>JGI20225J20221_1001541_pt1 | contig 18638 bp, 20 predicted proteins | sample BioMet4_FD_20221 | JGI IMG/M metagenome (IMG submission 20221) | reverse complement strand
CCCGACTGCAAGGACAAGGAAGACCGCCTGCAGATCGAGCATCTGACCGTCAGGAACAAGGAAGGCGTCAACATGCTCGACGACGTCTCCTTCTCGGCGCGCAGCGGCGAGATCCTCGGCATCGCGGGCATCGCGGGCAGCGGCCAGAAGGAGCTGCTCGAGTCCATCGCCGGCATTCAGCGCACGGAGCCCGGCAGCAAGATCACCTACATCGATCCCGCGGGTACCGCGACCGTCCTCAACGGCATGGATCCGCTCGACATCATCCACAAGGGCGTGCTGCTCTCCTTCGTCCCGGAGGACCGCTTCGGCATGGGCCTGGTCGGCGGCATGAACATCGTGCAGAACATCATGCTGCGCAGCTACCGCCGCGGCAAGGGCCCGTTCACCGACCGGCAGTTCCCGAAAAAGCTGGCCGACAAGATCGTGAGCGATCTCGAGGTCGTGACGCCCGACGTGAACCGCACGCCGCTGCGCCGGCTCTCCGGCGGCAACGTGCAGAAGGTGCTCGTCGGCCGGGAAATCGAGTTCAACCCCACCGTCCTCATGACGGCCTACGCCGTGCGCGGACTCGATATCAATACCTCCTACACCATCTATAATCTTCTGACCGACCAGAAGATGAAGGGCGTCGCCGTGCTCTACGTCGGCGAGGATCTGGACGTGTTGCTCGAGCTGTGCGACCGCATTCTCGTCCTCTGCGGCGGCAAGGTCTCCGGCATCGTGGACAGAGCCCAGGCCACCAAGGAAGGCGTCGGTCTCATGATGACCAAGCTCGGAGGGGGGAACTGATATGCATATTTCCAAGCGCGACAGTATATCCACGGGCAAGGCGTGGGGCATCCGCCTGATCGCCATTCTCCTTGCGCTCATTGTCGACGCCGTCGTGATCTACGCCATCGTGAAGCTGAACCCGCTGAAGGTCTACGGCTCCATGGCCGACGGCGCGTTCGGCACCGGCAAGCGCATCTGGGTCACCATCCGCGACTGCATGATCCTCACCTGCATCGCCATCGGCCTCGCGCCCGCGTTCAAAATGCGGTTCTGGAACATCGGCGCCGAGGGCCAGATGCTGGTCGGCGGCATCGCCACCGCGTTCTGGATGATCAAATTCGCGGGCAAGATGCCCGCCGTGCTCCTGTTCATCTGCATGGTCATCACCGCCATCGTGGCGGGCGGCATCTGGGGCGTCGTCCCCGGCTTCTTCAAGGCCAAGTGGAACACGAACGAGACGCTGTTCACCCTGATGATGAACTACATCGCCATCCAGCTCACCTCGTTCTGCGTGGCCATGTGGGAGAACCCTCCGGGATCCAACTCCGTCGGCACCATCAACGCCACCGGCGCCGTCAAGAACGCCGGCTGGATCAGCAACCTGTTCACCAAGGGCTATAACAAGGACTACGGCTGGACCGTGCTGATCGTCCTCGTTCTGGCGGCCCTCATGTACGTCTACCTGCGCTACACCAAGCACGGCTATGAGATTTCCGTCGTCGGCGACTCCGAGAACACCGCGCGCTACGCGGGCATCCGCGTCAACCACACCTATATCCGCACGATGGCCCTGTCCGGCGCGGTCTGCGGCTTCGCGGGCTTCCTTGCCGTCTCCGCCGTCTCGCACACGATCTCGACCAAGACCGCCGGCGGCCGCGGCTTCACCGCCATCATCGTCGCGTGGCTGGCCAAGATGAATCCGTTCGTGATGATNCTCATCTCGGCGCTTCTGACCTTCCTCGACAAGGGCGCCGTGCAGATCGCCTCGGACTACGGCCTCAACGAGTACGTCTCGCAGATCATCTCCGGCATTATCCTGTTCTTCATCCTGGGCAGCGAGTTCTTCATCAACTATCAGGTGAAGTTCCGGACGCACAAGGAGGTTTGAGTATGAGCGGTTTTCTTGGCTTCATCGTGTCGTTCCCGACACTGCTCCACTCCGCGATCATCTTCGGCACCGTCATCATGTTCGGCGCCATCGGCGAGATCATCACGGAAAAATCCGGCAACCTGAACCTGGGCGTGCCCGGCATCATGTACCTGGGCGGCATCGCGGGCCTCGTGTCCACGTTCTATTATGAGAACGTCTACTGCGTCGGCGCGGGCGTCACGCCGAACGTCGCGCTCTGCATCGTCATCTGCCTCGTCTCCACGTTCCTCGCGGCGGCGCTGGGCGGCCTCATCTACAGCTTTTTGACCATCACGCTCCGCACGAACCAGAACGTCACGGGCCTCACGCTCACGATCTTCGGCTCCGGCGTCGGCAACTTCTTCGGCGGCAGCCTCAACAAGCTCGCGGGCGGCGTCGGCCAGGTCTCCGTGGCTACCACCTCCGAGGCGTTCCGCGCGTATCCGGCCGGGCTCGTCAATTTCTTCGACAGCTTCACCGGCAAGCTGGGACTCGGCACGCTGCTGTTCTCCTACGGCTTCCTGACCTACGTCGCCATCCTCGTGGCGGTCGGCATCTGGTACTTCCTGTCCAAGACCCGCACGGGCCTGAGCCTCCGCGCGGTCGGCGAGAACACCGCCACCGCGGACGCCGCCGGCATCTCGGTCACGAAGTACAAGTACCTCGCCACCTGCATCGGCGCCGGCATCTCCGGCCTCGGCGGCACGTACTACGTCATGAACTACATCAAGGGCACCTGGGAAAACCAGGGCACCATCGAGGCCCTCGGCTGGCTGGCCGTCGCCCTCGTCATCTTCGCGACCTGGAAGGCGCCGCGCGCCATCTGGGGCTCGTACCTCTTCGGCGTTCTGTACTGGGCGTACTTCTACATCCCCGGTCTGACCCGCAGCTCGCAGGAGATCTTCAAGATGATCCCCTACGTCGTCACGATCATCGTGCTGCTGCTCGTCTCCATGCGCAAAAAGCGCGAGGATCAGCCGCCCCAGTCTCTGGGCCTGCCGTACTTCCGCGAAGAACGATAGAAAACCCGATCAGGGCGCGCCGCAAACGCGGCGCGCCCTTTGCCTGTCCGCCGGCGCTCCGTGACGATTTCCCTTGCCGCGCGGGGGAAAAGCTGATAGAATGGAGAAAAAGGAGAACGCCTATGCAGGAGCTGTATTATACCGACGCGCGCGACCTGGCCCCGTTCTATGAGCAGGCCCTGGAGCTGCTGACCCCGGAGCGCCGGGAAAAAACGCTGCGCCTCCGGCGCTACCCCGACCGCCTCTGCTCGCTCGCGGCGGGTCTTCTGCTGCGGAAATACCTGGGCGTCACCGGGCCCGTCCCGCTCGCGCCCTCGGGCAAGCCCGAGCTGCCGGGCGGCCTGCCCTTCAGCCTCTCGCACGGGGGCTTTCTCGCGCTGCTCGCCGTGTCCGACCGCACCGTCGGCGTGGACGCCGAGCCGCTCGCGCGCGGCATCGACCCCGCGTTCTACCGCCGCGTGCTGACGCCGGAGGAGGCCGAATGGCTCCGCGCGGAGCCGGGGCGGCAGTTCTCCTGGCTCTGGACCAGGAAAGAAAGCGTCATGAAGGCCTGCGGCCTCGGCCTCACGCTGAGCCCCTCGGGCTTTTCGGTGCTGGGCTCCAGCGTGACGCTCGGAGAAGACGTCTATACCCTGCACTCGTCCGTCATCAGCGGCCACGCGGCCGCCACCGCCGCCCTGCGGCCGGAGCCGTTTGCGCAGCACGCCGTCTCGGTGCAGGCGCTGCTGGGATCACGTTAGGAGGATACGACACATGGCAAATGGTCAGGTGTGCCTGCGCCGGGGCGAGGATTCCGCTGTCCGCGCCGGCGCCTGCTGGATTTTCGACAATGAGATCGACTGGGCCGACGACGTCTGCCGGGACGGCGACGTCGTGGACGTGCTCGACAGCCGCATGCGCTTTCTCGCGCGCGGCTTCTTCAACGCCCGCTCCCACATCACGGTCCGCGTGCTCACGCTGGACGAGCAGGAGACGGTCGACCGCGAGTTTTTCCGCCGCCGCATCGCGGCCGCNTGGGAGTTCCGCCGCAGCCTCGGCTTTTCCGACTCCTGCCGCGTCGTCTTCGGCGAGGCGGACGGCCTGCCCGGCCTGACCGTGGACAAATTTGCGGACTGCCTGTCGTTTCAGACCGTCTCGCTCGGCCTCGAGCGCTGGAAGGACGAGATCGTGCAGATCCTCGCCGAGCTCTTCCGGCCGCGCGGCATTTTCGAGCGCAACGATCTGCCCGTGCGCGAAAAAGAGGGCCTGCCGCAGCAGAAGGGCTGCGTGTACGGCGAGGTGCCGGACGAGCTCGAGATCCGCGAGCACGACGCCAGAATGCTCGTCAGCATTGAAAACGGCCAGAANACCGGCCACTTCCTCGACCAGCAGGAGAACCGCGGCCGGCTGAAGCCCTACGTCGGGGGCCGGACGGTGCTCGATCTGTGCTGCTGCACGGGCGGCTTCTCCATCCACGCGGCGCTCTACGGGGCCTCGGCGGTCGAGGCCGTCGACGTGTCCGAGGACGCGCTCGCGCTCACGCGCAAAAACGCCGCGCTCAACGGCGTGGAGGACCGCATCACAACCACCTGCGCCAACGTCTTCGACCTCGCCCGCGCCTATGCGGCCGAGGGAAGGCAGTACGGCGCGGTCGTCTGCGACCCGCCCGCCTTCGCCAAGAGCAGGAAGGTGCTCGACAGCGCCTATCGCGGCTACCGCGAGCTCAATCTGCAGTGCATGAAGCTGACCGCGCCGGGCGGCTTCCTCGTCACCTGCTCGTGCAGCCAGTTTATGACGCCGGAGCTGTTTTTAAAGATGCTGCGCGAGGCCGCCGCCGATTCCGGCCGCCGCGTCCGTCTTCTGGAGTCGCTGCTCCAGTCGCGCGACCATCCCGCCGCTCTCGCGGCCGAGCAATCCCTTTACTTAAAGGGTTATATTCTGCAAGTTTTATAATAATAAGAATAATTCCTATTTACAAATCAGAAAATCGTGGTATAATAAGACCATGAAAATTTCCCTCACGGGACGAAAAAAGGAGATATGGTTATGGAACTCAAAGGCAGCAAAACAGAGGCCAATCTGAAGGCAGCGTTCGCGGGCGAATCCCAGGCCAGCGTCAAGTATCAGTACTATGCGTCCAAGGCCAATAAGGACGGCTACGTCCAGATCGGCAACATCTTCACCGAGACCGCGGGCAACGAAAAAGAGCACGCGAAGATCTGGTTCAAGCTCCTGCACGACAACGGCGTGCCCGGCACCGTCGCCAACCTGAACGACGCCGCCGACGGCGAGAACTACGAGTGGACCGACATGTATGCCGGCTTCGCCAAGACCGCCCGCGAGGAGGGCTTCACCGAGATCGCCCGTCTGTTTGACGGCGTGGCGAAGGTCGAGAAGGAGCACGAGGCGCGGTATCGCAAGCTGCTCGCCAACGTCGAGGGCGGACTGGTGTTCTCCCGCGACCAGGATATGATCTGGCAGTGCTCGAACTGCGGCCATATCGTCATCGGCAAGAGCGCCCCGGCCATCTGCCCGGTCTGCTCGCATCCGCAGGCCTATTTCCAGATCAAGCCGGAAAATTATTGAGATTGTGCAAAAAAACGCCGCGGCTTCCTGCCGCGGCGTTTTTTATCTGGGTTTACGCCTCGGCGGGCACGGCCGCGGGCGCCTTGGCTTCCGCTGCCCGCGCCGGCTGGCGCAGCTGGCGGTCGGTGCGCGCGAGGATGAACACCGAGGCCGCGAAGGTGACGATGTCCGCGGCCGGCATCGAATACAGCACGCCCATGAGCCCGAACGCGCGCGGCAGCAGCATGACGAGCGGCACCGCGAGGATGACCTCCCGGAACAGCGACAGCCCCGCCGACTCGACGGGCCGGCCCAGCGACTGCATGAAGATGAAGGTCGCCTTGTTGACGCAGGCCAGCACGATCATGCACAGATACACGCGGAAGGTCAGCACCGCAAACTGGTTGTAGAGCGCGTCCTCCGCGCCGAAGATGCCGATCAGCTGGCGCGGGAAGAGCTCCACGAGCGCGAGGGAGAGGACGCCCAGCACGGTTTCGCAGCCGATGAGCCGCCACAGCACGCTCCGGCAGCGGGCCAGGTTTCCCGCGCCGTAGTTGTAGCCCACGATGGGGATGCAGCCCGCGGACATGCCGATGACGACGGAGATGATGATCTGGAAGACCTTCATCACGATGCCGAGCACCGTGAGCGGGATGTCCGAGCCGTACTGCGTTCCGGCGCCGTAGCGGACGAGCATGTTGTTCGTCGCCGCCATCGCGATGACGAGCGAGATCTGTGCGAGGAAGCTGCAGATGCCGAGCGAGAGAAAGCGTCCGATGAGCTTCCAGTCGAGCCGGAACGAGGATCTGGTGAGCCGGATCGCCTTCATCCGGAAGAGGTACACGACGGCGAGCGCCGCCGTCACGAGCTGGCCTGCGACCGTCGCGATCGCTGCGCCCGCGACGCCCCAGTGGAGCAGGAAGATCGCCACGGGGTCGAGGATGACGTTCAGAATCGCGCCTGCGAGCATCGACACCATCGCCCAGCGCGGGCTTCCGTCCGAGCGGATGACGGGGTTCATCGTCTGGCCGAAGAGATAGATCGGCATGCCGACCGTGATCCAGGTGAAATACTCCTTTGCGTAGCCGTAGTTGGCCTCGGTCGCGCCGAAGAGGCGCAGGATCGGCTCCTGGAACACCGCGTAGAGCGCGGCCAGCACGAGACCCGCCGCGGCGGAGAGCACAATCGCGTTGCCGACGGCGGTTCCGGCGCTCTGCCCGTCCTTTTTGCCGAGGGCGATGCTCACGAACGAGCAGCAGCCGTCGCCGATCATGACGCCGATGCCGAGTCCCAGCACCGTGAGCGGGAACACGACGTTCGTCGCGCCGTTGCCGAGATAGCCGACGCCCCAGCCGATGTAGATCTGGTCGACGATATTGTACAGCGCGCCCACGAGCAGGGAAATGACGCAGGGGACGGCGAATTTGCGCATCAGCTTTCCGACGCGCTCGGTGCCGAGAAAGCTGTTTGCTTCTGTCTGCATGATGATGATTACCTCCAAAATATAAAAAAAGAATGCGCAAGACCGTTTGGTCTTACGCATTTCTGCCACGCAACAGACTGTATCATACCATGCGCGGCCCAAAAATGCAAAGGCGATTTTGAACAAAACGACACGGCATAAAAATCTGAGAATTTGGAAAAATTCAGTTGTCGGGCTCCGGCGGCGGCGGTATAATGAGGAAAACGATTCCGCAGCGAAAGAGAGGACCCGCGCGTGAAGACCTATCCGGACAGCCTGTTTTCCTCGCCCCTTTTTTCCGGCATCGCCCGCGCGGACGCCGAAAAGCTGCTTGCCTGCATGTCTCCGCGCTTCGACCGCTTCGCGCGCGACGCCTACGTCCACCCGGCGGGCGAGCCGTTCCGCGAGGCGGGGCTCATCGCCTCGGGCAGCGTGCTGCTCATCCACGAGGACATCTGGGGCGAGCGCGAGATTCTCTCCCGCAAGACCGCGGGCGAGCTCTTCGGCGAGGCCTGGGCGCTCGTGAACGCGCCGGGCGGCGAGCTCAGCGTCGTCGCCGCCGAGCCGTGCGAGATCCTCTTCCTGCCCGTCCAGAAAATGATGCGCACCTGCTCGCCCGGCTGCGCGTGCCACACGGCGCTCATCGAGAACTTCACCGCGATCCTCGCGGGGAGCAATCTGCAGCTGTCCGAGAAGATCACCTGCATCTCCAAGCGCACGATCCGCCAGCGGCTGCTGGCCTATCTCTCGGCCGAGGCCACGCGGCGCGGCGCGTCCTGCTTCACGATCCCCTTCGACCGCCAGCAGCTGGCGGACTATCTCTCCGTCGACCGCAGCGCGCTGTCCGCCGAGCTCGGAAGGATGCAGCGCGACGGGCTCATCGAGGTGCAGCGGAATTTCTTCTGCCTGCACGCCGACAAGGCCCGCGAATTGTTGTAATCACAACATCCCTTTGCGGGATTTTGTGGTATACTGATTTCAACATCAAATAAAAGGAGTGCTGCACATGAAATATGTCTGCGAAGTCTGCGGCTGGACCTACGACGAGGACGAGGGCTACCCCGAGGGCGGCATCGCGCCCGGCACCAAGTGGGCGGACGTACCCGAGGATTTTGAGTGCCCGACCTGCGGCGTCGGCAAGGATCAGTTTTCCGAGGAATAATTTTGGCAGCCCGCGCGGCTGCGGTGGGAGGTAAGACGGCATGTCAGTTTTGAACGGCTGCGAAGAAAAGTATGTGACCCCCGTGCCCGAGGACAGGGTCTGCCCCGTCTGCGGCGAAGAGGTCGAGGTGTTCACCAAGGCCGGACGCCTGGTCGAGGACGTCACCTGCCCGAAGTGCGGCTACGTCTTCCGTCAGGAGGAGCAGCTGAACATCAAGGAAACCGGCAAGAAACGCGAAAAGAAATAACCCGGAAAAGCCCGGCCGGCGGAAATGATTTCCGCCGGCCGGTTTTTGCGCGCGGGATTCGGAAAAAACGCCGGGACCGCCCCGCGCCGCGGGCGCGTCTCCGCCCCGGCGGACGCGGGAATCCTGCGAAACTGACGGAAACGGGAAGCGGAACGCGGCCTTTTCGGCCCGCGTTCCGTTTTTTTGCACAAAGATTGCCGNCAGAGCGGAATTTAACGGGAAATTCACGGAAAATCGGTTGCGAAATGGGGAAATTCCTGCTAGAATAAGGCCCTGTAATTGAAAGAACGATCAGCCCGCCGCGCGGGCTTTGCGACAGGGAGAAACCAATATGAGAAAAACAAAGATCATCTGCACCATCGGCCCCGCCTCCGAATCCGAAGAGGTTCTGACCCAGATGTGCCTCGCGGGCATGAACGTCGCGCGGCTCAACTTCTCCCACGGCACGCATGAGGAGCACCAGCGCAAGATCGAGACCATCCGCCGCGTGCGCGAGAAGCTGGGCCTGCCCATCGCCATCATGCTCGACACCAAGGGCCCCGAATACCGCATCAAGACCTTCGCCTCCGGCCGCGTCACGGTCAAGGACGGCGACGAGTTCACCTTCACGACCGACGACGTCGAGGGCGACGAGACGCGCGTGGCCGTCACGCACAAGCAGCTGATCGGGGACCTCTCCGTGGGCGACCGCATCCTCGTCAACAACGGCCTCGTGATCTTCGAGGTCGAGTCGCTCGAGGGCGCCAACGCGCACTGCCGCGTCGTCACGGGCGGCGAGCTGTCGAACCGCAAGAGCATGAGCTTCCCCAACAAGTCGCTCTCCGGGCCGTACCTGTCCGAGCAGGACAAATCCGACCTGCTCTTCGGCATCGAGAACGACGTCGACTTCGTCGCGGCCTCGTTCGTCTCCAAGCGGCAGGACGTGGCCGATCTCAAGGCCTTTCTGCGCGAGAACGGCGGCGCGTCCATCGACGTCATCGCCAAGATCGAGAACCGCTCCGGCGTCGACAACATCGAGCAGATCTGCGCCGACTGCGACGGCGTCATGGTCGCGCGCGGCGATCTCGGCGTCGAGATCCCGTTCGTCGAGGTGCCGGCCGTCCAGAAATACCTCATCACCAAGTGCCGCCTGCTGGGCAAGCGCGTCATCACGGCCACCGAGATGCTCGAGTCGATGATCCAGAACCCGCGCCCGACGCGCGCGGAGATCTCCGACGTGGCCAACGCGGTCTACGACGGCAGCTCCGCCATCATGCTCTCCGGCGAGTCCGCCGCGGGCAAGTACCCCGTCGCGGCCGTGCGCAACATGGCCGAGATCGCGGAGTTCACCGAGACGCAGATCAACTACCGCAAGCGCTTCGCCAACACCGAGTTCCAGATCCGCAGCAACCTCGACGCGATTTCGCACGCGACCTGCGCCATGGCCATCGACGTGGACGCGAAGTGCATCGTCGTCTGCTCTATGAGCGGCAAGACCGCGCGCATGGTCAGCCGCTTCCGCTGCCCGGTCGACATCCTCGGCATGACGACGAACCAGAAGGTCTGGCGCAAGCTGGCGCTGTCCTGGGGCGTGACGCCGGTGCTCGCGAAGGAGTTCACCTCGATCGACGTCATGTTCTACTACGCGGTCGAGGCGGCCAGCAGCACGTTCGGGCTTAAGACGGGCGACAACGTGGTCGTCACGGGCGGCCAGATCAACGGCAAGTCCGGCAACACGAACACGATCAAGGTCGAGACCGTGGAATAAAGAATAAAGAAATCGGGCGGCCCGTGCGGGCCGCCCAATTTTTGACCGGTATTTACCTGACCTGTTCGGCCTCCTCGAATTTGCCGAGGCGGCGGAGCATCGTCTTTTTGACGGCGCGGAAGATGTTCTGATAGCCCGTGCAGCGGCAGAGGTGGCCGGAGAGCTGCTTGCGCAGCTCGTCGTCCGAGTACTCGATGCCGGAGTTCAGAATCTCGGTCGCGGTCATGATGAAGCCCGGGGTGCAGAAGCCGCACTGAACGGCGGTCTCGTCCATAAAGGCCTTCTGGATGTCGGAGATCTCGCCGTCCGGGCCCATGAGCCCCTCGAGCGTCAGGATGTCCTTGCCCTCGGCCCACGCGGCGAGGTAGAGGCAGGAGTTGACGGCCTCGCCGTCGATGAGCACGTTGCACGCGCCGCACTCGCCGACCTCGCAGCCCTTCTTGACGGAGGTCAGGCGGAAGTCGTTGCGCAGCATGTCCGTGAGGCTCGCGCGCACGTCGATCATCTTTTCAACGGGCTTGCCGTTGATGGTGCATTTGACAAGCTTGTACTGTGCCATTACAGTTCACCTCCGCAGCGCTTGACGGATTCGACGAGGCAGCGCCGGGCCATTTCCACCGCGATGTGCTGGCGGAACGCCTTGGACGCGCGCCACGAATCGCGCGGGTGAATATCCTCGAGGACGGCCTTCGCAAAGGCGTCGACGGTCTCCATGGCGACGGGCTTCCCGTTCGCGGCGGCCTCGGCCGAGGGCACGCGCATCGGGATCGGGCCCGCGACGCCGTAGGCGATGCGCACGCGCTCGAACGTCTTCTTGTCCGGGGACAGGCGGCAGTTGACGGAGCAGCCCGTCGTCGCGATGTCCATTGCGTTGCGCATGGCGTACTTGATGTAGAAGCCCGCGGTGCGGTCGTAGGACTCTTTGGAGACGAGCACGGCCGTCTCGATTTCGTCCGGGTGCAGGTCGACGACGCCGGCCTTGAGGTAGAAGCTCTGGATGGGCACGAGGCGCACGCCGTTTGCCCCGGTGAGCTCGATGACGGCGTCCCACGCGAAGAGCGTGGAGGCGGAGTCGGCGGAGGTCACGCCGTTGCAGGTGTTGCCGCCGATGGTGGCCGCGTTGCGGATCTGCGGGCCGCCGACCATGTCCACGGCCTCGCCCAGAACGTTCATGTACTTCCGGATGATGGGGTCGCGTGTGAGATGGGAGAACGTCGTGCCGGAGCCGATGCGGATGGCCTCGTTCTCGTCGAGCCGGATGCCCTTGAGCTCCGGCAGGCCCTGGATGGAGATGAGCGCCTTGCCGGCGCGCTTGCCCTCGCGCATCTGGACGAGCACGTCGGTGCCGCCCGCGACGATCTGGGCTTCGGGATGCTCGAGGCGGAGCCGACAGGCGTCGACCACATTTTCGGCCTCGTAGAGCGCTTTCATATCATACATGTTCGGATTCCCCCCTTATTCCTGGATGAGGCCCGCCTCGGAGAAACGGGCGAACAGGACGTGCGGCGTGACCGGGATCTGGTCGATCGCCACGCCGGTGGCCTGATAGATGGCGTTGCGGATGGCCGGCGCGCCGGAGCACGCGGGCGGCTCGCCCAGCGCCTTCGTGCCGAAGGCGGAGGTCGGCTCGTAGTTCTCGACGAACGCGGCCTCGAGCGTCGGGTGATCCATGAAGGTGGAGAGCTTGTAGTCGAGCAGGTTGTTGTTGAGCGGCTTGCCGGTCTTCGGGTCGAAGAGCAGCTGCTCGGACAGGCCGTAGCCGATGGCCATGGACATGCCGCCGTGCACCTGCGCCTCGGCCAGCGCCGGGTTGATGAGCCGGCCGCAGTCGTGGACGTTCACCATGTTCAGGAGCTTCACCTTGCACATCGGGATGTCGACCTCGACCTCGGCGAACGTGCAGCCGAAGGAATAGGCGTTGTTGCGGATGGTGTAGGTGGACTCGGCCGTGATGTGCTCGGAGTGAACGGGGTTGTACTGGGCGGTCATGGCGAGCTCCTTAAGGCTCATGAGCACCTTGCCGTCCGTCATGCGGACGATGTTGCCGTCCTCGATGTCCATGTTGTAGGTGGCCTGGCGGGTCACCTCGTTGGCNTATTTGAGGATCTTCTCCTTGAGCAGCTCGCCCGTCTGGCGGATGGAGAAGCCCGCGATGTAGGTCTGGCGGGAGGCGTAGGCGCCGAGGCCGGTCGGCGTGATGTCCGTGTCCTGGCAGGAGACGACGTGCACGTCGCGGTAGCTCTTAAGGCCCAGCACCTCGGCCGTCATCTGGGCGTAGGCGGTGTCGGCGCCCTGGCCGATCTCGGTCTCGCCGCACTGCATGGTGACGGTGCCGTCGAGATTGAGCTGCATGCGGTTGGAGGAGGTCTCGAGCGAGATGGGGAATACGGCCGTGTTGTACCAGAAGGTCGCAAGGCCGATGCCCCGGCGCACGGGGCCGGTCTGGTTGGCGTATTCCCGGTGCTTGCGCTCGTAGTCGATCATTTCGGCGCCCTTGGCCATGCACTGGTTGTAGGTGTCGAAGTAGTTGCAGTTCTTGGAGAACCCGTCCGTGAAGCCCACGGGCATGAGGTTCTGNCGGCGGAANTCCATCGGNCTCATGCCGACGGCCTTCGCGCACTCGTCGATGTGGGCCTCGTTGCAGAACATGGCCTGCGGGATGCCGTAGCCGCGCATGGCGCCGGAGGCGGGCTTGTTCGTGAAGACGGTGTAGCTGTCGCACTCGACGTTCGGGCAGGGATACTGCTGCGGGAACGCGCCCATGCCCTTGGCGACGATGCCGTGACCGTGGGAGGCGTAGCCGCCCTGGTCGGAGAACGCCTCGAGCTTGCGCGCGGCGAAGGTGCCGTCCGGGCGGAGCCAGGAGATGATGTGGCTGCGGATGGCGTGGCGGACGCGGTTGGAGACGAAGGTCTCCTCGCGCGAGCAGTCGAGCTTCACGCAGCGGCCGCCCACCTGCGTGCAGCAGTAGGCGCAGAGCGGCTCGTAGAGCGCGTCCTGCTTGTTGCCGAAGCCGCCGCCGATATACGGCTTGATGATGCGGATGTCGCCCCACGGACGGCCCAGCGCCTGGCCGACGACGCGGCGGACGATGTGCGGGATCTGCGTGGACGACGTGACGACAAGCCGCCCGCCCTCTTCATAGGCGAAGCAGCCGTGGTTTTCGATGTGGCAGTGCTGCACGGTGGGCGTGTCGTACCAGCCCTCGACCTTGATGAGACCCGGCTCCTTCACGGCGGACTCGTAGTCGCCGTTGCGGATGGAGGTGTGCTTGAGGATGTTGTTGGGGTACTCCTCGTGGATGAGGGGCGCGCCGTCCTTCATGGACTCCTGCGCGTCGAGCACGAAGGGGAGCTCCTCGTATTCGACCTGGATGGCCCGCACGGCCTGCATGGCCGCGACCTCGTCCTCCGCGATGACGGCGCAGACGTCGTCGCCGTAGTAGCGCACGTGGCGGTTCANNAGCAGCCGGTCGGCCACGTCCTGGTGCGCGGGATCCATCGACCACGGATGGCCTGCGGTCGGGAAGGGGATATTCGGCACGTCGAAGCAGGTGAGGATCTTCACGACGCCGGGGATTTTCTCCGCGGCGCTCTTGTCGATCGACTTCACGAAGCCGTGCGCGATGGTGGAATGTTTGATTTTTACGATGAGCGCGTCCTTGGGCGCCAGATCGTCATAGTATTTGGTCCGGCCGGTCACCTTGTCAAAGGCGTCCACGCGGACCTCGCTCTTGCCTACGATGCCCATTTCGTCAACCTCCCAATTTTATCTGCCGAAAACGGGGAAAAATCCGCGCGTCAGAGCAATATTGCGGCAGGTTTTCCCCTTTTTAATTTGACTCGATTATAGCATGCGCCCCCCGAAATGAAAAGCGATTTCGTTGTCCTAATTCCCGGATAACGTGCTTTTTCGCGCCTGTCGAACGGCTTGACTTATGTGCTGAAAAACGGGTATACTGTTTTGTAGAAAGTGACGGGAGGCGCGGAGAAATGGCACAGACAGACGGCGGCGTCGGCTGCCTCATCATGGCGGCCGGCAGCGGAAAACGCTTCGGCGGCGGAAAGCTCACGGCGGAGCTGGGCGGCAGAACGCTCATCCGGCGCACGTTCGAGGCGGTGCCGGAGGGCGTGTTTTCGCGCGTGCTGGTCGTGTACCACGAGCCGGAGATCGGGCAGCTGGCCGAGGTCTACGGGTTTGAGACGCTCCGGAACGACCGCCCGGAGGAGGGCGTGGGCCGCACGATCCGGCTCGGCACCGAAAAGCTCGCGGACTGCGCGGCAATTTTGTATCTTGTGGCCGACCAGCCGCTTCTGACGGCCGACACGGTGCGGCGCGTCGTGCAGGCCTGGCGGGAGCGCCCGGGGTGCATCGCGGGCGCGAGCTGCGGCGGGCACCGGGGGAATCCCAACGTGTTCCCGGCCGCGTATTTTGCCGAGCTCCGCGCGCTCGAGGGCGACCGCGGCGGCAGCCGCGTCATCCGCGCGCACGAGGATGTGTTCCTGCCGGTCGAGACGGCGGAGCGGGAGCTCTGCGACTGCGACACGCTGGCGGAGCTGAGCGCCCTCGCGGAAGAGACATAAAAAAGATTCACCTGTCGCAGGAAAACCAAAAAAAGCGGGGCCGCCGGTTTCGGCAGCCCCGTTTCCGTGTGTCAATAGCCTCGCAGAGTTTGCGCCCGCAGGCGCAAATCAAGTGGAAATCTGTTTTTTCCGGCGGCGTGTACGTCGGAAAAAACTCTTTTCAGACTGCAAGTGTGGAAATTGCGCGTCCCACAGGCTCCAACCTGAGCCCAGCGCAGCGGGTCAGGTTGGAAGAGGAGAAGCAGCGGAATGGACGAGGCCCCGCGCGCACGCGGGGACGAGGGATATGGAGCCTGCTTCGACGATATGCGCGCAGCAGACTGCAACTCTTCTGTCGGGAAAGACCGCAGGCCTTTTTCGACAGTTTGAGCGGGGCCGCCGGTTTCGGCAGCCCCGCTCAGTCTTTTTATATCGGCTCGTCCGTGCGGGACGCGCGCGTGAGCGTCGCGTTGGCGCGCAGGAAAAACACCAGCACGAAGACGTAGAAGATGATGGTCATGATCCAGCTCTGGAAGCTCAGGCAGAAATCCCAGAAGCCGTGCAGCAGCATCGGCACGAAGAGACTGCAGCTCATGAAGTAGCTGCGGCGGGACTCGAAGCCGCGGCGCTCGGCCTCCTTGGCCTCGCCCAGATAGAGGCCCATGTACACCGCGAAGAAGAAGTGCCCGGGGACGGACAAAAGCGCGCGCGTCACGGCCGTGGAGAAGCCGTACTGCATGACGTAGAGCACGTTCTCCAGGGCGGCGAAGCCGATCGCGGAGAAGACGCAGTAGACGATGGCGTCGAAGCGGTAGTCGAACGCGGGGTTGTTCCACGCGAACTTCTTGACGGGGAAGCGCTTGCAGAGCTCCTCGGTGCCCGCGATGATGACGAAGTTCTCGATGATCAGGTAGGCCAGATCCGTTTCCGCGAAGAACTGGCCGAGNAGACTCAGCAGCAGCCACTCGACGCCGCCCGCCACCACGCCCGAGATCGCGCCGAACAGGATGAGCTTCCACAGAAGGCCCGAGGGCTCTTTTTCGATCGTGTCGAGCCGGTAGACGCGCACCAGCAGAATAATGGCCGGCAGCAGCGCCGCCAGCAGCAGAAACGGGTTCATGGCAAGGCCTCCCGATGATGAAATTGATGTAATTATAGCACGAATCCTGTTTTTTGTACAGAAACAGTCGCCCCCAAATGCAAAAACCGCTCCGGGCCGAAACCGGCCCGGAGCGGCGGGAAGCGTTCAGATCTCCCGCGCGTCGTCGGGGAAGACGGTGTGCGTCTGGCGGCGGGCCTCGTCGAGGATCTCCATCGTGAGAATGCTGTTCTCGTTGCGCCGCACGGGCTGCTCGCCGCGCGCGACGTAGCCGCAGAATTCGCGCAGCTCGTACATCATGTTGTTGGGCAGCTTTTCGCGGTAGCCCAGCTCCTCCGGCTCGCCCTTGCGGGGCTGCAGCCAGATGCGCTTTATGTGGTTGATGTCGTCGAGCAGAATCGCGCCGTCCTCGCCCAGAAGCGTGGTCGGGGCGATCTGGCGGGCGATTTTCGAGTAGACGGCCTCGGCCGTGAAGTCGGGGTAGCCCATGAGGATGATGCCGCTGGCCTCGAAGCCGCTCTCAAGCTTGACGGCGTGCGCCGCGACCAGCTCTGGCTTGCCGAAGAGCGTCACCAGCCCGTGGACGCAGTAGCAGCCCATGTCCATGATGGCGCCGTTCGAGAGGGCGGGGTCGAAGGCGTTGATGCCCGTCTCGCCCGCGCGGATGCGGTCGTAGCGGGAGGAATACTGCGTGAACTCGAAGCTCACGCGGCGCAGGCGGCCGATGCGCGGCAGGTTTTCCCGCATGATGGGCAGAGCGTCGTCGAAGACGAAGCGCATGGCCTCGAGAAACACGACGCCCTCGGCCCGCGCAGCCGCGACCAGCGCGCGCACCTCGCGCGCGTTCGTCGTGACGGGCTTTTCGCAGAGCACGTGCTTGTGGTGGCGCAGGAACAGCAGCGCCTGCTCGTAGTGGCAGCTGATGGGGCTCGCGAGATAGACGGCGTCCACCTCCGGGCTTTCGGCCATCGCCTCGAGGCTCGTGAAGACGAGCGGCAGACGGTATTTGGCGGCGAACTCGCGGCCGGTGGCCTCCGCGCGGGAGCAGACGGCGACGGGGCGCAGCTCCGGCACCTGTTCGGCGGCCGCGAGCATCCAGTCGACGACGAAGTTGCGGCCGACAATGCCGAGACGAATCATAAGCGTAAATCCTTTCTTATGCGCCGGGGTGCTTCATGGTGCGGTCCTTTCCGAAGAAGAAGGCCGCCATGAGCCCCGGGCCGGAGTGCGTGCCGATGGTCGGCCCGATGTAGGTGTAGTAGACGTCCCGGAAGCCGAACTCGTCCCGGATGGCGTCGCCGAATTCCTTTGCCTCCTCGGGGATGTCGGAGTGGCAGATGTAGAGCGTCTGGCCCGCGGGGTCGACGGCCAGCTCGCGGATGATCGCGTGGATGCGCGCGACGGTGTTTTTCTTGCCGCGGCACTTCTCCTGCACGATGAGATGGCCCTCGAGATCGAGATTCAGGATCGGCCAGATGCCGAGCGCGTGGGCGATGACCATGCCCGCGCGGCTCACGCGGCCGCTGCGGTAGAGATAGGTGAGATCGCCTGTCGTGTAATAGGTGTTCATGGCAGCCTTGTGCGCCTCCAGCCACTCGACGCATTCCTCGGGCGTGCGGCCCTCGTCGGCGAGCTCGGCCGCGCGGATGGCCAGAACGCCGTAGCCCACAGAGGCCAGCGTCGAGTCGACGAGGAAGACCTTCGCCTCGGGGTGCTGCTCCTTCATGACGTCCACGGCCAGCTGGCCGTTGCGGAAGGTGCCGGAGATGCCGCTGCCGAGCGCGATGTGCACGATGGGCAGGCCGAGCGGCAGGAGCGTCTCCCAGAACTCGACGAACTCCATGACGTTGACCTGGCTTGTGTGCGGGATCTCGCCCGCGCGCATGCGCGCGTAGAAGGTCCGGCAGTCGGAGTGGAGCATCGAGTCGACATAGGTCGTCTCGCCGAAGACATATTTCATCTGCAGCGGATGGATGTCCAGCTCCGCGCATTTCTCCATCGGCAGATCGCAGCCGGAATCCGTTGCAACCACGTACTTTCTCATGGATCGTCAGCCTCCCCTTTCAGATTCTGTCTGTATTGTAATCCGCCGGGCGGATGCGGGCAACGGTCATCTTCTGCGTTTTGTATGTAAAAGACGGCATAAAACGGGAGAAATCCTGTTCAGAAGCAGATCATAGAGGATAAACACGGCGTTTCCGCCCAACACGAGCGCCAGCAGCATCCATTTCCCCTCGGAAAAGAACTCCTGCCGCAACGCGTCCATGCGCAGCACGAAGAGCATGAGCGCGTAGCTCGCGCAGACGGCCGCGTTGTAGAGCGCGAGCTTGCAGACGAGGCGCCGGAAGCCGGGAAGGCGGTCGAGCTTCGGCTTCAAAACGGGGTAATAGCCCAGCGCCGCGTAGAGCAGCGCGGACTCCTTGTCGGGCGAGAGGATGAGGCTGAGGATCGCGGTCGCGGCCCAGACGAGATACGCCCAGCGGGCGCCCGCCTCCTCCCGCATGGGGACGAGCGCGAGGCTCGCCAGCACGGGGCAGCAGAACGTCGCAGCGGGAATCACGCCGCCCAGCAGCATGATTCCCGTGCCGAGGGCGGCGAGCACGCCGCCCAGCGCCATCCGGCGGCTCGCTTCGTTCATTCGCCGGCCGCGTTCGCGTTGTTCTTGAGCAGATTGTATTTGATGTCCCAGAGCTTCTGGGACAGATCGACGTAGTAGGTGTGCGGGTTGTCGAAGCGCTTGACCTCGTCCCAGAGCGTGTCGATCTGGCTGCGGCAGTAGCTCTGGATCTGCTGCAGGGACGGCAGGTCGTAGACGAGCTCGCCGTTTTTGAAGATGGGCACCAGCAGCTCCTTGGCCGTGAAGTCGTAGACGGTCTTGCGCTTCCATGTC
>JGI20225J20221_1001846_pt1 | contig 18645 bp, 17 predicted proteins | sample BioMet4_FD_20221 | JGI IMG/M metagenome (IMG submission 20221) | reverse complement strand
TGCTCATTTCTCGCCTCCGGCTAGTGAGAAAGCGTGGCGGATGTCGTCTTCATTCGTCGAGGAATAGAACTCGCGTTTATTCCCGTTCGTCGTTAATTCGGAATCGAGTTTGATGTCTCTAAGATATTTGCTCCGGAAATTCACAGTGTCTTTCGTATAAGGATATTCCGCGTAACGATCCGATGGATCGGTGGTCGTCAAATAAATGCCGTGGTTTCCCAATACTTCGAGCGGACGCAAATTGTGCGACGTGAAAAGGAATTGGCCCATCCCAGAGTCGGAAAAGACCGAGACAATTTCGCCTAAAAGGTATTCAAAAACGCCAGAATCAAATTCATCAACGACTGCCAAAACGGATTCGTTATTATAGGCTGCAATGAGAGCGCCAAGACAGGCGACAATCTTGCGAATGCCCCCAGATTCGTATTGGAGAGGAATTTTGACATTATCCCGAATAGAAACCATTTGAAATTGTTGACCAGGAACCGGCATCCCGCCGGCATCGACAAGAGTCACGGGGAAAATGTTTTCAATTCCGACTTGTACGCCAGGAACCAAAGACCCCAATATGGTATTAACGCTGGGGAGCCATTGCTGTAGGTCTTGGAAAAGAGGCAAAGGAAGCTGGGTGCTTTGAAAGCCTACCGGAATTAGACCCGCTTCTGTCTTTTCGTCGTTCTTTACGCGGAGATTAACGACCATGAAAAACTGATTGCATTCCTCAGTATCAAGAACCAGCAAATCCGTATTCCCATAGCGCCTTAAGGATAGAACGACGGAGAGATAATCTTGATCAAGAGATCCTTTTTGGAAAAGGCCAATGGCTTTGGAGGAAAAAATAAAAGATTGGCCCGCTTCGCCTGCGTCATGTCGAGCAAAAAGAAGATCTTCCGCCAAGGATCCTTCTTTCCCTTTCGCAACAGTATCGCAAGAAATAGCCGGCTTAAAGGCGATTTTCTTTTCCTCGTCTTCGCTTAATTCGGTGTCAAAAACCGTTGTAAAATTGTCTTTAGGAAGATGAAGTTTCTTGATTTTCAATTTTTCATAGGCGAGTTTAATCGTTTTCTGACCATTAAGAGGATTCTTGGCCCCTTCTTTTAACCCAAAAGAATAAACAACGGAATAANGTTCCTCGGAGTCGTGAATCAAAAACTCAAAATCAAAAGACATCAAAGGTTTGTCTTGTCCTTGCCGAATATCATTAGCGGCATTGCCTTGAATGGGGAAACCCGAAAGCATCGCTTTAAGGATGCGCAAACTATCCACTAATGCAGTTTTCCCAGATCCGTTTTGCCCATAAAGGCCCACCACGTCCGCAGCTTCTTCGAGGGATTGTGGTTTTTCAAGCGAAGGAAAGCAAACCATACCACCCACGACGTTTTTGATGTTATGCAAAGAAATTTTTTGGAGTCGTACAATACTGTTTTTATAATCCATACCTTTATATTAACCAAGAAAATACCACTGTCAACTTTTTTATTAAAAAGGAAATTTTTTACCGCTTTTAATAAAAAGTTTTTATTTTTTAGCAAACTTTTGTTCTAAAAATCCTGTTTTTTTAAATATAAAAGTATCTATTTTTGATCTATATGAGAAGCAATCTACAGAGGTTCTGCAAAGAATGTGTTCGTTTTGCGGTTATTTCGTTTCAAAAGTATGAAGAACGAAAGGATGATTCTCATCCAAAAACTTTTGATAAAGAGTCCGGACATCTTTTTCGGTGAAGGGAAACTCCCCGTTTTGCATCCGNGTCTTGATCGCNGAGAAACTTNTCTTNATNGCNGNAGTCANTTCNCTCGAATAGCCATAGGTTAAGACGTGGCGTTCAAACTCCTGCTCATCCAACTCTTTAATTGTCTCATCAGGAAAGAGCTTCACGTCGAGATCGTAATCGATGTATTTTAAGAAGCCGTGATCGTTGATGGTCGGAGAAGCAACGTTCACGTAATAGCAGATTCCTCCGTTATCCTTCATCATGCAAATAACGTTCATCCATTCGTGTTTAAAAAGAATAAAAACCGCATGCTCTTTAGTCATCCATCGCCGTCCATCATTCTCGGTGACTAAAGACGCTTTCGAACTTAAAGCCCAGTAATCGTCGGTTTCTAAAGAGAGATAGGCCGGAGACCATTGCCGATGCAAAAGACCATCGTGCTTATAAGCCTGCACGGTGACCCACTTAAAAAAACGATTGCCGTTATTTATTTCGTCCATACTGAAGGTGCAAGCTGCTACTAAAGAGTCAGCTTTTCGTGACTATTATAACGGAGTTTTATCTTTCGTTATCTTTTTATTTTCTCCCCACGGAGAAAAGCCCGATTCTATCGGAAAACATTTTTAAAAAATCGAAGCAAATACCAAGGTGAAGAGGAAACCAATCAAGGCCGTCGCCGGGAAAATGACAATCCAGCTTCCAATCATTTCCCCCGCCACATTCCAATGGACCTTTTTGAGGCCTCGCGTGGCGCCGCAACCCAAGATTGAAGTGGACTTTACGCTACCAGTCGAAACCGGCAAGCCAAAAACCGTGGCTAAAAGTAAGCCGATGACCGAAGCGACGTCGGTGGCAAAAGCCTGATATTTCTGCAAAACCGCCATATCTTTGCCCAAAGTCTTGATGATGCTGTACCCACCCATTAAGGTTCCGCCGGCCATAACAACGGCGACGGGGACATAGAGCCACCACNCGGCTTGTAAGGCCGTTAAATCGACCGGATTCCCCTGTTCAAGCATCGTGGCCAGGAGAATGAAAATACCGATGAATTTCGACCCGTCTTGAATTCCATGAACAAACGACATCGCCCCAGCCGAAACAATTTGGGCTTTAATGAAGAAGCGCGTTGTTTTGCCCCGAGTCATCTTGCGGCAAATCACCTCAATCAGTTTGGTTAAGACGTAACCGAGAAGAAAGCCGAGGATCAACGAGCCAAAGAAACCGATTAAAACCTTAGACCAAGCTGACCAGCCCACCATGGAGAACCAATTCATTCCGGCGAGGGCTCCTAACGCCATCGCCCCACCCGTCACGCCACCGACCAATTCGTTGCTCTCGCTGGAGGGGAAACCAAAATAGGTGCTACCCAAAGACCAAATGACGATCGAAAGAAGGCCAGCCGAAACCGCAATCAAGGCATTCGTTAGTGAGGCATCAGTTGAAACATCGAAATTTGCCAAGGAGGCGATGGTCTTTGCCACACTGCCGAATTCGGTTAACTCCGCTAAATAAGAGCCTAATAGCCCAATCAGCAAAATGCCCAGAACGTTTCCAATCGCGGCAATAATCACCGCATTTCTCGGCTTAATGCAGCGTGTCGTCACGCAAGTGGCAATCGCGTTAGGCCCATCGGTCCAACCGTTGATGAAAATCACTGCCAAGTTCAAGAAGATGACAGGATACGCCCACGGATGGGCATTAACGAGGGAGAANAATTGTCCGATGTCCATGAAGTTTGTCTTTTGCGACANCNTNATNNTANTNGANCAAAGNCNNTTCTNNANNNTGAAAGTAGTTTCANAAGNNAAGAANANAGAAAANNCTATCNTCNAAAGNNNCNCCTATGCGAGAATNNANGATAAACCTANCANAANGTNTAGAGATTCTTGAACGANATCATTTGNACNTAGCGGCAGACTTCGCGGCAACGATCGGATGTCTCTTCAAGCATCGTGTACATCGCTTCGCCTTTATGCCGGCGGAAGCCATCGGTTTCATTGAGATAAAGCGAGCGGACATCGTTGATGTATTCGGTATCCGATTCCTCTTCAAGATGAACCACAGCCATAATCAAAGGGTTCATCGTTTTTGGATCTTGGAAGTCTTTGAAGTTCTTCAAGCAATCCTCGGTCTTTTGGACACATTCGAGGGTTAAGCGCATAAAGGGAATCGTATCGGGTGGTAGTTCTTTATAGTCGTAAAGGAAGAGTTTGAGCGATACCTCTTCGACCGCGTCGGTAATGTCATCGATCAACTTAAGGAGTTGAAGAATATCTTCACGATCAATTGGGGTCATGAATTCGGTGAGAAGTTTTTCCGTCACCTCATGCTTTTTATCGTCCGCGGCATGCTCAATCAAGTGAACGTTAACCTTCACTTCTTCGAGCTTTTCATGATCGAAATGCTGCATGAAATTCAAAATATACTCTGCACATTCTACTGAAAAGTGGCATAAAGCCGGGAAACTATCGAAATAGTAATTCGACTTCGTCTTTTTCTTTCCGAACATGGCGCTCTTCCTCCTTACTTGAAGATGCTAGCAAAAATCAGAGTCAACACGAAAGCAATTATAGCAGTCCCCGGGAAAATCAAAATCCAACTGAGGACCATTTCGCCCGCTTTGCCCCAACGAACTTGGCGGAAACTCTTGGCGGCTCCACAGCCCATAATCGCCGTGGCTTTCACCGTGCCACTAGACACCGGCAGGCCGAAGACCGTGGCGAGGATGAGACCCAAGAAAGCGGAAATATCCGTTGCAAATCCCCTGTATTTATCCAATTTTGCCATGCCAGATCCCATCGTTTTGATAATCGACTTTCCACCAACGAGAGTCCCACAAGTAATGAAGAAGGCAACGGGAAGAACGATCCAAGTTTTTCCCAAAAGCGTCGTGACGATGCTCGATAACTCCGCGGCGTCCGCTGGTTGTTTTAACATGGCCGCTATCACCAAAAACACACCGATGAATTTGGCACCATCCTGAACGCCATGAGCAATTGACATCAGTCCCGAAGCGACGGTTTGTCCGCGTGAAAAGAAACGCGTCGTCTCGCCTTTCATCTTGTTACGGCAAAAGAATTGAATGAGGAAAGTTAAACCATAACCCAAAACAAATCCCAAAAGAATCGAGCCGAAGAAGCCAATGAGAACTTTGCTCCACGCGCCTAAGCCAATCACCGAGAACCAGTTTTCACTCGGATGCCAAATGGCCATCAAGGCAAGTCCAGCTCCGCTTAAGCCGCCGACCAGGGCGTTCGATTGCGAAGAAGGGAAACCATAATACGTGCAGCCTAATGAGAAAAGGATGTTCGCCAGAAGACCAAAAGAAATGGCGATTAACGCCTGATTAATATCAAAACCAGAAAGGTCGACAATGCCCGCGATTGTTTGAGAAACGTCTCCGGTCGTCGAAGAGAGAAATTGTGCTAAGAAACCAATCAAAATTGTGCCAATAAGGTTCCCCACCGCTGCCATAATGATGGCTTTCTTTGGGGTTAAGCAGCGCGTCGTAACGCAGGTGGCAATGCAGTTCGGCGCATCGGTCCAACCGTTAATAAAGACCACGCCAAAGTTGAATAACAACGCTACATATGCCCAAGGATGGGCATTCGCCAATGTGAAAAAATCAGACAATGACATGTTTACGGTCTCTTATTTTTCCACGAAGTATTAACTTCTCAGGCAAGGTTTTTCTTGAAGGCAAAGGAAAAGGCTTCTGGAATTTTGGAACCAGAAGCCTTTGTTTTTATTTCTCAGGAACGGCATCGAACGCATCAATGAGAGCGAAGATTTGCGCCATATCTTTTTTGAGTTCAACCGTCGGTGCGGGATTGAAAGGCTTATCCATCGGCAAGACCATCAAAGTGTCCTCGTAGCCGATTGCGAAGTAAGTCATTCCCCGACGAACAGCAATCGCCACGTCCACCAAAACCGCGTTGGTTTGGATGGCTTTCAGAGCTTCACGAACCGGATGGGTCAAAAGCTTTTTCCCATCAGCCGGACCGTAAACGACCATGGTTTTGCTGTCTTCGAGAACTTCGTATTGGTCCAAGGTTGTCGGCGGAAGGGCCCGCTTGTTCCCTTTGAGATAGATGATAATTTCCGCGCCTTCGTTAGCGTTCGGAACCGCCATGAACTTGCCAACAAAGCAAGTCTGAAGACTCTTTTGTCCGGTAATTTGTCCCGCGGCATCCGCCATNANNATGGNTTTGCCTTTGTANTTGAAATGGAGNCAATCNCGNCTGCCNACTTTGCTGACNCCNTTNTANAGGCCAGCNNCATTGAAGANNGNNGCATCNAGTTTNTCNTCAACCGTNCCNGCNACNTCNNTGATNGTGNTCGCCATAAACANANGCGTTGCTGTGCTTATAGTAATCGGCAAAATAGGCTTTCATCGATTTGTCGATCGTCTTGCGGAACAAGACCGAATAGATTCCTAAACCAATGATGGCGACCGCCACCACAATCAAAATCGTGGCTGTGCCCCAAGTTTGACCGGAACCTCCGGAGAAAGAGACGCCGAGCCAAGTGCCGATAATGGCGGCTAGGATAATGCCAGTCACAATCCACTTGATGACGTTTTGCTTCTTGTAAATGGCGAAGAAAGCAACCCGGGCTGCTTCGATGTCTTGGAGTTCAGGATCATCGTAGGTGTACATCACAGGGGCGGCTTTGCCTTTCTTATCCGCTGGAGCGCTTGGCGCTTCAACCGGAGTTTCGACAGGCTTTTCTTCGGCATAAAGATCGACTTTCGGCTGTTCAGGTTTTTCTTCTTCAACAGGCTTCTCGCTCACAGGGGCAGAAACCGGCTTCGCTTCATCAGCGAAATCACTCTCTTCCGGGGCGGGTTTTTCCGCTTCGGGAGTCTCGTCTTTCTTTTCTTCTAACATAGTTAAAACCTCGCTTGGCTAATGCACTATAGCACGAAGGTTGACTAAGTTAAATTGATATCTTCAACGCTTATTTGGCTGGGTAATGTTTCTCTAAACGAGCCAAAGCTGGATACAAAGCAAGAGTTACCGCTAAACCGATAGCACCGCTGACCGGAATGTAGACCGAATTGTAGATCAAGGCCGCCTGGAACGAGTAACCATAGTTGATCATCGAAGAAGCCGTCGAAGCGGCGAAACGAATCAAGGTTGCAAGAATCACACCCAAAGCAATGTAGAAGAATCCAGCAACACTCCAGCCTTTCTCATCGGAAGTAAAAATATGCTTCTTGAAAAGACCAAGGATGCCATAGCAGCCAAATCCCACCAAATAATCCAAAGGATAAACCACGAATCCATAGCCGGAAATCGTGCATTGAATAAGACCATAGATGATGCCTGAGGCAAAGAAGCCTTTGACTGGTCCGTGTCGTAAAGCAATGACGAAGAGAGGAATCGCCGCGAAGTTAATCGAACCGCCGCTGGTTCCAATTTCGATTTTGACGAAATGAAGGCCAATGGCCATCGCGGTTAAAATACCGATTTCCGACATATCTTTGACACTGAAATCTTCTTTGGAATAGGCGTAATCAAAACAGCAGAATGCACTGATGAAGCACATCACCGCGCCATAGATTGAGCCAAAAGCTAACTTGGTGCTCGATAAATCGGCGTAAGTGGGGTAGTAATCGTCCAAAACGTCAACATGATAGCCCACATAACCTGCGGCCCGGGTGAAATCGTAGAAATTCACCGAAAGCAAGAAAAGGATACCAGCGACGACATAAAGCATCATGGCAATGAAGGAGAGGTTTTTGTTCTTCTTTCCTAAGAAAGCCAAACCGATTCCGGCTAAGATAAAGACAAAAATCACTGCAAAAGGCCATCCAAATGCCGGAGAGAAGAGTCCTCCGACCCAAATATCATCCCGAACTTTAGTCACCCGTTTAAAGGCATCAGCGGCGGCATCATAAGTCACCGGCCTTGCGTGGACAAACGGCCCGCAAAGGCAAAGGAGAATCAAAGCGCTGGCAATCATCGAAAGCAACCAAAGGTGCCCTTTAATCCACTCCGAAGTCTTCCCAATAAAATCTTTGCTCGTCCCGTCTTTCTTCTCGTCAACGACCTGCGATTCCGACTGTGCGCTATTCATGAAAAAATTCCTCCTTTCGCACAACCGGAGGAACTTGAAATGAAGTACCTCCGCCAGCATTGCCTGGATCAGGTGCCGTCGAACCGGATATACGGTTCCTCTCAGCCCACTACGGTGAGCTCCGGATAGAACAAGTCTAGATTATTTGATTTGCCAGTCAATAGGGGCTTGACCATTCTCTACGAGAAAGTTGTTGCATTGGCTAAAAAGATGTTTGCCAAACCAGCCTCCTTGGTTAGCAGCCATCGGCGAAGGATGCGAGGCACATAAAGCCGTATGCTTCGGATTACGAATCAAAGGAAGATACTGTTTCGCAAAGCGACCCCATAACATAAATGCAATCGGCTGATCGAGACCATCAAGATAGGTCATGACATCATTAATAAAGGCGTCGTATTCGGCACGGGCATGAGAAAGAGGCTGACCCGCTCGAACGGTTAAATAAGCGTTCAATAACAAGATTCCTTGTTCGGCCCAGGGCGTTAAATCTCCATTCTCAAAATTCATTTTGATTTTGAGATCATCTTGGATTTCTTTATAGACATTAATTAGTGATGGCGGCGGATCAATTCCCCGTGGAACCGAGAAAGAAAGCCCCATTGCTTGACCGGGGTTATGATAAGGATCTTGCCCGATGATGACGACCTTTAATTGTTTCGGCGCGGTCAGTTTAAAAGCCTGATAAACCATATCGCGAGGAGGGTAAATCGTGTAATTTTGGTACTCCTCTTGCAAGAAGGCATGAAGAGTGGCGGAGTAGCTCTTGCCTTTAACCTGGTCGAAAAGGTCTTTCCAATCAGCGATCATACGCTGATTATACTTCCTTATCTTGATGAAGTAACCCCGAGGAAGTTTTATACTAAACCCGATGTTCAAAGTGTTGTGGCTATTTAACCATCCGGCTCCGTATAAAATCGATTTCTTCAATCAGCTCGGCGAGCAAGTGGATCTCACCGCTATTTTTGAACGGACTTCAGAAGGGGACCGAGGCAAGGCTTTTTATTATGAAAAAGCCAAAAACTTCAAAGAAATCATCCTGTCCTCTTTGAAGCTCGGGAATTACAACAATTTTACCAACGCGATCATCCCCTTAATCAAAAAAGGGCATTACGACATCATCGTCATCAATGGGTGGAGCACCCTGAGCGAGATGAAAACCATCCGTTATTTAAAACGCCACAAAATACCCTACATTTTTGCGATTAACGGGGGAATTGCAAGGGATAACGAACCTCAATGGAGGAAACGCTTAAAAGAAAAATATCTTCCCGGCGCTGCGCTTTATCTTTCGCCCGATCCTTTTTCTTCAACTTACCTCACTTATTACGGAGTCGACGAAATGCGAATCCGTCTTTTCCCCTATTCCACCATTTTTAAGCGCGAAATTCAGCCCCGCTCTTTGAGCGCGGAAGAAAAGCAAACCCTTCGCCAGCAAGAGCATCTTCCCGCAGGACCTCTTTATCTCTCGGTGGGTTCTTTTATTCCACGAAAGAACGATGACCAGCTTCTTCGGATTTGGAACAAACTCACTCCTGAAAAGACCCTATTATTAATCGGCGATGGACCCGAAAAAGAACGCTTCCAGCATTTCATTGAAGACCACAAACTTCATAATGTCCTGATTTTGCCGTTCAAACCTCACGATGAGATCTTGCGTTATTTCCGGATGGCGGATGCTTCGATCTTTTTAACCAAAGAAGACATCTATGGTCACGTTGTTAACGAATGCTTGAGTCAAGGCACGCCCGTCATCGCTTCGGAGAACGCCAATTCTGCCCGCCACTTGATCGAGGAAGGCAAAAATGGTTATTTGGTCTCTTTAGATAAGGAAGACGAGATCATGAAAGTCTTAGAAAAACCATTAACACCATCCTTCGGAGAAGAAGCCTTAAAGACCGCCAAAGAAAACACCATCGAAAGCATGTGCCAAGCCCACCTGAAAATCTTCCAGGAGTTTTTAAGTTTATGAAGATTCTTTATCTCACTACAGCCATTCGAAATGAGGACTATATTTCCCTCCTAAATCAAGGCTATCGTTTAAGCAATCCTTCCAATCAAAATTTTCATGAAAAAATGATTCAGGCGCTTGCTTTGACCAACGAGGTTTCTGTGATTTCTCTCGTTCCCTCGCTCGATCACGATTTCACACTCTCTGATTCTGGCATTTTTCACTACGTCAACTCGTCTGGAAGCCCCCTAAACCGCCTTTTTTGGCGAAAGAAAAAAGTATTCAAAATCGCGAAGTGCCTTCAGAAGAATGGGCTTGACATCGTTGTTTTTGATTCTTTGAGCTTGCAGCTCGGAGAGGTTTCTTCGCGTTTAAAGAAGGTTTTTTCCCTTCCCACTGCCGCTTTGGTCACTGATAATCCAGAAAACCTTGCAAAAGCCCATCCGATTTTCATTTCCGGGGTAAAATCCGCCGTTAAAGCCTCAAATGGCGTCATTGCCCTCTCTGAAGGGCTCATTAAGGCCTTTGATGTTGAAAAGAAACCCCATATTCTCTTCCCTGGACTGGTTGAAAAGCCCCAAACTGGAAGGCCGCTTTTTGCAAACGGAACTTATCTCTATTTTGGGGGCGCTCTTTTGCCGCGTTATGGCGTTAATGATCTCGTCAAAGCCTACCTTGAAATCCCAATGGATTACGACCTCGTTCTAGCGGGCCACGCCGAGGGGAATGAAGAGCTTCTTTCTTTGATTCATTCTAACCCCCGAATTCATTACCTTGGTCAAGTCAGCAAAGAGGAAAATTATACCCTCGAAAAATATGCGGCCTTGTTGGTGAACCCGCGCCCCTTCGAAAGCAAGCTCGACCAAGAATCCGTGCCCTCCAAACTCTTGGAGTATCTCGAAAGCGGTTCGCCCATTCTTTCGACCCCACACACGCTGTTACGAAAAGAATTCCCGCAAGACATTAATTGGTTAACTTCTTCAGGCAAGGATGCCTTGGCTCTTTTCTTCAAGAATCACCTTAATGGCGAAAAGAAATGGGTTAACCTCCTCCCCAATAACGCGAAAGAAAACCTCTACGCTCAATATGGCTTAGAGGCAATCGATAAGAAAGTTCAAGATTTCTTGCAGTCTTTAAAAGCCTGAATCAACTGATTCATAACTTTGTCAAAATCGAAATTCTGAGCAAAATAAGTTTGGTTCGCTTGACCCATTTCGGATCGTTTTTCATCGCTAAGGCTCATCATCTCTTCAAGACCCTTTGCGATATCTTTGGGATCTTCGCTGGCGAAAAGGCTACCACCCGCCTCTTCGAGGACTTTTCTCCCATCCCCACCAATGGAAGAAAAGATTAACCGGCCATAGGCCAAAGAGGAAATTAGCTTATTCGGAATGGTTTTCGAGACGGGTGAGGTGGTGTCCGCGAGTGGCACTAGCAAAGCGGTCGCGTTGGTGAAGAAAGACGGTACTTCAGAAGCCAAGACCGTCGGGTGATAAACCACAATATCCTGTAAGTGGTTATCTTCAATGAGCTTTAACACCGCACTAAGCCGAGCCCCCGAACCGACGATATGGAACTGGAAATCCTGATGATTTTTTAGAAGAATACAAGCCTTCACATAGTTTTCAATCAATTGAAGGTTGCCGACATTGCCCGCATAGACCAGATTGTATTTTTTCGCATATGGAATCCCGTTTTTGGGCATCGGGTGAACCAAAGGCGGCTGGGGGACGAAAAGAACCTTTTTGTTCAGAAGTTTTAACACCCCAGAAAAATACGAGGCAAACGAAGGCGAAGAAATTAAGATCTCATCCGCCGTGGAATAGATTTTCCGCGAAGAGCGATAAAGAAACCGGTAGAACAAAGAGTTCTTACGAACCTTGCCCGCGATCACAGCACTTTCTGGCCACAGGTCCAAGCAATGGATCACGTTGGGTTTATGATGCTTCTTCGCGTATTTGCCCCCACCCTCAACCGAGATGAGAGGGGACATCGACATCCCATAAACCAAATCAAAGTCTTCTTTTAAGTGCGAAAGATAACGTTTTGAATTCCACCAAAACGAAACATAGTTCCGAATTAAGGAAATCCGACTTTTGCCCCGAGCCCTCAAATTGACCCGATGAATGACGACACCGTTAATGACTTCGTCGTGAATGTTTTTGTAACCGGGCAAGATGTGACCAAAGCCATAATTAGGCTTTCCAGTAACAACGCTAACCTCGTGACCCGCTCGAACTAAAGCCTCACAAATCGGAGTGATAACAACGTTCTCGGGATAGTAATATTGGCAGACAACCAAAATGCGCATATTAGGATTATCTCACAGGCTGAACATAAAGTCCTTAGCGCGTATAATGAAGACATTATGTTAGCAAAACGTCTCCACGAAAATAAACTGAAGCGTGCCCTCGTCGCGCCATGGCGAAACCTCGTCAAGGCCGTTTCGCCCGTCGCTTACGTCAAATATCAATATCGCTATATCACCCATCACAAATTGAACTTGAAGAATCCAGTTCGCTATACCGAAAAACTTCAATACCTCCGACTTTTTGTTGACCCCAAAGATCAAAACGTCATCCGCTGCGCCGGGAGAGTTGGAGTCCGCGATTACGTCAAAGAATGCGGCTTAGAAGATACCCTTATCCCCTCATTAGGCGTCTATGATTCCTTTGACCAAATCGATTTCTCAACCCTTCCGAATTCTTTCGTGATGAAGTGTTCTCACGCTTCGGGTTTTAACCAAATAGTCAAAGATAAGTCCACGTTTAACCGCGAAGAAGCCAAAGCCAAATTTGATCGTTGGCTCAAAACGGATTACGGCAAGAAAACGATGGAACGCCATTATTCTGCCATCAAGCCTCAGATTCTCATTGAACGCTATATCGGAAGCGCGGACTCGTTGCCCGTGGAATATAAAATCCATGTCTATAACGGTACCGCCCGAAACCTTTATGTCGTCACGGGGCGCGGAAAAGATATCCGCTACACCCAGTATTACGTGGATTGGACGCCCTTCGATGGCTCCCAATTCAACGGTTGGCTCAAATCCGATACCCCATTAGAAAAACCAAAGAACTTCGCTGAGATGGTCCGCATCGCCGAAAAACTGGCTGCCCCTTTCCCGTTTGTTCGGGTCGACCTTTATGATGTCGACGGAAAAATCTACTTTGGCGAAATGACCTTCACCCCAGCCAAAGGCACCCTTATTTTCGATGACGATAAAACCGATTTCGAACAAGGCGAATGGCTCGATATCTCACGCTATATCCGATAGATTAATGCCAAGTCGAATCCGGAAACATCACTTCGTAAACAAGGAGTCCGAAATATTGATCGTAATTCCCTGAAGCGCCGAAGTTTTCTTGTGCCGTATAAGTACCATCATTGACGTTCGAGTAGGCTAAGCTCATGCCTTTGATCCCGAAAGGATCCGCAATGCCAATATCGCTAAAACGAATCGCCACGAAGGAATCCCCTTCGCCACCGCTATCGGTGCGTAAGAGAACGTCTTGAAGGTTGATCGTATAGAAATCGTAGCCGCTTTTGCCTTCTTTGAAGAAGCGAAGCTGGATATCCATCCAGGTTTTGCGAGCGACACCAAAGGAAGAGCCACCGCGGCAAGAGATCAAGAAGTAGTCCCCGGTCGCCAAAGTCTTTGGGAAGAAAGTCGAATAACCATTGGTATCAAGCTGAAGGAGGGCTTTCACGTGGTAGTTATCGCAAAACATCTGCCCGTTATAAAGCTTGCTCAAGACCCCGGTGTTCTTAAAGGCAGAATCAACGCTAGCTAAGCACTTGGTGCGACCAAAGGCTTTGCCAATGAACTGATCGTCATTGCCTTCTTGGCCGATGGTCCACTCGAGGGCGGGATTAAGAGTCGTCTTACTTCCATCCTTCGCGGTGTAGTCATAAATCGCAGGGTACAAACTGCTAGCGGCCTGTCTTGTCGCATCCCAATCTAAGTCCTGGTAAGTTCCGTTGTTATCGATATAGCCGTTGGCGTACATCTTTTCTTTCGATGAACGATCCAACGTAATCTCTGTCATTAAGGGGTCACCCAGCGAACTCAAAGATAATTCTTGGACGGCATAGTAATCTTTCGCCAAATCATTGATCTCGTAGGCTCGAGTGGAATAAAGAAGCGAAGTTTTGCAGCTTGTTAACGCCAAGGCAGAGAGGAATAACCCCCACACTTTAATTTTAGTCTTCATCTTCATCTACCCCCTTTCCTTTCGACGATTCTCCCCGAAAGATCGGGGTGTAAGCAAAGCCCAAGAGGAAGAGCATCACAAGGAAGAGATGGTTCTCAGAGATGGGACTGCAATAACGAGAATAATCGGCGTAATAAAGGACGGCCGGATAAGGATCGCTTTCAAGCGATTCAAAGATAAACCAGCCTAATATCAAAGCCACCAGGGCAACCTTTGCCCCGGAAATCTTGCTATCGCTATGAAGGTATTTCCGTAACGACATGATGGCGAAGACAATCGCCACTAATAAGGCCAAGAAAGCCAAGACGCCGCCTTCAAAGAGGGCGTTGAATTCGAAGATGCGATTTTTGAGATAAAAGCCTTCGGAGAAGAGCGAACCATTCCAGCTGCCTTGCGCCGTGGCACTCATACCGAATAACGCGGTGAGATCGAAGCTCGTTTTCGTTGCGCCCTGTTTCCAGAACATCGCTTGAATCATTTCGTTAATGGGCAAAAGATAACGTCCGTTATTGAAGATTCTGCCCAAGAAGCCGCTATTGAGAGCCGAGAGATCGGCAATGCCATTAACAAAGACAATCAAAAGAAGAAGGGATCCCACTCCCACAAGGCTCCAGGCGGTAATCTTCTCCCATTTCGGAGTCTCTTGCGGAATCTTGACGAAGCGGAGGATAAAACCAACTAAGGCGACCGGAAGTAAAAGTATTAACCCCGCCACATAAGGGACAAGGAGCATTGAAATTAAGCCAACGCCTCCACAAGTGGCGATGGTGATGAATAAGGCTTTGTCTTCTTTCGGCGAAAGGAAGAGTAAGGCGATAAGCGAAGAGGCCAGGATAAAGGAATATTGCATCCCATAGCGGAGAGAAACTGCGACAAGATTAAAACCAAATAAGGTGGTGTACTCACTCGCAAGAGGATAAGAGATCCCGTCGTAGTAATAAACCATGCCGTTATAACGAATCGCGCAAAAGAAGCCGTATTCCGCTAAAGAAGCAATCGTTGAGATCAAGGCTAAGAGACCTAATCCCAATAAAACAGCAAACAAGACGCCTTTCATCGAAATGTATTTCATTTTGCGTGAAAGGAAGCCAATCGCGAAGAAAGCAGCGATACCAAAGCAATTGATTAATCCCGAAGAGACGCTGCTAAACGTCCCTTGGAACCAGAATTTAGAAAAGGAACTGAATACGGCGAAGACCCCAAGAGGAATCGCGTAATAGAGAAGCGCCTTGTTCTCCTTCGGGCTGGCTTTATAAGGCAGTAAAGCGAGAATCGCAATCGCCACCAAAAAACCAATCGCCGAAAGAAGATAGGTATATTGGGAGCCACCAAAGCCAAAAGCAACCAACCCCAAGAAACCGAGGACAACATAGGCCAAAGTTTTCTCTTTATCGAATTTCTTCGAGGGGGAAGACGCCGTGTTGACTTCTTTTGTTTTCGTTTGTTCCATCACCAATACGCTCCTTGATCAATTTTTTCATAGCCTTTCGGCTTCTTACTCGGATCGGGTCGAATCCAGTACTCATTAACTCGGCTTGCCACATGAGGGCGATTCTCCCAACGTTTACCCATAATCCCGAAGAGGGTTTGGGTTGCTCCACCCGTTTGAAGGGCCATTTTGCCCAGACTCTTGCAATAGAGCGTCAGGGGGAGCCCATAAGCTCCGGCCCCAATCAGGGCAATATCGAAATCCACGTCTTTAATTCGAACCTCAATCTCTTCAAGAGAACGCATGAATGAAGGGAAGCGGTAATCGGTACTCTCCCCCAGGCTCATCGGAGCTTGAAGGACCTTTAAATCAAATTCAGGTAACAGGTCGGGTTCCTTTGGGAAGAGCTTTTCTCTCCGTCCATATTGGAAGAGAATCTCGTCGGCGAAACTGGAGATGACCAAGACCTTCTTNCCTTTGAGNANGGGGGTCCAACTCCCNANNAGAGGNTCNAGAGCCCAATTGGTNATGACNTTAGCNNGGGGGGTCCACTGACGATAAAAGTAATCCTCCATGTGTAAACCAAGGATGGCCAAGATATCAGCCTGACCGACCCGAGCCTTCACGTATTCACTATATTCGGTGAGATGCTTATCATCCGTCGGATAAAAGCCAGCGCGGACTTTCATCGCCCAGCGAGCTTTATCCGAATATGTTTTAGCAAAGCCCAAACGGATTTTTTCATAACCATTGAGGCAGGAGAGTTCACTTCCACCATAGCGGACAGCNCAGAAAGGCTGACCGGCTTTCAGAGCCTCAGAAAGAACTTCGCTGGAGNAAGCGATCGTGATGCCCTTTTGCCCACAGAAAGAAGTCGTCCCTTTTTGCCGATGAAAAATTTTCTCTTTCAAAGCTGAAGGAATGTTCTTATTAAAGTAATGAAGGTAGAGGGTCCGTTCACTCATCGTGACATCAATTTTACCCCATTAGTCCAATGAAGAAAAGTGGGCAAGGATGGAGCGAAAACAACCGAAAAGACGGAAACAAAATGACGGGATTTGTATCTTCGAAAGAATCGGTGAAAANAAGGGTATCATCTTTCCTTCTCTTCGCCCGTAAAAGAGGGGAGTAAGGGTTAGGATAAGACGTTATATCGGTAAAAAAGTCCATTTTGGCCTGTTTTGATTCCTTTTTATTCCGCTAAAGGCACCCTTTGACCTATAATCAAGGTTGCTTACTAAGTAAGCATGTTTGTTAATCAAGGAAAAAAGGAGAAAACAAAAACATGCAGTTTACTGAAGAAATCGCCGCCATTCACGCGCGTCAGATCATTGACTCGCGTGGCAATCCGACCATCGAGGTCGANGTCACCACNGAGAACGGTGCGTTTGGTCGCGCCGCTGTTCCGTCGGGCGCTTCGACTGGCGAAAGAGAAGCTCTCGAGCTTCGCGATGGCGATAAGAAAGTCTATGGTGGAAAGGGCGTCTTAAAGGCGGTCAAAAACGTCAATGAGATCATCGCTCCGAAACTCGTTGGAATGAATGTCTTCGAGCAAGTCAAGATTGATGAAACCATGATTGCTTTGGACGGAACTCCGACCAAATCCAACCTCGGCGCCAATGCCATGTTGGGCGTTTCGCTTGCCGTCGCAAAAGCGGCTGCGAATTTCCTCGGACTACCGCTCTACCGTTATATCGGTGGACCGAATGCCAAGAAGCTTCCGGTTCCGATGATGAACGTTATCAATGGCGGAAAACATGCGGATTCGTCTGTTGATTTCCAAGAGTACATGATTATGCCGGTTGGCGCGAAGAGCTTCAGCCAAGCCATCGAAATGGGCGCTGAGACNTTNGCCGCTCTCCGNAAGATTTTCAAGGATCGCAAGGACATCACCGCCGTCGGCGATGAGGGTGGTTTTGCTCCGAATGGTTTGAAGAGCAACGAAGAGCCGCTTGAGGTTCTTGTCGAAGCCATCAAGGCCGCTGGATACGTCCCGGGCAAAGACATTTGCTTAGGCATGGATCTTGCTGCTTCTGAGTTCTATGATGACGAGAAAAAGAAGTATGTCTTAAAGCGCTCGGGCCAAGGCGAAAAGACCAGCGAAGAGATGATCGACATGATCGCCTCCTTCGTTGACAAGTATCCGTTAATCACCGTCGAGGATGCTCTTGCCGAGAACGATTGGGAAGGCTGGAAGAAGCTTACCGATAGACTCGCCAAGAAAGTTCAGCTCGTTGGTGATGACCTCTTCGTTACCAATAAGATCTACGTCAAGAAGGGCATTGAGATGGGCTGCTCCAACTCCGTCCTGATCAAGCTCAACCAAATCGGCACTTTGACCGAAACCTTGGATACCTGCGAGATGGCCATGCGCAATGGCTGGACTTGCGTCGTCTCCCACCGTTCGGGCGAAACCGAAGATACGACCATTGCCGATCTCGTCGTTGCCCTCAATGCGGGCCAGATCAAGACTGGTTCGATGAGCCGCACCGATCGTATCTGCAAGTACAATCAGCTTATGCGTATTGAAGAAGAACTTGGCGACCAAGCCATTTATCCGGGACTTGATGCCTTCTACAACTTCAGTGACAAAGCTCGTTTCGCGAAGTAATTAAGTAACGTTCTATCTTTACTTAGCGCCGCTCCCTATTAGTGATGGGGGCGGCGTTTTCTTATGAGCATGGTTTAAGACATTGAAGCGTCCTCTTGCCATAATGAAGGCGTCCAAGGAGGACTCAAAGATCATGAAAAAATCATTCAGCGACGTGATGAAGAATCGCCGCAGTGTCTATGCTTTAGGAAAGAATTCCGGAATCAAAAACGAAGCCGTCGAATCGCTCGTTAAAGAAACGCTCGATGCCGTTCCGTCGGCCTTTAATAGCCAATCCCAACGGGCCGTCGTCTTAGAAGGCGAAGCCCACGATAAGCTCTGGGCAATCGTCTTAGAGACCCTACGAAAGCTCGTCCCAGCCGCTAAGTTCACCAAGACCGAAGAGAAAATAAGGGGGTTTGCAGCAGGAGAAGGCACCATCCTTTTCTTTGACGATGAAGAGGTCACCGAGCGTTTAATCAAGGCTTTCCCGTTATACGCGGAGAATTTCAAACCCTGGGCAGAACAGCAAAACGGCATGCTTCAATTCGCGGTTTGGAGTTTATTAGAGGAACAAGGTCTCGGCGTTAATCTCCAACACTATAACCCTCTCATCGACGAGGAAGTCAAAGCCGCTTGGGGTTTGCCCAAAGCTTGGAAACTTCGCGC
>JGI20225J20221_1004160_pt1 | contig 18681 bp, 15 predicted proteins | sample BioMet4_FD_20221 | JGI IMG/M metagenome (IMG submission 20221) | reverse complement strand
TCGGCTTTGTTTGTTTTGTTGAGAGGATCATAGACTGGAAAGTTGTTCCCGGGCGGTTCAAGTTCGTTAAACATTTTTTAACTTTTTGAAAATTATCCCGGAGTTTTTCCGCGGTAACGGGGTTACCGCTTTTTGTGTGGAGCAGGGCTAAACAATCAGGCGCTTGTCCTTTGGCGCAAAAATTAATTCCAGACAATCCATGTTCTTCTTCCGGTAGAACAAAATAAAGGATGCATTTTATCCTTGAGACAAAAGGCCGGTGGGTGTTTCTACCTTGCTCCGACACCTTCTTCTTTGCCACCGGAGCAGAGCAATCGCAAGCTGGGAAGTTCCCGGAGAAAAAGAATTTGGCCCGGCCAGAGGGTGTGTCCCATATTGCAGGCTACTTGGTGAACGGTCCCGTTCTTTCTTGCAAGCAAGGAATATCATTGGCTGGTGGGGAGGTTGGCGGTACAAGTGCGTGGCGACGAAAGGCCGTCATTCCTTGCGGACGTTAAGCCCGCATGTTACCTTTGTGGCAGTCCGCAAAAAAAAAGGGCTGGGTTTTCAGTTCGCCGCGCGCAAAAAGCTGTTTGCAGACCGTGTTGCTGGCATAATAATATAACATCACCACCACACTGCTTTAATGCAACGGTGGGGCGAAACTTCGTGGCGACAAGAAGGTGACAAGTGTTGTTTTCTTGCAGACAGTGTCACCGGTGCGCAATCGGAACTTCCAGCTGACGGTGTTTTTTATTTTTTGTAGGAATGATTCCCACGCGCACCATCACTTTTCCAGACTGTACCCGTTGATGAAAACGGATATATTAAAACTGACGAAGACATGCACACCATTATTCCGGGCTTGTTTGCGGCAGGAGATGTACGTTCTAAGAGTTTCCGCCAGGTGGTGACTGCGTGTGCTGACGGCGCAATTGCCGCTCATGAAGCTGCAAAGTATATTCGTGAACGTAATAATGAAGTCTACAAATAAATTTTTTGTGTGCAATTATGGTGAATAAAATGTCTGTTTGCAAAAAAGTTTTTTTAACACAATGTGTTCTTCTTGCTGTATGTGCCTCTTTTGCCACAGCGGCAAAATCTGACCCGGCAAAAGTTGCCGAGCTTCCTGACAATGTTGATTTTTGGAGCGACTATCCAAATGATGTGCTTGCGGATACGCTTGCCGACCGCATGACCGACAGTGAACTTCTTGCTCAGATATTTATGTTTGGCTGGGCGGGCTCTGAGCCGGGTGAGCTTTTAAAGCAGTGGGTGACAGACCGGGGACTTGGCAGCGTCAAGGTGTTTGGCTGGAATACTGATGATATTCAACTTGTTGCAAAGTCAGTTAAAACATTGCAAGAGGAATCCCAGTCACGCGCAAACCGTATTCCTCTTTTTGTAGCCACGGACCAGGAAGGCGGCTGGATACGTCATGTCAAAGGTGATACGAGCGACACGCCGGGTAACCTTGCAATTGGCGCTTCCGGCTATCCGATTGATGCGTATTACAGTGGATTTTATATTAACCGAGAAATCCGCGCGCTTGGCATAAACATGAATTTTGCTCCGGCAGTCGATGTGTATACCAATTTGAATTCAACCGTCATCGGACCACGTTCATTCGGGTCGGATCCAGATAAAGTTGGTGTGCTGGGAGCTGCTTTTGCATCAGGCTCAATTGCGGCAGGTGTCATTCCTACTGCAAAACATTTTCCCGGACACGGCGACACGAGCCTTGACAGCCACGGTACTATTCCTGTGATAGACATCGACTACAATACACTTATGAACAGGGAGCTTGTTCCCTTTAAATATCTCATAGAAGCAAAAGTTCCTGCGGTGATGAGCGGACATCTTTCTTTCCCGCGCATTACAAATGATTCTGCTCCAGCATCTCTTTCACCATATTTCCTTAATGTCATTTTGCGTAAGAAACTCGGCTTTGACGGACTTATAATAACTGACGATATGCAGATGAACGGCGCAACAATTTACGGCGGCACTATGTTCAATGCGGTGAATCTTGCAATACGAGCAGGCAATGATGTTATTCTTTCATCTACAACGGCACAATTTGAAGAACCAATGTGGGCGCGAAATCTTGCTCAGATGAAAAATGACAAGGCGTTTCATGAGATTGTAAAAAATGCGGCAAGACGTGTTATCTATACAAAACTTGTTTACTTTAAAAGTGACAATCATGCGCCACTGTATCCTGACGCAGCAAAAATTTCAGACAGCATTCCGGACAAGGAAGGGCAGCGTTTCTTCTTGAATCAGGCATGTCGGTCAATCACGTTGTATCGCGGTGAAAATTTTCCGTATCAGCCAAAAGAAGGTGAGCGCATACTTATTGCCGGACCGTTTAATTCTCTCTTTACCGAAGGGAAGAAACGATACCCTTCGGCAGGCACATTCCATTACAGCTACGAACTTGCCGCTGATAAAAGCAATGAAGCTGACTGGAATGCAGAAAATTTTGTGAGCGTTGCCAGCGGCTATGATACAATCATTGCGTGTGTATTCAACGCGCATTCTGCTGCAATCGTAAACAGGTTGCGTGGCATGGGTAAGAAAGTGATTGTGCTTTCGATTATGTCTCCGGTGCCTGAGCTTAATAACAACTGGGCGGACATTATTCTATGCGGGTACAGCTATTCTTCGTATACATTTGCAGCCTTGTTTGGTGCGCTTAACGGTGAATATACTCCGCGGGGAAAACTTCCGCTCGAACAATAATTTTTTAGGGAGAAAAACTTATGAACAACAAATCTGCTGAAGCCGTCTCTGGTGGTAAGAAAAAACATCATCCAATTCGTACTTTCTTTATCGTGCTTATATCGCTTGTCATTCTGTTGTTGTTTGTTGTAGCAGCATGGTTCGTCTATGCCTCATGCGACAGGAAAAAAAGTCTTTCTGTAATACCTGCGGAATTTGCCGCATATGTGCGCACTGACCATTTATGGAAGTCTGCAAATCCATTGGTAGATGTAAAGGCAATTGACGTTTTCCTTTCCGATGCGAAATATGGACAGATAAGAAATGCGGTTATGCAATTCAGATCTTCTCCAATTAGAAAAAATAAACTTGTTGCGATTGCAGCTGACCGCCGGATTGACGCTGCTTTTTATAGTGATACTTCTTTTGCTGCGGCAATTGACATGGGCGGTTTTTCTGCTATTACCAGGCTGGCGCCTCTTTTTGCAAAACAAATAAAAGTGCAGGGACTCTCGTATGTCACTTCAGATGCAAATGAATGGTTCCAATACGAAAGCGGTAAGACAATCATTTATGCAAAGCCATATCATAATTTGCTGCTTGTTTCCACTTCAAAAAAACGTTTTGATAAAATGTGTCTGGCCAAGTGCATTGATGATTATTCTGCGGAACGTCTTGCTGAACTTTCAGAAAAATTACATTCGCCATTCCGCATTGGGTGTGATGTAAACACCTTGCTTGCATATGATGAAACAATTCAACACAAGACTGCTCCCTACATTCTTCCACTTCTGAAAAAAGACGCACTTGCGTTTGTTGATTTTGGTATTACCGACAATGATGTGCATGTGCAAATTCTTTTCCCTCTTGCCAAACTTTTAAAGAATTCCATTCCTGCGTTGTCGGCGGACACAAAAATTTCCGAGCAATTTTTGGAGCTTGTTGTTAATTCTTCTTCAGAAAGTAAATTGCTTAATCAACTTCCGGATTGTGTTCAGTATTATACACTGCTTAATGCAGGTGACCTTCCGCATCTTTTAAAAGCGGCGCAGCCATTTATTCCTGGATCAAAGAATATTGATAATTTGTGGTCAAAGGGAGAAGTGCTTTGCAAAATGGTTTTCTCTTTGACGCTTGAAGATTTGCTTTACTCTTGGACTGGTAAGGAAATTGCCGTTCTTGGTCTTGAAGGAAAAAAAGACCCTGTTTTTGCTGTGCAGATTACTGATGAACAAAAACGGGCGGCGGTGTTTCAAAAGATTGCATCATCGTTTGTAATTGATGAAAGCAAGAAGCTGATTTTGAATGGTATCAGTGTACCACAGCTTGAGCTTCCGGACTTTCTGCAAGGCTTGCTTGGCGCGGCTGGTGTGACTGTTGCAAAACCATATTACTTGGTGAGCGGTGGCTATGTTTTCTTTTCTGAATCTGCCGAGAATGTTGTTGAAGTAACTTCTGCAGAACGCGCTCGCCTTCTTGAGCACACGGATATGTTTAAGCAGGTGTCTTCTTTGCAGCAAAATGAAACTGCTATAAGTTTATATTACAATCTTGCACGCAGCATTCCCTTCTTCTTAAAATCAAGTAGTTCTCTTTCAAAAACATTGCAGCTGTATAATATTGGAAGAGCCGACGTGTGTGTTGATAGAAAATCAGATGGCAGCGGAACACTTTCTGTTTTGCTGCAGGCGGTGTCACGTCAGGAAAAACAAACAACTGCTGTTCCCGGATTTCCATTGACGCTCGATGGGAAGAAGAATACTCAGCTCTGCCGCACAAATGCAAAACGTCCGCAACTTTTGTTCTGGGTGCAGGACGGTAGCATTATTCATTTGTATAATGCAGATACAAGCGCCCAGGCAACATATGATGCATCTGATGCAGTATTTATTGTTCCGTCGCGTGATGATAAATTATGGGCGCTGACAAAAATATCTTCTTCTCTCCTCTCTCCTTCTTTCCTACTTCTTCACAAAAATAGATATCACGCGGCTATACGTTGCTTCTTATTGCTCTCGACATCTGGCAAGTAGGCGACGACAAAGACGTTGACGTTGTTTAAGATGTAACGAGTTTTTTTCGGCGAGCAAGTAAAGGATTTTATTGCCAATATCGCAATATTGACGAGGTTTACCGCAGTCGCGTATGACTTTTTATTAAATAACAGCAAAGACGGCGTGGCTTTAAAGCAGCGATGACATTGCAATAGGTTCCTTTTAAATGTTGAAATGCGTAGGGCTGTTACACCCACCCACCTACATTGTAGTGCTATACCAAACGCCTCATACTTACTTTGTTAAAACGGTTAGTGTTTCCTGTATCGTACGTGGGATGCTTACAAAGTGAAGACTTTTTACGTTCGTGGAAAGTAACGCGCGAATATCCCCAACAGTACTAAAAAGTATCTCGTTACATGGTTCAAACGTCAGCTGCATTGTTATCCGGTGATCTTTCGGTGCAGGGTAACAAGAGCCGACGAACCTACGCGTATGTGGCGTCCCGCGGTATAAACGTTCCGCCCATGTCCTTCAACGTCCGCTGAGTTCTTTAGTGGTCCGGCACAAGGCGGCCAAAGATCGTGAAATCGGCAAAAAAAAACCCGTTTACTTGTCTTCCTCGCCGTTCCAGCGAACGATATTCTTACACGCGATAACAGCTTATAGTTTGTCCTGTTCAGCCTCTAAAGGTACGTTTGAAATGCAAACATAAGGGCTTAAAACGTGGCCAAGGTGTGGACGGTAGTGTGATGGTGCATGGTACGCCCTTTTGAAGTGTAGTAGACGTTTGTGTTCCGTCACGTAGTAGGGCATTGGTCACGTCCTCGGTTTGTCCTTGTGCTGTGTAGGTTCGCGTATTGCCCCTTTGGAAAGGTGTTGAAACTCAAGGAACAGGTTTGTTTTTTATGTCCTTCGGCCAAAAACAAGNGTGCGTATACAGCGAGAACTTGCATCTTCAAAAATGAGTCGGCCGCTTGAGTGCCGGCTGCGCGCTTTGCTAGGCAGGGCATTTCTTCTTGCAGGTTCCCGCGCTCAGGCGGAAAAACAGTATGCTGATGCCGCGGCGATAGAAGCTGATGACATGCAGGTGATTATTCTGGCGCTTCGACTTGAAGATGATTATTCCACACGACTTGAGCAGATGAGTGCGGTGTTTACCGATGAAGAAGCTCCGCTGCAGATTGAGCAGGCACTTGCACTTTATTACATTGGTCAGTATGCAAAAGCGGCGGCATCTTTTGACGCGGCATTTGCTTCTTTTACCCGTGTTTCTCCAGAAACAAAAGCTCCGGTATATCGCAAGGCGTATGGTCAGATGCGTGATACATCATGGCTGTTGCAGGATTCTGTGGGAACCGTGACCGCGGACTCAACGGCACGTGTTCTTACTGCAGAAGGAATGCTGCTCCTCATCCAGAGTGAATCAAATTTATTGCTTCCTGTGACAGGCGGTCGCATCCTTAAAGCAAAGGATATTGCCAGGAAAATGGAAGCGGCAGGAATGCTTGATCAAGATATTGGGCTTAAGGTTGGCGACCGCCATTATACGTTGTATCGCAGTGATGTTGCGCGTGTGATGTGGAAACTGTATGTCACCTATAAAAACAAGAATGCCAATGTTGACTACGCTGCGCAGTATGCAGGACAGGATAGCCCTGTAGCTGATGTTCCTGTAGAAGATGTCTGCTTTGTTTCAGTGGCTGGCTGCGTTGAAAATGAGTTGATGGATTTTCCGGACGGCGTACATTTCTTTCCACAGAAGACGATAAGCGGACCTGAGTTCATACGTCTCCTGAAAAAAGTTGATAAATAATCATTTCTACCACAAGAACTCAATCGTTGATTATTGCAAATGCATGTGCTAGAATAAATTTTAATGGCACATGCAGCTTTTGCAAAAAGTAGAAAAATCTCATTTGCAGTTACATTGTTTTTGGGTGGAGCGTTTTTTTCATTTTCGCAAAATGGAATTCCACTCGATGTGTTGCAAAACGATCCCTATTTTAGAAACGGAACTTACGAAGCGCAACAGACAGATTCCGCTGAGGCAAAAAATGATTCTAGGACAGATGACGTTGCTAATGAACAGCCGGAAAATACAACTGCCACTGAAAGTGATTCCGCTGAAAGTGATTCCACACAAAACAATCAAGAACAATTTCATGGTTATGATACGGTTTCGATTCCGCAACCGCTTACTGCTGACGACTTGCAAACAAAAGATCCCATCGTTGATGCAAAGATAGACATATCGCTTAGCTATCTTATCTTTTATACGTATCCGTTTCAAAGCGGTGGTGTTGCAGATTATTTAGTGCCGGATGATTTCTTTCATATAAAGAATTTGAATCCATACGGGGCGGCGCTTAAAGCTGAATTTATGATTCTGCCGTCACTGTTTGGCGTAAATGGGTTTGGATTCAATGCAACATGGACTCCGCTTAAGTGTGAAGCGGGAACGTATGTTGTGGAAACCAATCTCTGCACGGCAAATCTTATGCTGGTGCATAAAATCAGGTTGCCAAAGACACGCACGCTCCTTGAAGTTCATCTTGGCTGTGGCGGAATGTTTTTCTTATTTCCCACATATACTTATGCAACAGGATATTCTCCACAGAGTTATCTTTGGGTATATCCAGAGGCTACCGCCGGTTTTGCAGTGCAAGTGTATTTTACCCGCCACTTAGGAATTGATATTTCGCTTGATGCATCATATCCTTTTTTTATAGAAGTAATCTTTCCTGTGGCACAGCTTACAGCCGGCTTGGAGTGCCATTTCTAATGAAGAAAATATATTCCATGAAAAAAACAAGAATCGGATTTCTCTTTGCATTTTTATTGATGGCAGTGCATTTTATTTCATGCAGTTTATTTACTGACCAAAAAATTACCGACTACTTATATGATAAGTCACAGAAAATTCAAATTGCAGAAGCGCGATTTTCAACGCCATCTCAAACGGACAAAGAAGGTGTCATATCAATTTCTTCTGAGAATGAATGTGTGGTGACCTATTTGGTGAACAATCCCAACGGCCTTGCACTTCATGCCACGGTAACAAATGCCGCTGATGGAAACAGTGCGATTGCCGCTCTTGCAAATCCATATACGGCGACTGTTTCTGATGACAATAATTATGTTTTTGTGACACTGACAGAAGAAATGCTGCGGCGAATGGATATGGGCAATGATGTCAGTCCTGTTGTGTCTCTTGCCGCAGATTCCTATACCGGAGAAATTCCTGCGTTTACAGAAAAAATTCGTGCAAATAGCAAACCTCCGGCAGTTACCGGCGCGTGTGTCATGCTTGACACATCGTATGCGCTTACTGCGACAAGCAGTCATGATTCAAGCAACGGAAAGTATGTGCTCTGTTTTAATCTGCCGGATGAACTTTTTGACAGTGGCGGAATTCATGGTGATGTCAAAAAAGTTTATGCAACAGGATTAAGTTCCGTTTATTCAAAGGGAATTGCATTGAATATAAATGCTGCTGCGAATACGTGGAATACAACTGACTTGCCTTCAAATCATTCAGCACTCTATGGCGCAAACACATATCTATCGCCGGTGACGGTGACATTTGTGCCAGGAAAACATCCGGTGTATCTGCTTACGCAGGTGCAGGCATATTACGGCGACAGTCAGAATTTTACCATTACGCTTGAAGATGAAAAAGGATTGCAGTCAAATGCTGTCGTTGCCGTAAATTCAACAAAGCTCAAAGCTGTTACGACGAATATTACAAATGAGACGCAGCTTGCTTCGGGCAAATATCAAATCGCACTTGTTGACGCACTTGGCAACAAAACTGATTATTACACAGTGACGATGGCTGCGCCTGTAAAAACAAATAAACCTCTTGAAACAGTGAGTGGCGCTTCGGTGCTGTATTCGCTGTACACGGGCAGTGTGACGTATACGTTGCTCACTACCGGTAGCGGGAACGAAGGCTGTTCTTTTAATTTGCCGGCAGGTTCATATAAAATTACTGCACATGCGCAGAAAGATGGATATGTCGATTCAGATGAAACTTCATGGGAAAATTTATTGAAGGCGATGATGCCGATAAGATTGTCACTGGCGACAAATGTTGGCGATGGCAACCGTGAGGTTTTGAGCTGAGCCTTTCGGCCACCTTTGTCTTTTCAAAAAAAAATAATACAGTTTCGCCGGTCACGCATTAATGAACATTCTTCCGCAGAACAGGATACCACCGTCTTCGCTGCAAACCACCAAACGGATTGGGCAAACCCAAACCCCTGCGTTGAGGAATGTGGGGCTGCTCCGTGGTGATGGCAATAGCGGGCCAAGAAATATGTTGGTCTTTCAGAAGCGAGAAGCGCAGATGCACTACACGCGTAAGTACTGCCGGCTTAAATGTGCATGTGCAAACTAAATATCAAGTGGAACAGCTTCGTTTGTTTATAATTCGCTTACTTATTCCGGCTCATTTTACATTTATGTTCTTGAGTGAGTGGACTAGTCTTTTCTGCGTACAACAAATTCCACTTTTGGTGCGCTCTTTCGAGTTTCTGTGTGCTTCTTGTATTTTTTATACAACACTTCCTGCGCACGGACGGCAAGCTCTTTCTTTTCAGGTGTAATTTGCTTCCACGAACCGTCACTTTGCAACGCATGGCTGTGCGTGTTGTCTTGGAAGTAGAGCATGAGAGTTTCTTTTACTGTCTTGAATACATCGCGGTCTACCACCGGAAACATCAATTCTATGCGCCGGTCAAGGTTGCGGTCCATCCAGTCTGCGCTGCTTAGATACATTTCTTCGCTGCCGCCGTTCTGAAAGTAGAAAATACGGCTGTGTTCAAGATAGCGGTCAATGATGCTTATGACGGAAATGTTTTCGCTTAAGCCTTTGACTCCTGGCACGAGCATACAAATTCCACGTACGTTGAGTTGAATCTTTACTCCTGCGCAAGATGCCTTGTATAGTTCCCTGATGATTTCCGGCTGAGCAAGACTGTTCATCTTTGCAACAATAAGTCCTGGTGTTTCTGGCGTTGAGAGTTGAATCTCGCGGTCAATCATTTCTATGAGTCTGCTTTTGAGTGTTACCGGCGCCATGAACAAGTGATGCATCGTTTGCACGGCGCTGTAGCCGGAAATTATGTTGAAGAAAATAGTTGCATCGCTTGCAATTTCATAGTTTGAAGTAAAAATTGAAAGATCTTGATAGAGCTTTGCTGTCTTTTGATTATAGTTGCCGGTGCTCAGGTGCACGTATCGTCTGATGCCGTCGCTTTCTCGCCGTACCACAAGACAAATCTTCGCGTGTACCTTCAGATTTACTATGCCGTACACGACAATAACGCCCGCCTTCTCAAGCTCGTTTGCCCACGAGATGTTGCGTTTCTCATCAAAGCGCGCTTTGAGTTCAACAAATGCGGTGACTTGCTTGCCATTTTGGGCTGCGGTTTCAAGTGCTTCAACAATAGGACTGTTGCTGCCGGTGCGATAAAGCGTCATTTTTATTGCGAGCACTTTTGGATCTACTGCAGCGTCCTGAATAAATTTAATGACCGGCTCATAGCTTTCATATGGAACGTTGAGCAGAACGTCATGCTGGCGCAGTTTAGGTTGTAAAGCGAACCTAACGGGTCGGGCCCAGAATGGGCGGACGGTTGAAAACGATTTTTTTTTTTATTAGATAAGCGACGGTAGTCGAAATGTTTTGAGGTTATACTTTTGCGAGGTGGTTTTTGCCTCAACGAAGCCAGTGGAACGTTTTCTTCCCGTAAGAGGGATGATTTGGGCCGGGCGAGTATAAGGTGGCGTCGGTTTTTAGCAATTGTGCCTCTTATAAAAATTTTTTTTCTTTTAGAAAGGCATAACGAGTGTGGTTCGAGGCGTGGCTCCCCTGTGGTGTCCTTAAAGGGGCGTGTAACCTTTAGAATTTGACTGTAACGCCGACAAATAAATAGCTAGGTTAGCCCCTAGACGTTTGTGTTTCCTTTAACGCGAAGGCAGTTTTCTTTCTAAGTTTCTAAGAACGATAACCCGTTACGGAAAAGTTCGTATGGCCGCCACACAAACCGACGGCCTCTTTAAGTATCGTGTTTCGTCAAGTGACAAGAACTTGCTGTATTAGAGAAAAACATGCCTCTAGCCTATAGAAAAAGGAGACCATAATGGCGTAGTTGCCTTTCGTACTAATAAGTTATCAACGTGCGCTGCGGTTCTAAAAAAGGCATTTGCTCTTTAGTCCGGACTGAATATTATAAAGGTTCCGTTACCTTCTCTCTTCAGCGCAACTCTGGCCCTGTCAGTAGAAGAACGTCAACGCTTACCATACGTTGTTAAGGTCAGGAACGTTAAGACGGTAAGAGGTTTGTTTTCGATTTTGAATTTTTTACCGGCCTTCTACAAAATACTTTCACTTGCCCCTGAGTAAAGCTGGGTTGTTGACAACGAGCGTGTAATGTTGTTAATCTACCTTCGCGTGTGCCAAAACGAATACGCGCGTGTGCACCCCTGATGGAAGATAATGGACGACTTGAAAGGACTTTTCCGTGGCAATGAACCCTGTGTGACNAAAACTTTTACACAAACCTATGTTCTAACATGAACACATACATTAACATTGGTTTCCTCCTCGCAAACACACAAAAATTTACAGAGTCTTAAATTTTCATTAGTTGTCCCTTAACTCGACCTAACTTTAAGTTTGCCGGTGCGCCCATGAGGTACTTAGAACGGGCGTTTTCTTGACGGCCGAGTACCTTGCTGAGGTTTCAAGTATCGTTAATGACGTTCGTTGAAACTGCTTAAGAAGGGTTCACGCACAACGTAGTTAGTTGCGCGTCGTCTACTGTTTACGGGTCGTCCGGTGGTAAAGCGAACTAACGGTCGCCCAAGAATGCGGACCCTTGGAAACCGATTTTTTTTCATTAGATAAGCGGACCGGTAGTCGAAATCGTGTTTGAGCGTTATACTTTTTGCGAGTGTTTCGCTGCAAGAAGGCGCCCAGTTCCGAACCTTTTCTTCCGTAGAGGATGGTCGATTTCGCGGGCGGACGTATACAGTCGTCGTCGTTTTTAGCACTTGTGCCTCTTATTAACCCAAAATTTTTCCTTTCAAAGAAGGGCATACCGAGTGTGGTGGCAAGTCGCCTTTTTCTGTAATTGCCATTTTTTCAAGAAGAAGATTGTCGTGACCTTTTACTCGAATGGTAAGACTTTCCGTTGAAAATGAAATGGTAAAGTTGGTGAGTTTCTGCTGATGGCTGCGGTCAAGCGCGTCTGCTGCGCGAAGAATGGCGCTCAGTTTCAAAATGGTCATGCGGTCTGCGCGTGAAAGCAGTTTGAATTCTGGATCATCCTGGGGCATCTTGCTGCCACGGTGATAGCTTACAATTTGTGCCACAAGAGAGGTGTCGTCACGGCTCAGTCCAAAAATTTCGCTGTGCAGTATGATATACTTGCTGTGCAGGTTGTGGTCTACTGCGCGAATGAACATACCGCAGTCGTGTAGAATCGCACTGATTTCAAGAATCAACCGCGCCTTGTTGTCCAGCCCGAGTTCATCCTGCATTGCATCGTAGAGTCTGAGGCTTATCATGCGCACGTATTCTGCGTGTTTTTCATCGCCACGATATTTTCTAAGCAGGTTTGAAGCGCTTGCTGTTATTTGTGAAGTAAATTCTTTTTGCAGCTCTTCATTTGGCTGCACGGACTTACTGATAAGCACTCCTTCGCGAATGGAAGTTTCTGGTACGATAATTTTTTCTACGGTAGTGAGCTTGATGAAAAGTTTGTATGCAAGCAAAGAGACATGCAGTGTCTGTGCATCGCTGTAGCTCAATTTAAAGCGGGCGACACATTCTTCAATGGTGTACCGCTGTACTTCGTCAACAAATTGGTCGAAGTCGGTGCGGTTCATTTCCCACAAAAAAGGTGAAATTGGTTTGCCGGCAAAAAGCGCTGCGAGACGCATGTCTCCGCCTACTGCGATGAACTGCTTTACTTTTCCAAGATTGAGCTCGTTGTTCAAACTGCCGCGTGTATTGCGTATGAATTCCTCAATGTAGCGCCGGGCATCATCAAGACTGCCCATCATGGTGCGTAGCTGCTGCTCGATGATGACAGTGCCCAGACGCATGGTATGTGCACCCGCCATGCGGCCTTTTTCCATGAGCATCATTTCTGTGGAACCGCCTGCGATTTCAAGAATGATGCTGTCACTTTCGCGGACGCTTACGCTTTCATCTTTCAAGCATTCAGTGACGGCGATGTACATAAGACGATTTTCTTCAATGCCATCAATTACTTTTACGGTAAAGCCAGTTTTAACTTTGATGCGGTCAACAACAGGGTCGCGGTTTACTGCCTCGCGGATTGCGCTTGTGCCGATGACTGTTGTTTCTGAACGGGTGATGCCCCAGCCTTCGAGCTGTTCGCCAAAGCGGTTTAAAATTTGCAGACACTGGAGCAATGTTTCTCGGCTGATTGTACCGGTGGTGAATACATCACGACCAAGCGCAACTGGAAGTTCGCTACGGTCGAGGATATTTCTTTTTTTGTCTTCAGTGATTTCTGCGACTAACAGACGAATGCCCGTAGAGCCGATTTCAATCACTGCCTGCGGGGCTGTCATTAGAAATTACTCCGGTTTATAATTTATCTATAAGCATGGAACATTTTCCAGATGGAATAGGAAGTGTCTTTTTCTTCTGGTCCAGAATGTTAATCGTGAAGTAGTACAACTTCTCGCTTTCCATCTGAATCTCCCATCCACGGTTGCTTTTGTTGCTTAAGATTGTTATGAGATTACGTTTAAGAGAAAGTTTTTCGATTCCCATAATCTCAAGGTTTGGAATAATCCAGTCTACTGTCTTGCGCGGCAGACTGATATTCAGACCTATGACATTTTCTATCATCAGCGCAATGGTTGAAAGACCGATTGTTTCAAGATATCGTTTGCGCGGAAATTCATTCTTGTGGCTGAGCTGCGCAGGGCCTTCTTTGCAGGGAAGGTATGCTTCGTACATGTCGCCCTTCTGCTTGCTGTCTGCGGGGCTTAAGCCTTCGAGTATGTAGTACAGGTGGCGGATTGCACATTCACGCGCAAGGTCGAAGCGCTGATATTTTTCAAAGACCTTTTATCCACCATGGAAGTTGAATGCCGGGTATACGGGAACCACAGAAGCCTTTCGCCTTTTTCTTTGAAGTCCGGGACTGTCTCCGCACTCAATGTCGGGGAACGGATTGGTCAGTGCCGAATGTTTTTGGATTGCTCAAATTGTGCAATAAGCATGTCGGCTTTGTCTGCGTTTGGAAGTTCTGCCAAAAGCGGGCCAGAAGGCCGGCGATTGTTTTTTTTGCGGGCAGACGCTTTTCATCTTTATCAAGATCGTGAATAAAAACCCGGTGTTGTTGTCCCCCCACATGAGGCTGTTTTATTCTTGTCCTTGAGGCTGAAGTACATTTTTTTGTACTGGAAAGCTCAAATCTTTTGTCCGTTGAGTAATGTCACCAAGTGCTGGACATGGTGAGCAGCGTTTATTTGCAAGCGCACTGTTGAAATCTACCTGTGGTAATAAGCCGCCTTTGCGCGGTGAGTTGAACATCGTTGACGCTGCGGGAGGAACTGCGTAGAGACCGTTTTCTTGTTTGAAAGTGCGGTCAATCCAGTCCATGTATTTCCTGCAGTACCGGCATGACTTCCTTGATGCGCCGTTTTGTTTGCACTTTTGTGATAGAGGTTTGAATTCCGCCCATGCAAAAAGAGGCCAAGACCTACACCCTCCGGATTTGCGCGGTCCAGAAATGGGAGAATTTGTCCTTTGCCTCATATCTTCCAGCGGATGGCGCCGTTGTTCTTCCCTGGACGTTCATAGAAGTAAGTCTATATTCTTGTTTGCAGGATAGTTCCTGTTTGAGTATACAAGGAAAAAAGATGAGAAAATTGATTCAAACTGATCTAATACGAATTCTCCGTGCTGCGGATAAATAAAATAACCGTCCGGTGAGGTTTCACCTGTTGACGGGTCAATCCAATAGTCGGCCAGCCCAGTTCCAGGTTTTATCATAAATGTTCAACAAAATCCTGATCATAAAAGTGGATTTTGGGGAAGTCGCGCTTGTTCACAATTGCTTCCTGAATGTAAAAAAAGCCTTTTTCTCCTTAAAAAAATGGCTTCATACGAAGTTACATTATATCATAAAAATAACAAAAAAACGATATAATTTTGAAATTTTTTTTGCCACGAATTCAACTTGAAAATATTGAAATTTTGGGGATTTTATGTATCAGTCCATACGTGTATCTTGAAACAAGGGTCTGTGCTTTCGGCGGTGCCGGGCGTTTTTTGTTTCCACAGCGGCAGAGTCGGCAAAGGAAAGATTTTCTTTCTGCCAAAAGGCAGTGTTTTTAAGGCGGAACAATAGTCTGCTTCGCCGGTTGGCGCTGTTTCTATACAGCCTTGCTTGCATCTGCATTAAAGTGGGCAATGCTGGGGGGCGTGCCGCTTGGCGGAAACAATGCTTTGGAAAAATCTTGGGAGCTTGAGCGTTTGACCGGAAGGCATACAGGGAACCGCCTTGACGAACAAGGAATTCCCACCGGCTTTTCGGTAAAAGTTGCTTAACTCGGCGGTGATGCCTTGACATCCATGCTTCCATCAGAAAAGCAAAGGAAAATTCATATTGAGGAAATTCCGCATAGGAAGAGGGACTTCGGGGGACATTTGGACGCGTACCGGCGGGAAAGGCGCACATGGACCTGGGGACGTATTGCCGGGCTGGCCCGTGTCGATGCGGCCTTTCGCCACGAGCATGGTCATTTGAACTTGGGAAGATGGCCCGAGCTTTATTTGCACGAGCTGTAACACCTTGCTTTGCGTACCTTAAACTTATTTACCGGAGGAACTAGGTGAAAGCAAGTGTAAGGAGCAATGCGCCATACGCCTGCTTCTTTGCCTTACGTATTCCCGGCCAAAGGCCAGACTTATTTTTGTAAAACTGAGGAACCCCTTAACTCGTTCCAATTTTCGTACGCAAGGCAATCCAACCACGTGAGTTTGTCCCACGCCAGGAGGAAATCCTTTCGAGCGGGCGGAAAAGTGGTGAAGTTGGAAAGGCAGACTGTGGGTGGAAGAACCAAATTGCAACTGAGTCATTTCAGTCACGGAAGGAATCCAATCATTACGCTTTGGAACAGTTTGAGTCCGCGTGGTTGAAGTTGGAGGTTGCGTTCTCCCTTTGGCCGGCGGAAAATACGGTTGAAGTGGAACTTCCCTTTCGGTGGCGTCGCCGCTCGTCTGAGGGCTTCCTTTTTGGACTGTCACGGCCTGCGTCCTGAATTCGCTGCGCAAAAGACCGTGGCCCTCTGGCTATTTTGAAAAGACAGTGTCTTATGGCGCAAGAACCGCTGCTTGCAATTCCCACTGGATGGGCCAGCGAACTCATGCGTCTTTTGAACCGCGAAAACAGGTCAATCAAACAATGCCGTCTTACTCCTGAAAAATCGCGGGGCAATCCTTAAAATGCTTTTCTGAAGGTTCAATCATTCTGGCATCGCAAAGGAATTTGATGCAGCGAGACTATCTGTTCAAACCGGCGAAGACCCTGTGGGAGCTTGTAAAAGAAATCAGGCAAAACACTTTTGTCCAAGCGATAAAGATTTACTTTCGTTTGTGCAGCAGGCACTTGATTGAAAACAAAGAAAGTGTGCGGCTGCTCAAAGAGTGGCGACATGGCTCCTCTTGAATATCTTACCGGATGCGTGATGAAGCAACCGATGGATGTGCCGTTGCCGCAGAATGTAAAGGCCACTTATCAAGAAAGAATTGCAAATCAGCGTAGTGTATGTCCTTACAATGGGCGGGCAATTACAGCGCATAAACAGTTCCGATTGGTACTGTTGCAGCCGGAGGGACGCAGAGACAATAAAGAATCTTCTTGGCAAAACAGGCGAGTCTAATCCGGTTTCAGGTTACTCCCGGTGCGTTCAATGCTGAGCGAAGAAAACAGAACCTGCGGACTGGGCATATCTTATTGCAGAAATACAGTCGCGCATTGAGTCTGGAACGGCAAATGGCATTGTGGTGACTCACGGTACGGACACACTGCCGTATACTGCCGCGCTTTTGTTCTGGCTGTTTGCAGCGGCAACTGTTCCCGTGGTGCTTACGGCTTCTGCTTCGTTGCCGGAAGAAGGCGATGAGGCCCGGAAAAATCTTGAACTTGCAGTAGAGACGGCGCGCAGTAAGAAAAAAGGCGTGTACGTTGTGTACGGCGGGAAGATTCTTTCGGCGCTCAACTTAAAATTTATTCGCAGCGGAGCGGACGGATTTATAAACTGGAATCTTGCAAAACCGGTGTACGAGATGGATGGCTTTTTGAGCAGTCAGTTCTTGTCGGTGACTGTCCCTGACGGCGCGACAATGGCGGATTTGCTTAACGAAGCGGCGTCACGGTTTGCCGTAGTGCGCTTGTATCCTGGTGAGCCGGGATATCGTCTTGAGCATTTGCTTGAAGAAGAAAGCGGCATAGATACCGTTGTGCTCGAGCTGTATGCGTCAGGAACATGCAATATGCGTACCAGTGATTATTCTCTTAAACAACTGCTGCTCAACGGTCATAGAAATGGCTGTAGGTTTTATTGCACATCGCAGCAGGAGTGCCGCGTAGACTTTTCGCAGTATTCAACAAGCGCCCGTGTTTGGCGTGAAGGAGCTGTTCCTATGGGATTGCTTACTACGGAATCTGTGGTGGCGTTGTACTTTGCGTCATATCTTCTTGCCGACAACGACAATGAGCTTGCTGAGCTCATTGAAGGCGGCACTGATACTCTTGAGGAATAAGTTACTCTTCTGAAGCTGTTTCTGCAGGCGCTGTTTGTTCATCAGCTGGAGCACTTTCTGCAGCTGTTGTTTCTGGCTGAGGCGCAGGTGTTGTAGAAGCTGCAGTCGTTGGAGCTGCCGCATGTGCGGGCTTAGGCGCTGCAGAAGTGGAAGCTGGCGTTGCAGCAACCGGCGCTGCTGGAGCTGCGGCAGTAGTTTCTGCTGGTGCGGCAGATTCAGGCTGTGGCGCTGAAGCTGAAGCTGAAGAACTTGCGGTAACGGAGATGAATGAACTTTCTGCATCGCAGAACAGACGGATGAGCTCTTTCTGCGACTTGTGGCGTGACTTGATGAAAAGCGTTTCTTCATCCGTATGATAGACGTAACCCGAAGAATTATATGTTTCAAACCGTGGGTCGGTTCTGAATTTCTGCTTCTGAATTTCTATATTTGCATGGAATGTAGGCACGCCGTTGAAAATAACATAATGCGTTTCGCCAAGCGGGAAGTCTATGGTAATATCGATTGTGCCGCCGGACTCTTTTGCGTAGACAATGTTGTTTGCGCAAGTCCAAGCCCATACGGCCTTTGTTCCGTAATAACCAAGAATTTCGGTATGCGGATAGAATGTATTGTCCTGCGCAACAAGTGGATAGAGTACGCCGAGCGTGCGTAAATCAATTGTGCTGTCTGGAGATATGACGGAGTTTATCATCAGGTAGCCTGCTGCTGTGTATTCCATTCTGCTGCGTGCGTTGCCGTAAGCAATGAGCGCTGAACCAGTCTGAACAGTCTGTTCCATGGTAAGCGGTGTATCTCCGTTTGTCAGTGAAAGATGCTGATTTTCTACGGTGCAGGCAGAAGCGATTGTTTCTGTGCATTGCTCAATCACATTGTCAAGCAGCGAAGCAAGAGAAACATCGTGGGGCGCAAGTTTTGAATATAAAGAAATTATGCCGGCAGCCTGCATGACTGTTGGTGCAAATTTGTCTATTGTACCCGGCATCGAAAGCAAAGAGCGCGCACGGGCAGTCCGTTTGATGCGCATTACGTAGTCGTCTATGCCGTCCACCGTAAATATATCAAGATTCTGCGATGCAATTGAACTGGAAACCATGGAATCATACTTGTTTGTCTGCATGACAAGACTTTGATTCATGGTGACAAGGTTGTCAAAGAAAG
>JGI20225J20221_1000085_pt15 | contig 18689 bp, 18 predicted proteins | sample BioMet4_FD_20221 | JGI IMG/M metagenome (IMG submission 20221) | reverse complement strand
CAACGATACGGCAACTTGAGTATCCGTGTCAGTGGAAACGAGAACAGCGACAAGACTTTTTCCGTAACTGTCACTCCAAGTCCGTTCAAGAGTGACAACATCAATGGTTTCCCTTTGGAGACCATCGTCACTCCTCGTGTCATGGAAAACGATAAGGTGGGAACAAACACGGTGACAAAAACCATTTACGGGTTGCAGAAGAATGTGATCGTATATGCCTTCGACTTGAAGTGGAATGGAAACAAGGATCTTCCTGCCGGCGAATACTACAGTGATGTAGCGGTTTCGTACAGCGTGCAATAATCGTCCTGGAGTTTCCTGATCGGCCCTGGGCCGAAACGCAAATTTCATCATTTTCCTCAGGCCACCCGTTACCCATGGGTGGCTTGGTTTTTTATGTGAATGGTTGGTTCCCGTTTTCGTAACATTGGGCATGTGTACAAGTTTAGATGATGTGTCCGGAGGGTGTCCCGCACAGGTTGACACAAGTTTGCGAGGGTATTTCTGCCTGCATAAAATATGATGTCACATGTTATCTTGTTGCAATATATGCATATATAAGATTTTGTTGAAAATATGCGGAAAAATACGTGAAACTCATTGACATAAGTAACAAAATAACGTATGTTATAAGCGTGCTTGGGAAGAGCACGAAAGAAATCTCGCGCCGGCGGTTGCACCCGCCGAAAGGAAAACAGAAATGAAAAAGATCATCGCCATCGCAGTTATCGCCATCGTCTCCCTCGCGGGAGTCTTCGCGGCGGCAGGCAGCAGCGCCGCCGTCAGGCTCAACGGCAAGGTGGACGAGACCGCCTACACCCCGTCCCTGTATTACGTGGTCAGCGACGGGAAGGCCGAGTCGGTCGGGACGTCTCTGTACGACATAGCGGACGGGGATTCGAGGTGGGACCTCACGAAGGACGGGGAGACCAACGACTTCATCGTCAAGGTGACCGGCAACATGAACACCGACAAGGTGCTGACCGTGAGCGTCAGGCCGAACTACTTCACGGGCAGCGTCAACGACAAGAAATACGTCACCGGCGTCATCCCCGCCCTGGTAGCGTCCGGCGCTGACGGCAACGCCTTCACCGCCACGGTCGCCGCCGGCAAGCGGGCCGCCACGGACATCGCGCACTTCAGCTTCTCCTGGACGGGTGACAAGGATCTGCCCGCCGCCGACTACACGAGCGAAATCGCCATCACGTACAGCGTGAACAACTGAGCCGGGGCGTCCGGCGAACAGGGGCCTGCCCGATGGGGCGGGCCTTTTTTTTGCGCCTTCACACGGCGCGGGTGCGGCCCGCGGCGGCTCTGGCCCTCGCGGCCTCGCAGCCTTGGACCAGGAGTGACAACGTCCCGCAGACCGGGGTCGGGATGCGGTGCTTGGCGCCGAGCCTCACCACCGTGCCGCAGAACCAGTCGTTTTCCGTCTTCCGCCCGGCCGCCATGTCCTGGAGCATGCTGGTCATGCCGTTCTTGTCCAGCCCCGCGATGGCGGCTATGTTGTCCTCCACCATTTCGCGGGTGAGCGGCACGCCTTCGGCGTTCGCCACCAGAATGACTTCATCGCTTGCCATCCTGACCAGTTGTCTGGTCGGCTCGTTGTCGAAATCACCATAGCCGCCCCATATGATGGCGGAAAGAGTGTTGAATGCGGTGTTCAACATGAACTTCTTCCACATTTCAAGATGGATGTTTTCCGGAACTTTGCAGGTGATATGAGCTTCTTCAAACAATTTCCGGATGGCAAGGATCCGTTCGCTGATCCGGTTGTCATTCTCTCCGAAAACGATTCTGCCGTCGCTTTCGTAGTGTATTTTGTTTCCGTCATGCATGGAGGACAAACCTACGGCAAAGCTATAGATAATTTTCTCTTCCCCGTAAGCTTCCGCAAGGATGTGTTCGGATTCCGTTCCGTTGAGCAGGCTCATGATGGCTGTATGTTCGCCTACAGCTGGCTTGATGGCTTGTATGGCTTCCCCTAGCTGGAGGTTTTTCGTCGCGATGATGATGAGATCGGCGACGCGCGGATTGTCGGTATAATCAAAATCGATGCGTTTCCCATTCAGATACACACCATCCTGCCGATACCTGAGGAGACGTTGCCCGTCGGCGATGACTTGGACATGCTCACGTCCGAGATAATCGTTGATTCTTGCTCCGAACAAACAACCGACAGCACCAATGCCGATAAGAGCGACGCTTTTGATTTCCATACGGGGGATGATATCACAAATGGCGAACCTGTTGTATCATTGTCGTATGAGCCTTCAAGCAGACAAAGCGCGGTATGAACGGATGCAGTACAGGAATGCGGGAGCGAGTGGTTTGAAACTCCCTGTCATTTCATTGGGACTTTGGCAAAATTTCGGTGCCGAAGCAGATGATGTGGCCACTCGTGACATCATCACTACGGCGTTCGATCATGGGGTTACCCATTTCGATCTCGCCGACAACTATGGTCCCCCACAGGGAAGCGCAGAGGAACGTTTTGGAAGAATTCTTCATGAAGAACTTGCCGGCTATCGCGATGAGATGGTTATTTCCAGCAAAGCGGGATATACGATGTGGCCGGGGCCATACGGAGATTGGGGGTCAAGAAAACACCTCATCGCCAGTTGCGACCAGAGCTTACGGCTGATGGGGTTGGAGTATGTCGACATCTTCTATCATCACAGACCTGATCCCGCCACTCCTCTGGAAGAGACGATGGGTGCTCTGGCTTCTTTGGTGAAAGCAGGCAAGGCATTGTACATCGGCTTGAGCAGATACTATGCGTCAGAAGCCATCAAAGCACAGCGGATCCTGGAGGGGCTCGGCTGTCCCTGTATCCTTGACCAAGTCAGATATTCCATTCTTGACCGTACGGTGGAAACCGATCATTTGCTTTCCGCTTTGGATGGGAAGATCGGGATGATCTGCTTCTCCCCGTTAGCCCAAGGCCTGCTTTCTTCCCGTTACCTGTCGGGTTCGATCCCAGCCGGCAGCAGGGCGAAAGAGAACCGTTTTCTCAAGGAAGAGACGATAACCCCTGCCATGGTTGCCAAGTTGAACCGCTTGGATATGATCGCTTCGCGAAGAGGACAGAGCCTTTCCGAAATGGCCTTGAGTTGGGTGTTGCGGAATCCTGGGGTGTCGTCCGTCCTCATTGGCGTCCATTCTTCAGAACAACTGTTGGAAAACCTCTCAACCGTTGGGCAGGGATGGAATTTTTCCGAGGAGGAACTTACGGAAATTGATGCGATTGTTTTTGCTCAATAAGGCGTGTGCTCCAAAGGCAAGCTTGTCCTGAATTCATGGTCTCTCCGGTAATAGGCGCATTGGCAGGCGGGAGCCGTAGGGATGGTACAGAGTTCTCCGACACCTTTTGCCCCATATGCCAACGGCAGTTTTCCATCACCATGCACCGTGATGATCGTCATCGGGGGAATGTCAGTCGCCCTCAGCAGGCCGAGTGTCCCGTATTTGACTTGGGGAACGCCGTCTTTCACCGGAAAATGTTCGGTGAGGGCATACCCCAATCCCATGACGACCCCGCCTTCGATCTGTCCGGTGACAGCCTGTCGGTTGACCACCGTTCCCACATCGCAGGCCGCCGTCACTGCGGCGACTTTACCGTTCTCATCCAATTCCACCACTTGGGCGCTGTAGCTGTAACCGATATGGCTGACCGGATGCTCCTTCGTGCTGGTGATGGCATCGGTTTTCCCCAAGTATTCCCCAAGAAACTCCATCCCTTCCAGCTCATGCAGTGTCGTATTCTGGAGAGCCGTCTTGAGTTTTTCCGCTGCCCTTCGAGTCGCTTCACCGCAGAACAAGGTCTGTCTGCTTGCCGTGCTCGTCCCGCTATCGGGGGTGCGTCGCGTGTCTGGAGGTTCCACGACGAAATCCGAAGCCTTCAGGCCAGGAATGGTCTCTCCGACGATTTGTACCGTCACCGTACCCACTCCTTGTCCCATGCAGGCAGCTGATGTGCGGATGTGGATTTTCCCTCCTTCCACAGATAGGGTACAGCGTCCCCAATCGGGGACTCCGACTCCGACTCCGCTGTTTTTCAGTGCGCAAGCGATACCGGTCCTGTTGTTCGTATAGAACGCATCCTTCACAGCCAAGAGGCATTCCCTGATGCCGACATCTCCGCCGGTGATCTGTCCGTTGGGCAGCGCGTCTCCGGGTTTGACGGCATTGAGCATGCGGAATCGCCAATAATCCAATCCGACTTGGTCGGCCAGCAGGTTGATGGCGCTTTCAATGGCGAAACAACTTTGGGTGACACCGAATCCACGAAACGCCCCTGCAGGTACATTATTGGTATAGACGGCTTTCCCCAGGATGTCGATGTTGTGGTAATTGTACGGTCCCGCCGCATGGGTGCAAGCCCTCTGCAAGACAGGCCCACCCAAAGAAGCATATGCCCCGGTGTTGGCGATGATAGTCTCTTTCATCGCCATGAGATGTCCGTCTTTGTCGCAGCCGATCGTGATGTCAATGTCCATGGGATGGCGTTTCGGATGGATGTTGATGCTTTCCTGTCTGGAGAGACGCACCTTGACGGGACGTTGGCACAGATACGCGCAAAGGGCCGCATGATGTTGCACGCTCATGTCTTCCTTGCCGCCGAATCCGCCTCCGACCAACATGCTGTGGCAATGCACTTTTTCTGTCGGCAAGCACAGCATGCGCGATATCTCCCGTTGTTCGTCATAGATGCTTTGGCCTGATGTATAAACCAAAACCCCATCATTTTCCGGTAAAGCTACGGCGCATTCCGGTTCCATGAACGCATGTTCCGTATAAGGGGTGTGGAACACTTGGCGCACCACATGGGCACAGGTCGCCAAAACCTTGTCCGCATCTCCGCGAATGATGTGTTCCGTATCCAGGACATTGCCTGTCTCATGGACCAGAGGCGCATTGGGTTCCAATGCTTCCTGCGTGGAGAGGACTGGTTGCAGCACCTCATATTCCACATGAATCAAAGAAAGGATGTCTGCCAAAGCTTCTTCTTTTTCAGAAACCACCAAGGCTATGGCATCTCCGATGTAGGCTGTGATTCCTCCCACTGGGATCATCACAGGCCAGTCGAGGACGAGGTGTCCAAGCAGGTTTTCCGGAACATCATCGGCTGTATAGACCGCTATGCAGGAGGGATGCTTTTTCGCTAGGGTCGCATCGATGGAAAGGATTCGTGCCCGAGGATGGAGGCTCCTAAGCGCTTTGCCATAAGCCATGCGGGGGAATGACAAGTCATTGGCGTATATCCCTGTGCCCAAGGCTTTTTCTTCGGCGTCCACCCTGCGGTAGCGTTTGTCCACTGCGGGGATTTCCACCGTCTTTTCCACAATAGTACCGTCTCGGAAATAGCGTGCGGCCATCATGATGGCTTCCACGATTTTCTGATAACCGGTACATCGGCAGATATTTCCCCGGATCGCTTTGCGGATATCCGTTTCCGAAGGATCGGGGTTGGTGTCGAGAAGCGCTTTTGCGCACATGATCATCCCGGGAGTGCAGAAACCACATTGCACAGCCCCGCATTCTGCGAATGTGTAGGCATACACTTCTTTTTCTCTATCGGAAAGTCCTTCGATGGTGATGATGTGTTTCCCTTCCAGACGGGAGATGAGAAAAACGCAAGCTTTTGTCGCCTTTCCGTCCACAATGACGGTGCAGGCTCCGCATGCGCCTTCGCTGCAACCGTCTTTCGCCCCTGTCAAATGCAGGTGGTTCCTCAAGAACGGAAGCAGTTTCATATCCGGACCGTCATAATGGATGTCTTTTCCGTTTACGAATACATTCACCATTGCTTTCTATTGTTGGGCATGAATGGGCAACTGTCAAGCAAAGTCTGTTGCGCTTTGTTGCAATGATCTATGCATTCGCCAGTTTCATATCCTTGATGGAGACCGCTTCGATGAAAAGCGTGATGCCTCCGATGAACAGGTAGATGGCGAGAATGTAGGTCAGGGCGATGGTGGAATCCATTGGCAGGAAGATGAACACGACGGAGGCTATGATGTCCAGGATGCCGCTTGCGGTGACCCATCCTGTCCCGGTGATGCCGAGGAACCGTAGTTTCCCGCAGTAGGCGAGTTTGTCAATGCCGAACGTCAACAGCAACAATGCGAACATATAGGCGAAAGCGCTGATGGTTGCCGATGCCGGGGAGCAGAACAGCAGAAGTCCGATGATGATGTTCATCACGCCAGCCATGAGGCTGCCTGGCATGCGGAAGAAAACCATGCTCTGGGCGTATGAGATGATCTCATACACACCTGCCGTCATGATGGCCAGCGCCGCGATGTATTCCAGTGCCGTCATGGATTCTATCGGATAAATGCAGCAGAGGACTCCGAGAACCAGCATCAAAATGCTGATGATGAAGGCAAAAGTCCTGACGGAACGCACTTTGCGGTTCCACGTTTTGGTGAATTGGTCGATGATGTCATTGCTGACAGGATATGCTTTTTCCATAGGTAACCTCGTTCTTCAAAAATGAAGGGAAGAAGCGGAAAATACAATGCACTGAATGTCCGCGATGTCCAAAAACCAAACAATCGTATTTGGTTGTCCAATCAGAGGATGGAACCGGGACGGATGTTCTCCGCATTGCGACGTGCGATTTCGGTGGCTTTTGCCAATGCTTCTTCGAAAGTATCGCCATCAAGCAGATAGGAAGTGAACGCCCCTGTAAGGGCATCCCCGCACCCGATGGTGTTGATGGTCTTCGATTTCGCGACAGGGCAAGTCTTGAACGCCATATCCCAATACCAGATGTCGTTGCCACCTCGTGACAGGATTGTGGAGGTATGGTACAGGCGGTATAGCCGCCGGAGGGAGTCTTCCGCCGTGTGTTTCAGCGTCAGAGCATCTTCTTGTTCCTGGATATTCTTACCCCAAAAGGTTGTGGCGAACTCGGACAGATTCGGTTTGACCACATCAGGTTTTTCCTCAAGACAGAGCAGAAGGTCATCTCCTTTCAGGTCAAGGACGACAAGAATGCCTCGCCGTTTCGCTTCCCTGACCATATCGGCATACAAGTGACGGCTGTAACCGGGAGCCCTTGTTCCGGTGATGATCAAAGCATCTGCCGAGTCTATGGCCTGGTTGAAGGCTTCACGCACCTTCGCTTCTGTATCTTCAGCAACCGGTTGTGGTTCCTCGACCAGCTCTGTGGTGCCTTCCGGTGTGAGGATGGTGGTGCAGGTCCTCATTTCGCTTTTGCTGTCTACGCTGATGACATGGAGATGGTCTTCGGACAAAAGGTAACACATCTCCTCCCGCCTTCTGCCTCCCATATGGGTCAGGAGTCTGCACGGTACCCCCATCTGGGTGAGGATCCTCACCACATTGGTTCCTTTGCCGGAGGCGTCCAGACGAGATTCTTTTGCCCTGTTCACTTCGCCATAGTGGAAATCCCAGAAGAGCATGGTCCTCTGGAAGGTCGGATTCAGACAGACAGTGAGGATCATTGGAGGTTCAGGGTGATGTTCTTGTGGACGCATTCGAGATGTTCGTATTTCACCCCTGTCTCATCGAACATCCGCTTTGAGGCGATGGTGTTGTCGCTGTCCTTGTATTTGTCGGAAAGGTATACGACTTTCTTGATGCCTGACTGGATGATGGCCTTTGCGCATTCGTTACAGGGAAACAAGGCGACATACAAGGTGCAACCTTTGAGATTTCCCCCGTTGGAATTGAGGATCGCATTGAGTTCGGCGTGACACACATATGGGTATTTGGTTTTCAGCCAGTCACCTTCCCTGTCCCAAGGAAGGGAGTCGTCGTCACAGCCGATGGGGAAGCCGTTGTAACCGACGCCGACGATTTTTTTGTCTTGGTTGACGATGCAGGCGCCGACTTGTGTGTTTGGATCTTTGCTGCGTAGCGAAGAGAGTACGGCGACTCCCATGAAATACTCATCCCAGCTCAGATAATCGGTACGTTTTGTGGTCATGATTCGATCTCCTTCAAAAATCCAAGTATAGCATCCGCCACAGTCTTTTGTATCGAGTGGTACATGGTAAGGCAGTGGCAGGTATGATGATGTTCTTCCATGTCGGTCCTCAGCATCTTGAAATAAGGGCTTTTGTTCTCGCTCGCGATGATGTCCAGATTCTTTGGCGGCACAGTCTTGTCCTTCTTGTCTTGGATGGCGAAGAGCGGGATGCCTATCTTCCCCAAGCCTTGCCTGATGGGTTTGAGGTGGTAGATCAAGGAGATGCCTTGCCGCACATACGTACCTCTGTACCCGGTCCAGTCTTCATTACCGTCTTCCTGCCCCGGTTTTCCGCAAATGGTTCCTGGTTTTCCCAGGACCGGACAGAAGATGGCCACGATCCTGCCGATGAACACGAAGGGATTGGCGATGATGCGGTCCTTCAAACTGTTGTAACACACAGGTGCGGAAATGGAGATGAGACCGTCAGGTGCCTTGTTGGTGCCGCTGAAGGTTTCCCCGAGCTTCAAGGTGATGGCTCCCCCCATGGAAAGCCCGAGGACATACACTTTCCGGTATCGTTTGCGGAGATTTTCATAATACTGCGCCATATATTCGTACCATTGGATGAACGAGGTGTGTTCCAAATCCTTCGGATCGGTACCGAAACCGGGCATCAAAGGCGCGTACACATCATATCCTTCTTTCAGGAAATAGTCGGAGAAGTATTCATACACCTGCGGACAGGAAGGAAAACCGTGGATCATCAGGATGACCCGGTCATTGCCGCCATGCTTGATGATGGAACGGCAACGCGGGCTGAAACATTTCGTTTCATCGGGAGCGGGAAGTGGCTTTGTGTGCGGTTCATGATAGAACCACAGGTTCCAATTCCAAAGGAGAAGAAAGATGACGCAGAGGACAATGATGATGGTCATGGTTTCCAATGTGGCACAACAGCTTCTCAATGGCAAGCATCACAAGAGAAAAGGAACGAAGAAATCGTTGTGGCGAGTCCTTTTTGTATGGAATGGTACATCGGAAGGTTGTGGCGGGTGTGCTTGTAGGGTCCCATATCCATTGCCAACGACTGGAAATGAAAGCTGGCTTCCTTGTCTTGGATGATCTCCAGGTTTTTGAAAGGGACGGTCTTGTCACCTTTGTCTTGGACTGCGAAAAACGGGATGGTGATGGCGGAGATGGCTTTTCGTATCGATGGAAGGTTGGCGAGCAGGGAAAGGCTTGCCCTGGCGAACAAGCCTTCGTAGCCTGTCCATTCATTTTGCCCATCTTCTCGGTCCTGCTGGACTTCCGTATAGGTGAAGTAGGATGGTTTGATGGCAGCAAGGGTTCGCGCTGCCAAGAGAGGGGTTTTCGGATACCAGACGATGGCTGAGATGGTGACGAGTGCATCCGGTTGTTCTTCCGTGTTTTGGAATTCTTCCGCGAGTTTCAGAGCCATGGCTCCACCCATCGAATGTCCCATGATGATGACCTTGGGGTACTTTTTCCGCAGGTCGAGATAATACTGTCTGATGTAACCATACCATTGGTTGAACGAGGTTTTTTCAAGATCCTTGGGGTTGGTGCCGAAACCGGGAAGGAGGGGAACGTAGACGTCATAGCCTATAGATGAGAAGTAATCGGCGAAATAGGAGAAGACATATGGGCAGGCAGGGAAGCCGTGGATCATCAGGATCAAACGATTGTTTCCGTTTTCTTTGAGGATGGAATGACATTTCGGGCTGAAACAACGTGACTCGTCCGGTGGAGGGAGAGGTGTTGTGTAGGGTTCGTGATAGAAGGGCAGAAATACATTCCAACAAAGCAGGAGAAGGAAAACAGAGATGATGGATATCGTGACAATGTTCCGCATACTGCAAGCATACGGAAAAAACGATGTTGAGGGAAGGATACAAAAACGACCCGGTCTCCCGGGTCGTCGGATACGATGTGAAACGATTACAGCCAGATGGGGTTCGGTTCCATGAAGGGAACGACCGCAAGCAAAACACCAGCGACAACGGCGGAACCGATGACACCAGCTACGTTCGGGCCCATGGCATGCATGAGCAGGAAGTTCTGAGGGTCGGCTTCTTGTCCGACCTTGCTGGAGACACGGGCTGCCATCGGGACTGCGGAGACACCTGCCGAACCGATAAGCGGGTTGGTCGGATGCTTCGGGTCGAGCTTGTTCATCAGCTTGCCCAGCCAGACACCAGCGGCGGTGCCGAAGCTGAAGGCTATCATACCGAGGAGCAGGATGCCCAGGGTGTTCAGCGTGAGGAACTTCGAGGCTTCCATCTTCGAACCGACCGAGAGGCCGAGGAAGATGGTCACGGTGTTCATCAACGCGTTCTGCGCAGTGTCGGACAGACGCTTGGTGCATCCGCTCTCATTGAGCAGGTTTCCGAACATCAGGGATCCCATCAACGGAGTGGCGGTCGGGAGCAGGATGGCGTTCATCATCAGTACGGTCAGCGGGAAAAGGATCTTTTCCAGCTTGGAAACCGGCCTGAGTTGTTGCATCTTGATCTTCCGTTCCGCTTCGGTGGTGAACATTTTCATGATCGGCGGCTGAATGATCGGCACCAGAGCCATGTAGCTGTACGCCGCGACGGCGATCGGACCAAGCAGGTTCGGCGCCAGACGGGTAGTCACATAAATGGCGGTAGGACCATCAGCACCACCAATGATGCCAATGGCACCAGCGGCATGCAGGTTGAAGTTGATCCCGGGAATGTAGGACAGGGCGAGGGCACCGAGCAATGCGACAAAAATGCCGAACTGCGCGGCTGCACCCAACAGCAAGGTCTTCGGATTGGCGATGAGCGGTCCAAAATCGGTCATTGCTCCGACACCCATGAAGATCAGGATGGGGAACAGGCCGGTGTTGATGCCTCCGTCGAACAATACTTTGATGAAGCCTGCGGCACCGATTCCACTTGTGTTGCTGGGATCGATTCCTGCGATGTACGCCTGAGGGATGTTGGACAAGATGCATCCGAACCCGATGGGGATCAGCAGCAGCGGCTCGAAGTCCTTCTTGATGGCAAGATAAATCAACAGCAAACCTACACAGATCATCACGGCATTGCCCCAGCCAAAGTCTTTGCCGGCCAAACCGAGGAATCCGTACAGGCCTGTTGATTGCCAGAGTTGTTTGAATGATTCTCCAATCATGCGGTTGTTCTCCTTTTACGCGATGGTGAGAAGCGCGTCGCCCGATTGCATCTGCTGCCCTTGAGCGACATTGATCTTGGTGATGGTACCATCACAAGGACTGTAGATCTCATTCTCCATCTTCATGGCTTCCATGATGATGATGATCTGGTTCTTCTTCACCTTGTCACCGACTTTCACATTCAGGCGGAGGATCAAGCCAGGCATTGGTGCGCTGACTGTAGTCGCCACGCCGGAAGAAGCAGGTGCCGCAACTTGGGCAGGTGCCGTTGCTTGGGCAGGTGCCACTGCTTGAGCAGGTGCGGGTGCTTGAGTGGCGATGGCCGCTTCATCAAGGCCATACTTGACGGAAAGCGGGTATGCGGTGCCGTTGACTGTGGCCTGGGTGTCAGAGATTTTCACTCCATACGCCTTGCCTCCGACCGTAACGGTGTACTCGCCGGCCTTCTTCGCTGCTTCTTCCTTCGGATCGGACTTCCTGATCCCGTTCGGCTTGCTCTTGCCGGTCAGGTACAGGATGCCTTTTTCTTTGCAGGAAGCGGCGATGAAGATGTTCTCGTCAGTGACGGGAAGCTTTGCATCCTCAAGCATCTTGGTCGCTGCCTTGACGCCTTTGGTGGGATCCTCATCGTTGATGTCGACGACTTTTTTGGTAGTCGGTTCGAGATGCATTTGCTCGCTTGCGGCTTTGACGACTTCCGGATCAGGAGCTACAGGGGTTTTGCCGAAATAGCCAAGAACCATCTTGCCGTACCCTTCCGCGATTTTCTTCCACGGTCCAAACATGACGTTGTTGAACGCCTGCTGGAAGTAGAACTGGGAGACTGGAGTGACGGAAGTGCCGAATCCGCCTTTGGCTACGGTATCGCCCATAGCTTCGACGATCTTCGGATATTTATCCATCAGGTTGTTGTCCCTCAACATCTGGGTGTTTGCGGTAAGCGCACCACCGGGAAGCGGGAAGAATGGGATTTCAGGATTGACTTTCTGTGCTTCCGGCGGCATGAAATAATCTTTCATGCAATCCATGAAGACGTTTTCCGCTTCGCGGATTTTATGGATGTCCACACCGAGGTCATAGTCTGTTCCGCGAAGGGCATGCCACATGGTGAGGATGTCCGGTTGGCAGGTACCGCCGGAAACCGGTTGCATGGAAAGGTCGACTTGGTTTGCACCCGCATCCAAAGCCGCGATGTATTGCGCGATGCAGCAACCTGCAGTGTCATGGCTATGGAAAACGATATTCATGTCCGGTCCAAGCAGTTTGCGTGCGCGTTTGACGGTTTCAAACACTGTATGTGGCGTCGAAGTGCCGCTTGCATCCTTGAAGCAGACGGATTCAAACGGAATCCCCGCGTCAAGAATCGATTTCAACACTTTCTCATAGAAGTCTGGGTCATGGGCACCGGTTACTTTCGGAGGAAGGCTCATCATGGTGACGGTCACCTCATGGCGCAGTCCGGCTTCGTGGATCGCTCTGCCGCTGTCGATGAGGTTGTTGACATCGTTCAGTGCGTCGAAGTTCCTGATGGTGCTCATGCCGTGTTTCTTGAACATCTGGGCATGCAGTTTGATGATGTCTCTTGGCTGGGAATCAAGTCCTACGACGTTGACGCCACGGGAAAGAGTCTGCAGATCGGCATCCGGTCCAGCGACTTTGCGGAATTCATCCATCATCGCGAACGCGTCATCGTTGCTATAGAAATACAAAGCCTGGAAACGAGCGCCGCCACCAGCTTCAAAATGGGTGATGCCTGCTTCCCTCGCGGCGGCGACGGCGGGCATGAAATCTTTGGTGAAGACACGTGCGCCATAGACAGACTGGAATCCGTCACGGAACGCAGTGCACATGAATTTGACTTGCTTTTTCATTGCAAAGACCTCCTAGGTGTCAATTCTTCTTGGATTGGACGAACGCTGCGGCGATGGCGGTTGCTATTTCAGCATCATTACCTGCTGCAGGAGCGGAGACAGTTTCCACGATGGTGTTGGCTGTAACCAGTTGCTCTTTTGGCGCGATTTTTCTGGCGAGTGCGGAAACGCCTTTTGTCAGAAACACAAGTAACGTAAGGAAGACAAATGTGGTTCCCATACCGAGCAGCATGATGATCAGACCATTCTGCAAGTTGGACGCAAGTTGCTCCCTTGGAAATTGGGCGAGAAAGTTCATACCTGTTCTCCTTCATCGATTAGAAAAGGACCATGGGCGCACACCACACCATGGCACCGCACCCATTATATTGGAATTGAAGACAAAGTATCAAGGTAATGCGAACTTCTTGTAATGAAAAGGATAGGCTAGGGAAGTAAGTTTTTTTCACAAATCTGTTGATATTGTCTGTTTTGCGTTTTACCGATATGTTTGGAATGAGGAGTGCATATGCCTGAAGGAATCGATTTTGAACAACAAATCGCCCAGGACAAGGCGATAAAGGAACATATGGACAAGATCGGGAAGAAAATCCTGATCATGAGCGGAAAAGGCGGTGTCGGAAAAACCACGGTGACCGTCAATTTGGCGAACGCTTTGGTGGATGGCGGGCACACGGTCGGCATTCTGGACACTGACCTGCACGGGCCGAACGTAGCCAAAATGCTTGGTTGCGAAGATGGGCAACTGTACAGTAATGATGAAGGAAAGACTTTCGAGCCGGTTGAAGTACGGAAAGGTTTGAAGGTGATGAGTTTGGCTTTCGCCACTTCAAAGGACCAACCCATCGTTTGGCGAGGACCGATGAAAATGAGCGCGATACGACAGTTTTTGGAACAGGTGGACTGGGGTGCCTTGGATTATCTGCTCATTGATTCCCCTCCGGGGACAGGTGATGAGCAATTGACGGTCTGCCAGTCCATCAAGCCGATGACCGGAGCCATCATCGTGACGACTCCTCAGGATGTGGCTATTCTGGATGCCCGCCGTTCAGTGAATTTCGCAAAACAGCTGAAACTGCCTGTGCTTGGGGTCATTGAGAACATGAGCGGCCTCATCTGCCCGCATTGCGGACAGGAGATCGACCTGTTCGGGAAAGGAGGCGGCAAGAAGATGGCCGAGGAAATGGAGGTGCCGTTCCTTGGTGCTGTGCCCATCGAGTTGCCGGTGAGGGAAGATGAGGATGCGGGAAGGAGCGTGCTCGCGGATAAACCGGAGAGTGCTTCCACCAAAGCTTTCCTTTCCATCATGGCGAAAATCACCGGAGCAGGCAAATGAATGATCCGTTCGGCAAAGGTGACAGCAGGGATGTCTCCCATCTGATCTGGAAGGATATTTCACCGTTCACGGTGACGTATCATGGACCGATTTTTGATGTCGCGACAGTGCGGCGGCAATCCACCGATGGACGGAAAGGCACGTTCGTGAACGTGCTCAGCCCGGAGTGGATCACCGTCATTCCGTGGTATCGTGCGGCGGACGGGAAAGCGATGTTCATCATGGAACAGCAGTTTCGCCATGGGTCAGCGACCGTAACCCGCGAGTTTCCCGCCGGTTTGGTCGAAAAAGGCGAAGATCCCCAAGATGCGGCACTGCGGGAATTGATGGAGGAGACCGGCTGCAAGGCGACTGCCATCAAACGCATCGGGAATGTGAATCCGAACAGCGCGTTTATGTCAAATCGTGCGAACTTCTTTCTCGCCGAAAAATTGGAACCGGTGGCGGGACAGAATTTGGACAAGAACGAACAATTGGATGTACTGTCAGTGCCCGTCGGGGAAGTGCTTTCCGATATCGGGACAGGGATGTATGACAATGGCATCATGATGATCGCCATGGGGTTTTTCCTGAAAGAGGCAGCGACGAGACCAGAACTACTCAAATGAGAGGTGAAAAATGAAACGAAGCATTGGCGTCATATTGGTTATCCTGATGGCCTTGTTTTTCATTGGCTGTGCTTCTACGGCACAAAAAGCAATGGAACGGACTATCATTGTGACGGGAAAAGGGATGGTCGAGGTCAAACCGGATATGGCTTCTTTTACTGTCATGGTGAAACAGACGAAAGATACCACCAGTGAGGCTCAGAAGGCGACGAACGAGAAAGTCGCGCAAGTCATGGAAATCCTCAAGGGACATGGCATCAAGGAAGACGACATTTCTACGGAGAATCTCAGTTTGTATACCGAGTACAAATGGGAGAATAACAAACAGACTCGTGTCGGTGAAAGCTGTAGCCAGACGTTGGCGGTCAAACTCAGGGATCTTCCCAAGCTTGGTGAGGTGATCGACCAACTAGGGAAAGTGGATGCGATATCTTTGGATTCAATCCGTTTTGATAAAGCGGACAAAAACGGGGATTATGCCGAGGCAAGACGGAAAGCGGCGGCAGATGCAAGGGAAAAAGCGACTGTGTATGCATCCAGCTTCAATATGGTTCTTGGTACTCCGCTCACCATCACAGAAGGTACTTCATACAGCCAGCCTGTATACAGAAACGCCAAAGTCGCAGCGACCATGGCCAGTGCTTCTGATATGGAGTTTTCAACCGATGCGCCAAGTGGGATGTTGACCATCCAGGCAACGGTTTCTGTTGTGTTTGATGCGCGGTAATTATTGATGTCTCCATGAAAAAGTCATGGGGTACTTCCCTTTTTCTGGTAAATGTGTTATTATCTTAGCGTCCGATGGGTTTCATTCAAATCATTGATCCCATCAGTTTCCAAATTGTTGTTTTCCCCCTCATTCTCATGAGGTGACAATTTGGAAGCCTCCCCCGCATAATGCGGAACTCCTACAAGAGTGCAAGCTTGTGGGAGCTTTTTTTTTGCTCAAATATATCATTTGTTTACGTTCTTTTATAATCATATATTATATAAAGATAACATATAATTTAATTTTTCCCGCTTCTACATGTTTCAACACCATTCATGTTGACTGGTATCAGAATATGTTTCATGCGTGATGGCTATTCATTATTCAAACGTAATTGTGGCAAAAATACTGTCTGATATTTCTCTTAATGATGCAAATGGCAAACGTCCAAAGAAAGCCACAGGTAAGCCTACGAAGTATGAAGCTGAAGCATTGCAATGGAAGCATGTCATATGGAACGAAAAGTGGAACGGATTGCTTATTAATCAAGCCATTAAAGCTAACAGGAAATTGGGTGCCACAAAGAACGAAAGATCTCGAATGGTAGTGCTTACCGACAGAATGGATGATTTTATTCGGTAGAGACCGTGATTGCCCGCTGACACCCACACCAATAACGAATCGCTTCAAGACAACGTTAAAGGTTATGAAGGTGAATACAGAAGGGCGCTGCTTGGTTATCCATAGCTTCAGACATACGTTCAACACACTGATGGTCAATGAACTCCCTGTAGAAACCCTTCAGGAAATGATAGGGCATCGTTCCAGAAGATGGCAGAGCATTATAACCATCCCAACTTAGACCAGATATACAACCGACTGGTCAGCTATGCACCAAATCTTGACGATAGGTATTTTCACATTTTTTCTTTAGATTTTTTTTGTGGGACACGCTCCACCTATTTTTTTACTTCAGCCACCGTCTGGTGCATATGTACATTCTGCTACAAGTAATGATCACCTTCATATTATACAATTACTGATATATCCGTCTGTTGAGTTTGTATTATTACTTTTTCAGCTTGCATTATATGAACCAATTGTTGTCCATCAGAATAATAATAATGTTGGTTTCTTATAGGTTTTTCGTTTGGCAACAATCAGCACACAGCAATATTGCAATGCCAATTAAATCATTTGTGGTTTTTTTCCCTTTTGTATATTTGCTTTTGTTCTAAATAGCTTTTTTAATGCTATTATGTCATTATGATAACTAAAAGAGTTTTTTATGTATTATTGGTTTCTCTTCTGTTTTGTCTTGTTTCCTGTGATCCTTCAAATGTTCAATCTGTAACAGAATTATCCCCACCTTCTTGGATTTTTGGCACTTGGGGAGATCCTTATTCAATATTGTCGTTTAAATTCTCAACTGACCACGTTTTACAAACAACTGGGTCGATATCACTTGATTTCAACCAATTAATTTATGCAAACAATCTTTCAGTAAGCCAGCATTTTTCTGAATCCGAATACTCATTTACAATACTCCAAAACGGATCACCAATTGGTTATTACCAATTTATAAAACTTTCATCTAATTCTATTTCTTGTTCTATATCTTCCGGTGGCGTTATATCTGGTCCTGTAACCCTTTACAAGAAGTGAGCTTTTAAACCAGTTTGAATATCTACTGTTGCATACTACTATGAGCTAATAACCAGAAGCCTATTTCTCTATCAAGCTTCAGGTAAATGTCCTATTCTTGATTGTCTTGGATATCTCTTTTGTACAAATTTTATTTTATTTTGTACATCAATTAGGATAATCATTGTTGTACAATATTGACAAGTATTTATACAAATAAAAACAGCATTCCTAAACTGATAGGAATGCTGTCGCCAATGCAATTTGTCTTTATAATAAAGTTTTGCAATTGCATTAATCTGCCTTTAGGCAAAACAGGAATTCTTTGTATCGTTACTTTTTCAATGTCACTGCTATTGTTGAGGGGTTCAACGAATACCAAGAACCTGTTATTAAATCTACTAATGCAGGGGTAAAACCAGTAAGGATATCCAATGCTACCCAACCACCATCTATTCTATTGCTTATATTTGCAATTTCACTTTTATACCCTTCTTTGCTGATTTCCACCACATATGAATCTTTTTTACTTAAACTCAAAGTCAATGGTGTCTTTCCCCTTTCTACACCATCAATTTTAACAGTCGCTTCACCCGGATCAGAATTGATTGTAACCTTGCTTGTGTTACCAGAAAACACCGTAGCACATCCACCTAGTGAGAAAACGCATACTACCAATAACAAAATCGCAATGAACCTTTGCATATATCCTCCTAAAAAAGTTCTTTAATAGAGATATAATATGCAATAATTAACTCTTTGGGAAGCATTAAACGTATTAATTATTTGGTTCTTCTCGGAAAGTTGTGGGATTGAGGTAACAATGATTAATTGAAAAAGAGCATGAAAAGGTTCAAATTTTAGTTACCACACTCAAAAAGGAACCATGATTCATGCTCTTAGACAAAAATACCTCAATCCATCTTTCTTGCCAACAGTTTGACTGTGACTCTTTTGAAACAAGTGAAACGGAAACACGCCTGAAGTTCATCAGCAGGCAGAAGACTGGGGATGTCGTCTGTCCGTACTGTCTTGGAAGTCATGTCCACGTACACGGCANCTGTGATGCNGAACTCAAGGATGCTCCAGTCTGGACAGGGACAAGACAGATCCTGGATGTCAGACTCCACAGATATCACTGCCTTGACTGTGGAAAGACCTTCATGGAGGAAACCTGTCTAAAATATCCGGGAACCAGGATCACGCCAAGGGCAGCCAACTGGATAAGGGAGCTGCTGAGATGGCATATGCCCATCAGTGCGGTGCATGAGATAACAGGAATCCACTGGGAGACAATCAGGAACATCCACCTGGGGATGATGGAGGAAGCCCTTGACTGGAGGAGGAAGGAGCTTCAGGACAAGGGCTACAGTCCCGAGTATCTTGCCGTCGACG
>JGI20225J20221_1001839_pt1 | contig 18708 bp, 6 predicted proteins | sample BioMet4_FD_20221 | JGI IMG/M metagenome (IMG submission 20221) | reverse complement strand
TGTAATACCAAGAATGCCTGCTACAACAGATGTAGTTGTTGATGTAGATGTGTCCAATTCAAACTCAGAGTTTATTTTATATATCATTCCACTTTGTACAGCTGCAATTAACGGCGCATCAGACCCCGGAATAGGAGAAGCTCCGACAGCTCCAGCTGCTGCTGACGCTCCATGAACGATGTTTCTCGCGCCACTTTTCATGGCTTCAAGCCGTTCTCCCATCTTAACCATTTGAGCCTTTTTTAAGGCTTGCTTTGCACCTCTCTTAGCTTCTGGAAGACATTTAAAACTCGAGTCAACTAACTCATCCAAACCACTTACTGGAACAGTAAACTTCCCTATTTTTCTTTCTCTTGAATTAACACAAACATAGTTACCAGAAACATAACTTCCATGATGGCTATCAATTTCATTGATAGCCTCGCGAACAAATTCATCAGTGTCATCTTCAAGAGTTTTAGTGAATACAATTACAATAGGTATGTCATATTCTTTTAATATCCCGATAAGCTCTATATCTCTTGGTTCAACTCTGGCGCCAGAAGCATCAATGCACATCCAACCAAGGTGAGGAACATCATCCAAGTGTGAGTAGTTATCAAAGCTAGATTTAATTTCTTTTTTTAATTGATTTATTGTTTCTTCATAATCTTTAGATTCAATCCCTTTAGTGTCCCATAATACCATTCCTTTTTTGGGAACTTTAATTTTACTCAGATGCTGAGTAACTGGTTTACCCACTCCAGACTTGACTATTTCCTCCCCAAAAACAGCATTAACTAAGGAGCTTTTCCCAACGCCAGTGGCACCGAACAATATAATATTAAATCTTTCTTTTTTTTCTTCTGCTTCCTGTTTTGCTTTGTCAGCATCGAAAGTTTGTGAGTTGTAGTCATAAGAATCGCCTAAAAAGTCTTCATAAGAACTAGCCATAGTTACCTCTTTAATTGTCGATAATACGTGCTTCTACTTATCCCCATGCTTAGCCATGGTTTTTTTGATGTTAAGGACTCAGGATTAAAAGGTCGTCCACCACCTTTACTCTTTTTACCCCGTAAAGACTGGATATCGGATGTATGTGTTTTTTCTACATACTCTTTAAAAGATGATTCTGTTATTTTTATACTCGTCCACTTAGCAATGCTTTTAGCAATACCGTTCACCTCATTATCATCCAGTGGTGCTGCAAATTGCAGGTTATAGGCACTGGCGCGTTCGTAGCAGGCTTGAAGCCACTGGTCATACTCAGGCCAGCCCTGACGGATAGCGCGGTATGCCCACTTGCGGGTTCTGTCGAACAGGGTGCAGTTACGGCCTAAACCGTAGTCAGCAACGATTTCTTTGTCGTTCGCCGCATTCAGGTCGAGAAAGTCAGCCAGCCAGTCCAGCGTGTAAAGTTCAGGTTGCCATACGGCAATTTTCCAGTGGCCGTGGTTCGGATTTTTGCAGATTAGCCCCGAATACCCCGCGTCAGCCTCTAATTTTTTGCGTAGCGCGTTCTCAACGGCGGCGGCGTAGCGCAATGGCTTTATTTTTCCGTCCGGTGCGGTGCGTATCGAGGTTTTCAACGCGTACAGCAGGTGCGCATGTCCGTTGTCGGGGTTGGTGATGGTCAACGTAGGCGCGGGGGCGTTGCGATCGCTCCAGTCGATGGCGGCACCGGCGCGATCGACGTCGAATCCCAGCCAGAACATGGCGTGAGGCTGATTAAACTGGATGTATTTCGCCAGAATGGCGCGTTCCTTACCGGCAATCCGTACACCAAAATGCAGATCGTCCGAAAAGTACGGCTTGTGCGGTAAGCGGTCGTTGAAGAGTGTGAGTGCGGCGTTATGCAATGCGCCCTGCGCTTATGGCGGGCTGTTGTCTGGCACGTTTCATGTGCTAATATCCTTTCAAGGTTTCGTACCTGGCCCTGGTTATCATGCGGATCCGCCAAGATTTGAGCATGATGCCGGGGCTTTGTTTTTTCTGTTGCCGTTAAATTACACGCGAACGGCCTCGCCTGTCGAATCCTTCTGTCACAACGGCTTAGTGCGCCGCCAGCTCCTGGAAGAATTTCGGGTTCGCCTGGATGGTTGCCAGCACCTTCGCCGCCAGTCCGGTCGGATTACGGCGTCCGGTTTCCCAGCTTTTTATGGTGTCGAGGCTGGTTCCCAGCACTTTCGCCATCTCACTCTGTGAAACGTTCAGTTGTGCCCTGATAGCCTTCACGTCTGCCAGCTCGTAACGGGTGACGCGGGCAGGCTCTCTGACGCCGTTTTTGATTTCAACGGCTTCTTCCAGCGATGCTTTCAGCTCGTCAAAAAAACTCATGTCACACCTCGTCTTTCAGTTGTTGGGTCAGTGTCTTCAGCGCGGCTTTCTCCGCGTCCGTCAGGCTGTCTTTGGTGCTTTTCGGGTAGGCCATCACCAGATAAATCACCTCGGCGGTGGCCAGAAAATAAATCACCCTCGCGCTGCCGCTTTTTCCCTGGTTGCCCGTCGCCATTCTGACTTTTCGCAGCCCGCCGGTTTTCTGGATGAGATCGCCTTTGTCCGGCGACTCAATCAGCGTCTTTTGCAGCTCCCTGAGCTCTTCATCCGTGGCGATCTGTTTTATCTAACGGGTAAACATCGGGGTCTCGATAAATTCAATCGTGTGACTCACGGTTGTCTCCTGTATTTAACGGAGTACATAGTACACTTAATTCTGATTCCGGAAAAGAGGTCACATCGAGGGGCCATAGTACCGGGTCGGCTTTTTCTGCGGCTCCGGCTGTTGCTCGCGCAGCTTTTCCGCACGGGCGCGGTCATGCTGCGCAATCAGCGCATCAAGCGGCTGACGTTCCTGCTCAAGCTCTCGACCTGCGCGCGCAAGCTGTCCACCTGACTGCTCAAGTGCTGACACACCCGGTCGCTGTGCGTCAGCGCCTGTGAGGTAGCCTCGAACATGTGCTGCAAACTGCTGTAGCTGTCCTGCCACGCCTGCTGCTGTTGCTCGTAGCCTGCCTGTAAGCTCTCTAAGGCGCTCAGAAGCTGTTTTTCCATCTCGGTCATGGTTTTGGTCATCCTCGGTGTTAAAAACGTGCTGTGGCGTTTCAGGGCGCTCTGATGAGGTTATTTCGCCGTGTATTTCACCACGGTATTCCCGGCCTGCGAGGTGTAGGTTTCCACGCCGTGCGCCTGCTTCGGCAGCACCGCCAGGTAGGTGTTCCGGTTCTTTTCGTCGCTGTAAATCGTCACGCCCGCGCCGCTTTTCGCTTTCAGGCTCGCCAGCTGCTGGCTGTAGCTGTCCATCTCGCTCAGGCGTGAGGTGATGATCGTGCCCTGAAACCAGATTATCCCGCCCATGATGCCGATCAGCAGGGCGAAGCAGATGAATATCCACGCCATTGCTGTTGAGACTGACTTCCTGAGCATGCCCGTCAGCCTGCCGTTCTGCTCGCGGATAGCGTTGCTGATGCTCTGCGCGCTTGATTGCAGTTCCGCGCTGATAGACGTCTCCAGCCTCGCGAACTCGCGCTTCACGCTCTGCTCGGTATCCTGCGCCTGCTGCTTCGATTTCTCCTCGAAGCCCTTCGCCAAATTTAAAATCTCGCTCATAGATCATTCCTTTCAGCCGGATATTTCGGCCGCCGTCCGGATCGGCAATGCTGATACTGCTTTTAGTTTCCCGCGCCACGGTCAGGCCGTAGCTTTCCAGCTGCGTCACCACGTCCTGCCGGCTGCGGATCACGCCCTGCTGCATCAGGTTCATCAGGCCGGCGGTGATTTTCTCTGCCGCCTGCTGTTTGTCGCGGGGCAGATCACTGGCCTGCGTCAGCGGGCGGCGGTAAGTCGGGTCGTTCGGGTCGCGCAGCCCCAGCCGGTCGTTGGTCAGGGTCTGCCAGGCATTGACACGGGGGCGGTCAGCGCGGTCAAAGTAGGGTTGCAGGCGTTTGCCGCTCTGCAATTCGATGTTCGGGATGACAAAATTCAGCTCAAGCCGTCCCTTGTCGCGGTGCTCCACCCACAGGCAGGTGTACTGGTCGCGGTCGAGGCCGGTCAGCAGCGTGTGCTCCCATTCATCCATCAGGCGCGATTTCTCCGCGTCTGCAATGTCAGGTTCCTGGAATGACAGCACGCCGGAGGTGTAGGCGCGGGCAAAGTCGCAGCCGTCGATCAGTTCGCGCACATGTTCAGGGTTGCCGCGCAGTACGCTGGCCTGTTCGCGCTGCCGGTCTTTACCCAGCAGGTAATCCACCGGACCACTGCCGGAACCCGCACCGCGTGAGTGAATTTTAACGATCACGGTTCTGCTCCAGCAGGTCGCCAAGCTGCCGGTCAAGGCTGGTCAGTACGACAAGCAGCGAGGCACGTTCAGACGGCGTCAGGGAATCAGTCTGGTTCAGGCGGCGGGCTATCTGGTTCAGGTTGTTGCCAATCCCGCTGACCTGTCGCAGCAGTTCGGGCGCAACCTCGGGCACACGGCGCCTGCGTGAGGTGTGTTCTCCCAAACCAAGCTGACGCAGCCACTCCGCAAGATGAGTCCGGTCGCAGCGATCAAGCAGTCGCTGATGCTCAGTTTCAGTAAGACGGATTTTGATCTCTTTCGTTCGCTTTTCCATAGGCTCCGCTGAGAAAAAATTCGCACCACCGTGAGAATTTTTCGCAGTGGATGCCAGGGGTTTCGGGGGGCGGCGAGCCCCCTGAACCAGTCACGGTGGCACCTCGATAGAGGGGACGCTGTGTGTACTGGCTTAAAGAGTAATGCAGTATGTCAGATTCTGTGCTGGCTGCAAAAAAAAAGCCCCGTATAAGCGGGGCTGTTATCTGATATAGGTTGTTATTGTCTCAACGCTATTTTTTGAAGGAAAAATGCTCTTTAAAGACAGAGAGTATTGAAGTGGTACTTTCCGGCAACTCGACGATCCCGGTTTCTTTGTTGTAGTAGGAAACCAGAACTTGGATGTAAGCATGACCTACGGCTTGGGTAAGAGCTACAGCAGTAGCTGCAGAAATGGCACCACCAATAAGGGAACCTACACCAGGAATAAATTTTAACGCATTAGAAACAACAGCCTTACCTACTTGAGCAACAGCTGTAATACCAAGAATGCCTGCTACAACAGATGTAGTTGTTGATGTAGATGTGTCCAATTCAAACTCAGAGTTTATTTTATATATCATTCCACTTTGTACAGCTGCAATTAACGGCGCATCAGACCCCGGAATAGGAGAAGCTCCGACAGCTCCAGCTGCTGCTGACGCTCCATGAACGATGTTTCTCGCGCCACTTTTCATGGCTTCAAGCCGTTCTCCCATCTTAACCATTTGAGCCTTTTTTAAGGCTTGCTTTGCACCTCTCTTAGCTTCTGGAAGACATTTAAAACTCGAGTCAACTAACTCATCCAAACCACTTACTGGAACAGTAAACTTCCCTATTTTTCTTTCTCTTGAATTAACACAAACATAGTTACCAGAAACATAACTTCCATGATGGCTATCAATTTCATTGATAGCCTCGCGAACAAATTCATCAGTGTCATCTTCAAGAGTTTTAGTGAATACAATTACAATAGGTATGTCATATTCTTTTAATATCCCGATAAGCTCTATATCTCTTGGTTCAACTCTGGCGCCAGAAGCATCAATGCACATCCAACCAAGGTGAGGAACATCATCCAAGTGTGAGTAGTTATCAAAGCTAGATTTAATTTCTTTTTTTAATTGATTTATTGTTTCTTCATAATCTTTAGATTCAATCCCTTTAGTGTCCCATAATACCATTCCTTTTTTGGGAACTTTAATTTTACTCAGATGCTGAGTAACTGGTTTACCCACTCCAGACTTGACTATTTCCTCCCCAAAAACAGCATTAACTAAGGAGCTTTTCCCAACGCCAGTGGCACCGAACAATATAATATTAAATCTTTCTTTTTTTTCTTCTGCTTCCTGTTTTGCTTTGTCAGCATCGAAAGTTTGTGAGTTGTAGTCATAAGAATCGCCTAAAAAGTCTTCATAAGAACTAGCCATAGTTACCTCTTTAATTGTCGATAATACGTGCTTCTACTTATCCCCATGCTTAGCCATGGTTTTTTTGATGTTAAGGACTCAGGATTAAAAGGTCGTCCACCACCTTTACTCTTTTTACCCCGTAAAGACTGGATATCGGATGTATGTGTTTTTTCTACATACTCTTTAAAAGATGATTCTGTTATTTTTATACTCGTCCACTTAGCAATGCTTTTAGCAATACCGTTCACCTCATTATCATCCAGTGGTGCTGCAAATTGCAGGTTATAGGCACTGGCGCGTTCGTAGCAGGCTTGAAGCCACTGGTCATACTCAGGCCAGCCCTGACGGATAGCGCGGTATGCCCACTTGCGGGTTCTGTCGAACAGGGTGCAGTTACGGCCTAAACCGTAGTCAGCAACGATTTCTTTGTCGTTCGCCGCATTCAGGTCGAGAAAGTCAGCCAGCCAGTCCAGCGTGTAAAGTTCAGGTTGCCATACGGCAATTTTCCAGTGGCCGTGGTTCGGATTTTTGCAGATTAGCCCCGAATACCCCGCGTCAGCCTCTAATTTTTTGCGTAGCGCGTTCTCAACGGCGGCGGCGTAGCGCAATGGCTTTATTTTTCCGTCCGGTGCGGTGCGTATCGAGGTTTTCAACGCGTACAGCAGGTGCGCATGTCCGTTGTCGGGGTTGGTGATGGTCAACGTAGGCGCGGGGGCGTTGCGATCGCTCCAGTCGATGGCGGCACCGGCGCGATCGACGTCGAATCCCAGCCAGAACATGGCGTGAGGCTGATTAAACTGGATGTATTTCGCCAGAATGGCGCGTTCCTTACCGGCAATCCGTACACCAAAATGCAGATCGTCCGAAAAGTACGGCTTGTGCGGTAAGCGGTCGTTGAAGAGTGTGAGTGCGGCGTTATGCAATGCGCCCTGCGCTTATGGCGGGCTGTTGTCTGGCACGTTTCATGTGCTAATATCCTTTCAAGGTTTCGTACCTGGCCCTGGTTATCATGCGGATCCGCCAAGATTTGAGCATGATGCCGGGGCTTTGTTTTTTCTGTTGCCGTTAAATTACACGCGAACGGCCTCGCCTGTCGAATCCTTCTGTCACAACGGCTTAGTGCGCCGCCAGCTCCTGGAAGAATTTCGGGTTCGCCTGGATGGTTGCCAGCACCTTCGCCGCCAGTCCGGTCGGATTACGGCGTCCGGTTTCCCAGCTTTTTATGGTGTCGAGGCTGGTTCCCAGCACTTTCGCCATCTCACTCTGTGAAACGTTCAGTTGTGCCCTGATAGCCTTCACGTCTGCCAGCTCGTAACGGGTGACGCGGGCAGGCTCTCTGACGCCGTTTTTGATTTCAACGGCTTCTTCCAGCGATGCTTTCAGCTCGTCAAAAAAACTCATGTCACACCTCGTCTTTCAGTTGTTGGGTCAGTGTCTTCAGCGCGGCTTTCTCCGCGTCCGTCAGGCTGTCTTTGGTGCTTTTCGGGTAGGCCATCACCAGATAAATCACCTCGGCGGTGGCCAGAAAATAAATCACCCTCGCGCTGCCGCTTTTTCCCTGGTTGCCCGTCGCCATTCTGACTTTTCGCAGCCCGCCGGTTTTCTGGATGAGATCGCCTTTGTCCGGCGACTCAATCAGCGTCTTTTGCAGCTCCCTGAGCTCTTCATCCGTGGCGATCTGTTTTATCTAACGGGTAAACATCGGGGTCTCGATAAATTCAATCGTGTGACTCACGGTTGTCTCCTGTATTTAACGGAGTACATAGTACACTTAATTCTGATTCCGGAAAAGAGGTCACATCGAGGGGCCATAGTACCGGGTCGGCTTTTTCTGCGGCTCCGGCTGTTGCTCGCGCAGCTTTTCCGCACGGGCGCGGTCATGCTGCGCAATCAGCGCATCAAGCGGCTGACGTTCCTGCTCAAGCTCTCGACCTGCGCGCGCAAGCTGTCCACCTGACTGCTCAAGTGCTGACACACCCGGTCGCTGTGCGTCAGCGCCTGTGAGGTAGCCTCGAACATGTGCTGCAAACTGCTGTAGCTGTCCTGCCACGCCTGCTGCTGTTGCTCGTAGCCTGCCTGTAAGCTCTCTAAGGCGCTCAGAAGCTGTTTTTCCATCTCGGTCATGGTTTTGGTCATCCTCGGTGTTAAAAACGTGCTGTGGCGTTTCAGGGCGCTCTGATGAGGTTATTTCGCCGTGTATTTCACCACGGTATTCCCGGCCTGCGAGGTGTAGGTTTCCACGCCGTGCGCCTGCTTCGGCAGCACCGCCAGGTAGGTGTTCCGGTTCTTTTCGTCGCTGTAAATCGTCACGCCCGCGCCGCTTTTCGCTTTCAGGCTCGCCAGCTGCTGGCTGTAGCTGTCCATCTCGCTCAGGCGTGAGGTGATGATCGTGCCCTGAAACCAGATTATCCCGCCCATGATGCCGATCAGCAGGGCGAAGCAGATGAATATCCACGCCATTGCTGTTGAGACTGACTTCCTGAGCATGCCCGTCAGCCTGCCGTTCTGCTCGCGGATAGCGTTGCTGATGCTCTGCGCGCTTGATTGCAGTTCCGCGCTGATAGACGTCTCCAGCCTCGCGAACTCGCGCTTCACGCTCTGCTCGGTATCCTGCGCCTGCTGCTTCGATTTCTCCTCGAAGCCCTTCGCCAAATTTAAAATCTCGCTCATAGATCATTCCTTTCAGCCGGATATTTCGGCCGCCGTCCGGATCGGCAATGCTGATACTGCTTTTAGTTTCCCGCGCCACGGTCAGGCCGTAGCTTTCCAGCTGCGTCACCACGTCCTGCCGGCTGCGGATCACGCCCTGCTGCATCAGGTTCATCAGGCCGGCGGTGATTTTCTCTGCCGCCTGCTGTTTGTCGCGGGGCAGATCACTGGCCTGCGTCAGCGGGCGGCGGTAAGTCGGGTCGTTCGGGTCGCGCAGCCCCAGCCGGTCGTTGGTCAGGGTCTGCCAGGCATTGACACGGGGGCGGTCAGCGCGGTCAAAGTAGGGTTGCAGGCGTTTGCCGCTCTGCAATTCGATGTTCGGGATGACAAAATTCAGCTCAAGCCGTCCCTTGTCGCGGTGCTCCACCCACAGGCAGGTGTACTGGTCGCGGTCGAGGCCGGTCAGCAGCGTGTGCTCCCATTCATCCATCAGGCGCGATTTCTCCGCGTCTGCAATGTCAGGTTCCTGGAATGACAGCACGCCGGAGGTGTAGGCGCGGGCAAAGTCGCAGCCGTCGATCAGTTCGCGCACATGTTCAGGGTTGCCGCGCAGTACGCTGGCCTGTTCGCGCTGCCGGTCTTTACCCAGCAGGTAATCCACCGGACCACTGCCGGAACCCGCACCGCGTGAGTGAATTTTAACGATCACGGTTCTGCTCCAGCAGGTCGCCAAGCTGCCGGTCAAGGCTGGTCAGTACGACAAGCAGCGAGGCACGTTCAGACGGCGTCAGGGAATCAGTCTGGTTCAGGCGGCGGGCTATCTGGTTCAGGTTGTTGCCAATCCCGCTGACCTGTCGCAGCAGTTCGGGCGCAACCTCGGGCACACGGCGCCTGCGTGAGGTGTGTTCTCCCAAACCAAGCTGACGCAGCCACTCCGCAAGATGAGTCCGGTCGCAGCGATCAAGCAGTCGCTGATGCTCAGTTTCAGTAAGACGGATTTTGATCTCTTTCGTTCGCTTTTCCATAGGCTCCGCTGAGAAAAAATTCGCACCACCGTGAGAATTTTTCGCAGTGGATGCCAGGGGTTTCGGGGGGCGGCGAGCCCCCTGAACCAGTCACGGTGGCACCTCGATAGAGGGGACGCTGTGTGTACTGGCTTAAAGAGTAATGCAGTATGTCAGATTCTGTGCTGGCTGCAAAAAAAAAGCCCCGTATAAGCGGGGCTGTTATCTGATATAGGTTGTTATTGTCTCAACGCTATTTTTTGAAGGAAAAATGCTCTTTAAAGACAGAGAGTATTGAAGTGGTACTTTCCGGCAACTCGACGATCCCGGTTTCTTTGTTGTAGTAGGAAACCAGAACTTGGATGTAAGCATGACCTACGGCTTGGGTAAGAGCTACAGCAGTAGCTGCAGAAATGGCACCACCAATAAGGGAACCTACACCAGGAATAAATTTTAACGCATTAGAAACAACAGCCTTACCTACTTGAGCAACAGCTGTAATACCAAGAATGCCTGCTACAACAGATGTAGTTGTTGATGTAGATGTGTCCAATTCAAACTCAGAGTTTATTTTATATATCATTCCACTTTGTACAGCTGCAATTAACGGCGCATCAGACCCCGGAATAGGAGAAGCTCCGACAGCTCCAGCTGCTGCTGACGCTCCATGAACGATGTTTCTCGCGCCACTTTTCATGGCTTCAAGCCGTTCTCCCATCTTAACCATTTGAGCCTTTTTTAAGGCTTGCTTTGCACCTCTCTTAGCTTCTGGAAGACATTTAAAACTCGAGTCAACTAACTCATCCAAACCACTTACTGGAACAGTAAACTTCCCTATTTTTCTTTCTCTTGAATTAACACAAACATAGTTACCAGAAACATAACTTCCATGATGGCTATCAATTTCATTGATAGCCTCGCGAACAAATTCATCAGTGTCATCTTCAAGAGTTTTAGTGAATACAATTACAATAGGTATGTCATATTCTTTTAATATCCCGATAAGCTCTATATCTCTTGGTTCAACTCTGGCGCCAGAAGCATCAATGCACATCCAACCAAGGTGAGGAACATCATCCAAGTGTGAGTAGTTATCAAAGCTAGATTTAATTTCTTTTTTTAATTGATTTATTGTTTCTTCATAATCTTTAGATTCAATCCCTTTAGTGTCCCATAATACCATTCCTTTTTTGGGAACTTTAATTTTACTCAGATGCTGAGTAACTGGTTTACCCACTCCAGACTTGACTATTTCCTCCCCAAAAACAGCATTAACTAAGGAGCTTTTCCCAACGCCAGTGGCACCGAACAATATAATATTAAATCTTTCTTTTTTTTCTTCTGCTTCCTGTTTTGCTTTGTCAGCATCGAAAGTTTGTGAGTTGTAGTCATAAGAATCGCCTAAAAAGTCTTCATAAGAACTAGCCATAGTTACCTCTTTAATTGTCGATAATACGTGCTTCTACTTATCCCCATGCTTAGCCATGGTTTTTTTGATGTTAAGGACTCAGGATTAAAAGGTCGTCCACCACCTTTACTCTTTTTACCCCGTAAAGACTGGATATCGGATGTATGTGTTTTTTCTACATACTCTTTAAAAGATGATTCTGTTATTTTTATACTCGTCCACTTAGCAATGCTTTTAGCAATACCGTTCACCTCATTATCATCCAGTGGTGCTGCAAATTGCAGGTTATAGGCACTGGCGCGTTCGTAGCAGGCTTGAAGCCACTGGTCATACTCAGGCCAGCCCTGACGGATAGCGCGGTATGCCCACTTGCGGGTTCTGTCGAACAGGGTGCAGTTACGGCCTAAACCGTAGTCAGCAACGATTTCTTTGTCGTTCGCCGCATTCAGGTCGAGAAAGTCAGCCAGCCAGTCCAGCGTGTAAAGTTCAGGTTGCCATACGGCAATTTTCCAGTGGCCGTGGTTCGGATTTTTGCAGATTAGCCCCGAATACCCCGCGTCAGCCTCTAATTTTTTGCGTAGCGCGTTCTCAACGGCGGCGGCGTAGCGCAATGGCTTTATTTTTCCGTCCGGTGCGGTGCGTATCGAGGTTTTCAACGCGTACAGCAGGTGCGCATGTCCGTTGTCGGGGTTGGTGATGGTCAACGTAGGCGCGGGGGCGTTGCGATCGCTCCAGTCGATGGCGGCACCGGCGCGATCGACGTCGAATCCCAGCCAGAACATGGCGTGAGGCTGATTAAACTGGATGTATTTCGCCAGAATGGCGCGTTCCTTACCGGCAATCCGTACACCAAAATGCAGATCGTCCGAAAAGTACGGCTTGTGCGGTAAGCGGTCGTTGAAGAGTGTGAGTGCGGCGTTATGCAATGCGCCCTGCGCTTATGGCGGGCTGTTGTCTGGCACGTTTCATGTGCTAATATCCTTTCAAGGTTTCGTACCTGGCCCTGGTTATCATGCGGATCCGCCAAGATTTGAGCATGATGCCGGGGCTTTGTTTTTTCTGTTGCCGTTAAATTACACGCGAACGGCCTCGCCTGTCGAATCCTTCTGTCACAACGGCTTAGTGCGCCGCCAGCTCCTGGAAGAATTTCGGGTTCGCCTGGATGGTTGCCAGCACCTTCGCCGCCAGTCCGGTCGGATTACGGCGTCCGGTTTCCCAGCTTTTTATGGTGTCGAGGCTGGTTCCCAGCACTTTCGCCATCTCACTCTGTGAAACGTTCAGTTGTGCCCTGATAGCCTTCACGTCTGCCAGCTCGTAACGGGTGACGCGGGCAGGCTCTCTGACGCCGTTTTTGATTTCAACGGCTTCTTCCAGCGATGCTTTCAGCTCGTCAAAAAAACTCATGTCACACCTCGTCTTTCAGTTGTTGGGTCAGTGTCTTCAGCGCGGCTTTCTCCGCGTCCGTCAGGCTGTCTTTGGTGCTTTTCGGGTAGGCCATCACCAGATAAATCACCTCGGCGGTGGCCAGAAAATAAATCACCCTCGCGCTGCCGCTTTTTCCCTGGTTGCCCGTCGCCATTCTGACTTTTCGCAGCCCGCCGGTTTTCTGGATGAGATCGCCTTTGTCCGGCGACTCAATCAGCGTCTTTTGCAGCTCCCTGAGCTCTTCATCCGTGGCGATCTGTTTTATCTAACGGGTAAACATCGGGGTCTCGATAAATTCAATCGTGTGACTCACGGTTGTCTCCTGTATTTAACGGAGTACATAGTACACTTAATTCTGATTCCGGAAAAGAGGTCACATCGAGGGGCCATAGTACCGGGTCGGCTTTTTCTGCGGCTCCGGCTGTTGCTCGCGCAGCTTTTCCGCACGGGCGCGGTCATGCTGCGCAATCAGCGCATCAAGCGGCTGACGTTCCTGCTCAAGCTCTCGACCTGCGCGCGCAAGCTGTCCACCTGACTGCTCAAGTGCTGACACACCCGGTCGCTGTGCGTCAGCGCCTGTGAGGTAGCCTCGAACATGTGCTGCAAACTGCTGTAGCTGTCCTGCCACGCCTGCTGCTGTTGCTCGTAGCCTGCCTGTAAGCTCTCTAAGGCGCTCAGAAGCTGTTTTTCCATCTCGGTCATGGTTTTGGTCATCCTCGGTGTTAAAAACGTGCTGTGGCGTTTCAGGGCGCTCTGATGAGGTTATTTCGCCGTGTATTTCACCACGGTATTCCCGGCCTGCGAGGTGTAGGTTTCCACGCCGTGCGCCTGCTTCGGCAGCACCGCCAGGTAGGTGTTCCGGTTCTTTTCGTCGCTGTAAATCGTCACGCCCGCGCCGCTTTTCGCTTTCAGGCTCGCCAGCTGCTGGCTGTAGCTGTCCATCTCGCTCAGGCGTGAGGTGATGATCGTGCCCTGAAACCAGATTATCCCGCCCATGATGCCGATCAGCAGGGCGAAGCAGATGAATATCCACGCCATTGCTGTTGAGACTGACTTCCTGAGCATGCCCGTCAGCCTGCCGTTCTGCTCGCGGATAGCGTTGCTGATGCTCTGCGCGCTTGATTGCAGTTCCGCGCTGATAGACGTCTCCAGCCTCGCGAACTCGCGCTTCACGCTCTGCTCGGTATCCTGCGCCTGCTGCTTCGATTTCTCCTCGAAGCCCTTCGCCAAATTTAAAATCTCGCTCATAGATCATTCCTTTCAGCCGGATATTTCGGCCGCCGTCCGGATCGGCAATGCTGATACTGCTTTTAGTTTCCCGCGCCACGGTCAGGCCGTAGCTTTCCAGCTGCGTCACCACGTCCTGCCGGCTGCGGATCACGCCCTGCTGCATCAGGTTCATCAGGCCGGCGGTGATTTTCTCTGCCGCCTGCTGTTTGTCGCGGGGCAGATCACTGGCCTGCGTCAGCGGGCGGCGGTAAGTCGGGTCGTTCGGGTCGCGCAGCCCCAGCCGGTCGTTGGTCAGGGTCTGCCAGGCATTGACACGGGGGCGGTCAGCGCGGTCAAAGTAGGGTTGCAGGCGTTTGCCGCTCTGCAATTCGATGTTCGGGATGACAAAATTCAGCTCAAGCCGTCCCTTGTCGCGGTGCTCCACCCACAGGCAGGTGTACTGGTCGCGGTCGAGGCCGGTCAGCAGCGTGTGCTCCCATTCATCCATCAGGCGCGATTTCTCCGCGTCTGCAATGTCAGGTTCCTGGAATGACAGCACGCCGGAGGTGTAGGCGCGGGCAAAGTCGCAGCCGTCGATCAGTTCGCGCACATGTTCAGGGTTGCCGCGCAGTACGCTGGCCTGTTCGCGCTGCCGGTCTTTACCCAGCAGGTAATCCACCGGACCACTGCCGGAACCCGCACCGCGTGAGTGAATTTTAACGATCACGGTTCTGCTCCAGCAGGTCGCCAAGCTGCCGGTCAAGGCTGGTCAGTACGACAAGCAGCGAGGCACGTTCAGACGGCGTCAGGGAATCAGTCTGGTTCAGGCGGCGGGCTATCTGGTTCAGGTTGTTGCCAATCCCGCTGACCTGTCGCAGCAGTTCGGGCGCAACCTCGGGCACACGGCGCCTGCGTGAGGTGTGTTCTCCCAAACCAAGCTGACGCAGCCACTCCGCAAGATGAGTCCGGTCGCAGCGATCAAGCAGTCGCTGATGCTCAGTTTCAGTAAGACGGATTTTGATCTCTTTCGTTCGCTTTTCCATAGGCTCCGCTGAGAAAAAATTCGCACCACCGTGAGAATTTTTCGCAGTGGATGCCAGGGGTTTCGGGGGGCGGCGAGCCCCCTGAACCAGTCACGGTGGCACCTCGATAGAGGGGACGCTGTGTGTACTGGCTTAAAGAGTAATGCAGTATGTCAGATTCTGTGCTGGCTGCAAAAAAAAAGCCCCGTATAAGCGGGGCTGTTATCTGATATAGGTTGTTATTGTCTCAACGCTATTTTTTGAAGGAAAAATGCTCTTTAAAGACAGAGAGTATTGAAGTGGTACTTTCCGGCAACTCGACGATCCCGGTTTCTTTGTTGTAGTAGGAAACCAGAACTTGGATGTAAGCATGACCTACGGCTTGGGTAAGAGCTACAGCAGTAGCTGCAGAAATGGCACCACCAATAAGGGAACCTACACCAGGAATAAATTTTAACGCATTAGAAACAACAGCCTTACCTACTTGAGCAACAGCTGTAATACCAAGAATGCCTGCTACAACAGATGTAGTTGTTGATGTAGATGTGTCCAATTCAAACTCAGAGTTTATTTTATATATCATTCCACTTTGTACAGCTGCAATTAACGGCGCATCAGACCCCGGAATAGGAGAAGCTCCGACAGCTCCAGCTGCTGCTGACGCTCCATGAACGATGTTTCTCGCGCCACTTTTCATGGCTTCAAGCCGTTCTCCCATCTTAACCATTTGAGCCTTTTTTAAGGCTTGCTTTGCACCTCTCTTAGCTTCTGGAAGACATTTAAAACTCGAGTCAACTAACTCATCCAAACCACTTACTGGAACAGTAAACTTCCCTATTTTTCTTTCTCTTGAATTAACACAAACATAGTTACCAGAAACATAACTTCCATGATGGCTATCAATTTCATTGATAGCCTCGCGAACAAATTCATCAGTGTCATCTTCAAGAGTTTTAGTGAATACAATTACAATAGGTATGTCATATTCTTTTAATATCCCGATAAGCTCTATATCTCTTGGTTCAACTCTGGCGCCAGAAGCATCAATGCACATCCAACCAAGGTGAGGAACATCATCCAAGTGTGAGTAGTTATCAAAGCTAGATTTAATTTCTTTTTTTAATTGATTTATTGTTTCTTCATAATCTTTAGATTCAATCCCTTTAGTGTCCCATAATACCATTCCTTTTTTGGGAACTTTAATTTTACTCAGATGCTGAGTAACTGGTTTACCCACTCCAGACTTGACTATTTCCTCCCCAAAAACAGCATTAACTAAGGAGCTTTTCCCAACGCCAGTGGCACCGAACAATATAATATTAAATCTTTCTTTTTTTTCTTCTGCTTCCTGTTTTGCTTTGTCAGCATCGAAAGTTTGTGAGTTGTAGTCATAAGAATCGCCTAAAAAGTCTTCATAAGAACTAGCCATAGTTACCTCTTTAATTGTCGATAATACGTGCTTCTACTTATCCCCATGCTTAGCCATGGTTTTTTTGATGTTAAGGACTCAGGATTAAAAGGTCGTCCACCACCTTTACTCTTTTTACCCCGTAAAGACTGGATATCGGATGTATGTGTTTTTTCTACATACTCTTTAAAAGATGATTCTGTTATTTTTATACTCGTCCACTTAGCAATGCTTTTAGCAATACCGTTCACCTCATTATCATCCAGTGGTGCTGCAAATTGCAGGTTATAGGCACTGGCGCGTTCGTAGCAGGCTTGAAGCCACTGGTCATACTCAGGCCAGCCCTGACGGATAGCGCGGTATGCCCACTTGCGGGTTCTGTCGAACAGGGTGCAGTTACGGCCTAAACCGTAGTCAGCAACGATTTCTTTGTCGTTCGCCGCATTCAGGTCGAGAAAGTCAGCCAGCCAGTCCAGCGTGTAAAGTTCAGGTTGCCATACGGCAATTTTCCAGTGGCCGTGGTTCGGATTTTTGCAGATTAGCCCCGAATACCCCGCGTCAGCCTCTAATTTTTTGCGTAGCGCGTTCTCAACGGCGGCGGCGTAGCGCAATGGCTTTATTTTTCCGTCCGGTGCGGTGCGTATCGAGGTTTTCAACGCGTACAGCAGGTGCGCATGTCCGTTGTCGGGGTTGGTGATGGTCAACGTAGGCGCGGGGGCGTTGCGATCGCTCCAGTCGATGGCGGCACCGGCGCGATCGACGTCGAATCCCAGCCAGAACATGGCGTGAGGCTGATTAAACTGGATGTATTTCGCCAGAATGGCGCGTTCCTTACCGGCAATCCGTACACCAAAATGCAGATCGTCCGAAAAGTACGGCTTGTGCGGTAAGCGGTCGTTGAAGAGTGTGAGTGCGGCGTTATGCAATGCGCCCTGCGCTTATGGCGGGCTGTTGTCTGGCACGTTTCATGTGCTAATATCCTTTCAAGGTTTCGTACCTGGCCCTGGTTATCATGCGGATCCGCCAAGATTTGAGCATGATGCCGGGGCTTTGTTTTTTCTGTTGCCGTTAAATTACACGCGAACGGCCTCGCCTGTCGAATCCTTCTGTCACAACGGCTTAGTGCGCCGCCAGCTCCTGGAAGAATTTCGGGTTCGCCTGGATGGTTGCCAGCACCTTCGCCGCCAGTCCGGTCGGATTACGGCGTCCGGTTTCCCAGCTTTTTATGGTGTCGAGGCTGGTTCCCAGCACTTTCGCCATCTCACTCTGTGAAACGTTCAGTTGTGCCCTGATAGCCTTCACGTCTGCCAGCTCGTAACGGGTGACGCGGGCAGGCTCTCTGACGCCGTTTTTGATTTCAACGGCTTCTTCCAGCGATGCTTTCAGCTCGTCAAAAAAACTCATGTCACACCTCGTCTTTCAGTTGTTGGGTCAGTGTCTTCAGCGCGGCTTTCTCCGCGTCCGTCAGGCTGTCTTTGGTGCTTTTCGGGTAGGCCATCACCAGATAAATCACCTCGGCGGTGGCCAGAAAATAAATCACCCTCGCGCTGCCGCTTTTTCCCTGGTTGCCCGTCGCCATTCTGACTTTTCGCAGCCCGCCGGTTTTCTGGATGAGATCGCCTTTGTCCGGCGACTCAATCAGCGTCTTTTGCAGCTCCCTGAGCTCTTCATCCGTGGCGATCTGTTTTATCTAACGGGTAAACATCGGGGTCTCGATAAATTCAATCGTGTGACTCACGGTTGTCTCCTGTATTTAACGGAGTACATAGTACACTTAATTCTGATTCCGGAAAAGAGGTCACATCGAGGGGCCATAGTACCGGGTCGGCTTTTTCTGCGGCTCCGGCTGTTGCTCGCGCAGCTTTTCCGCACGGGCGCGGTCATGCTGCGCAATCAGCGCATCAAGCGGCTGACGTTCCTGCTCAAGCTCTCGACCTGCGCGCGCAAGCTGTCCACCTGACTGCTCAAGTGCTGACACACCCGGTCGCTGTGCGTCAGCGCCTGTGAGGTAGCCTCGAACATGTGCTGCAAACTGCTGTAGCTGTCCTGCCACGCCTGCTGCTGTTGCTCGTAGCCTGCCTGTAAGCTCTCTAAGGCGCTCAGAAGCTGTTTTTCCATCTCGGTCATGGTTTTGGTCATCCTCGGTGTTAAAAACGTGCTGTGGCGTTTCAGGGCGCTCTGATGAGGTTATTTCGCCGTGTATTTCACCACGGTATTCCCGGCCTGCGAGGTGTAGGTTTCCACGCCGTGCGCCTGCTTCGGCAGCACCGCCAGGTAGGTGTTCCGGTTCTTTTCGTCGCTGTAAATCGTCACGCCCGCGCCGCTTTTCGCTTTCAGGCTCGCCAGCTGCTGGCTGTAGCTGTCCATCTCGCTCAGGCGTGAGGTGATGATCGTGCCCTGAAACCAGATTATCCCGCCCATGATGCCGATCAGCAGGGCGAAGCAGATGAATATCCACGCCATTGCTGTTGAGACTGACTTCCTGAGCATGCCCGTCAGCCTGCCGTTCTGCTCGCGGATAGCGTTGCTGATGCTCTGCGCGCTTGATTGCAGTTCCGCGCTGATAGACGTCTCCAGCCTCGCGAACTCGCGCTTCACGCTCTG
>JGI20225J20221_1001837_pt1 | contig 18713 bp, 18 predicted proteins | sample BioMet4_FD_20221 | JGI IMG/M metagenome (IMG submission 20221) | reverse complement strand
ATGTTATAATGCTCGTAACACCTGTCGCATAAAAGGAGATATAAAAATGACATTAGGATATGAAAAAATCAGCTTCCTCAACACGCCGACACCTCTTCAGAGGCTCAGCGGCATATCGGAAGACCTGGGGATCAACTTTTATCTGAAACGTGACGATCTGACAAATTTCGGCACTGGCGGCAACAAGCTCCGCAAGCTCGAGTACTTTGTCAAAGACGCCAGGGACAAGGGCGCGACCATGCTGCTGACTGTCGGCGGTGCGCAGACCAACCACGGCAGACTGACGGGCGCAGTCGCGGCTAAATACGGCATGAAAGCGGCAATAGTGGCGGTCGATCCTTATCCCGGTGAAATGTCAGCGAATCTTCTGCTCGACGGCATCATGGGCTGCCCGGTATATCTGTTCAAACCGGATCCGACCAAAACCGAAAGTGAGCAAATGAGCGAAGGCGCCGCCAAAGTCAAAGAAGAATGGGAATCCAGAGGTGAAAAAGTATACTTCATCCCTTTGGGCGGTTCCAACGAACTCGGCATTCTCGGATACTATGACTGCGCAGTAGAAATGAACGAGCAGATAAACGGCCTCGGACTGAAAGACGTCCGCATCGTTACGACAGTCGGCAGCATGGGCACATATATGGGTCTGCAGGTCGGCGTCTGGAATGAAAAGCTTCCGCTCCGCGTCACAGGTATCGGCATCAGCCCGAAACCGGGCGGACTGCAGAAATTTGCCAAAGAGTATTTCGACAGGGTGAAAGATTATTACTGCCTCGGCATAACGGCTGAGCCGGGCGACTTTGACTGCACGAGCGACTATGACTTCGGCGCCTACAACAACCCGGTCAGGGAAGTCCGCGAGGCGATCTACTATATGGGCCGCAGGGAGGCAATAATCCTCGATCCGTGCTACACCGGAAAAACGTTCAACGGCATCGTGCAGATGGCCAAAAGCGGCATTATCAGGCCGGGNGAAAACGTGNTCATGATCCACACCGGNGGCATNCCCGGCATATACACCNGNCATCACNGAATTGAAATGGAAAAAGAGCTGATGGAATACATACACATCATTTGATGTATTCCATGGAAATAAATCAGATACCTGTGATAGGCGCTATAAACAAAAGCCAATGCTATATGGCTGCCTTTATTCCTGGCGGCAATAGCTCCGACGAGTGAATCATCGGCCGCCAATTTTACTGCAGTTTCTGCGTTATTATCTATGCTTCTTCTTTTCATAGTTTGGCTCACCCATGTTTGCTGTATACCATCTCCTGTTAGTCTTCCTCTGTTTTTTAAAACCGTTCAGATCCCTCCGGGACCCACATTCTCATCTTGTCTCTGAGGTTGATCACCCGACTGCTGTCGACACGAAATGTTCCATCGCCATTTGCATGAAGCATCGGGTCAAACTCGCGTGCTTTATCAACCCAGAGCTGTTCGCACTGCAGGATCACCAGCCCGTGCTCCTCAATATAATCGATGACCCGGCACTCAAGAGATGCAATGCATTCCTCAATCAGCGGAGCTTTAACAATTTCAGCTTTCACCGGCGTCAGTCCGAACTCCCTGAATTTATCTATTTCTTCGCCGGAGACTGTGCCAATGCCTACAACTGTTTCCGCCATATCTGCCTGCGGAATGCAGACGCAGCATTCCCTTGTACCCATCAAGGTTTGGAATGTGTGATTCCATGGTCCTGTTGAAACAGCAATATGACAATGCGCCGAATAATTTATTGCCATCATCCAGCTGATCGTGCAAATATTATTCTTACGGCCTTCTCTGGTAGTAACCAATGTGACCGGTCCCGGTTCTATATAAGTAAATGCTTTATTAAGGCTGTCTTTCTCCAGCATGTATTTTCACTTCCTCTTAAATCAAATATACTTCACTATTGTTCTAAATAACTGATCTGCATTAATTGGTTTTGTAGTAATATCATTCATGCCACAGGTCAGAACCTCATGCCTGGTTTCTTCAAAGACATCTGCAGTCATAGCAATAATAGGGACATTCTTTGCATCTCTTCTATCGAGACTTCGAATAGCTGCCGCTGCCTCACATCCATTCATTACGGGCATCCGAATGTCCATTAGTACCACATCATAGTATCCTTCAGACGATGCAGCAAACATTTCTACACCTTCCTCACCATTAACAGCACTCTCTGATTTTACACCTGCATCATTAAGGACCAGCTTGGCTATTTCCAAATTCAGTATATTATCCTCGCACAATAATGCTATCCTGCCTTTCAATTTGGCAATATCACAATTTTCACCGCTATCATGTTCCGGACAATTAGTGCCAGTAATTTCAACAGGAATACTAACAGTTATCTTTGTGCCGATATTCACCTTGCTGTCAACATGTATTCGTCCTCCCAGCAGATCTACATATTTTTTCACAATAGATAATCCCAGACCTGTACCTGTTGCAGATGATACCTCTGACCGTTTTTCCTGTTCAAATGGTTCAAACATATTGACGCAAAACTCCTGACTCATCCCGATTCCATTATCCTCTACAGTTAGAATACGAACAAATCCGTCTTCATCGGAACACTTTAACTCGGTTTTAATTCGAATGGCCCCGCCCTCATTTGTGTATTTTATAGAATTTGATACGAGGTTAAGTACTATCTTTTGAACTTTGACCTTATCGGTCAACGATACCAATGTCTGATCAACTTCATAATCTGCCAGGATCGCAATATTTTTTAATTCCGCCGACGGCTCCAATGATGTTATGACCGATTTGACTAGATCACCTTCTGCAACGGGCTGGATGTCAACTGTTTCTTTGCCTCTCTCTATTCGAGAAAGCTCCAGGGTATCATTTATCAAATTAAGCATCAACTGTCCTGAAATTCTGACTTTACCCAAATATTCCTGCTTCTTTTCGCAATCAGTCTCCCTGATAGCATATTCCGTAAAACCTACTATACCATTTAGCGGAGTCCTCATATCGTGGCTCATATTTGAGAGAAAATCTGATTTTGCCTTATTTGCCCGATCTGCTGCAACCAGTGCCGCTTTTAATTTTTTTGTCTGATTTAATTCTCTGACATATGTATCCGTAATATCGGATCTCACAACAAATATATCACCGCCCGGTTCATCAAGCCATGTGTACTGAAGCCTAATACACTTGACTTCGCCTTCAGCCATATATGTATATGATACATTCCTTCTCGGATTATCGGCTAGGTCCCGCAAAATATTATCCAAAGAAGCAATACGCATAAAAGTGTTACGTTCTTCATCGTCAGAAAATAATCCGCAAATATATTGCAGACAATTATTATAGTCAAGTATACTAGCTGTCGTTCCGTATTTTACCCAGTGTTTTTTACTGATGAATTCAAATGTACATTCACTCGAATGAATAATTCCCAGATAATCAAAATGCTCATTTATCAGGTTGTTCATGATTTGTTCATTACGCTTCCGCTCATCAATATCCAGCGAATATGCAATAGCTTCAATGTCACCGGAATTGGGATTTCTCGCCATATTAATAACGCCTTCCAGCCATTTACGCTTGCCGTCCGGACAGACAACAGTATAATCTATTATTTCTTTTTTTACGCCTCTGTTAAACTTCTCTATTAATGATGCTCTGCTGAATTTAGCATAAAATTCTTCCCTGATCCCCTGATCTTCCAATATATTAAAAAAATTATCACTGAATTCATCTGCTGTTTTTGATTGCTGCAGGAACTTCATGATATTAATATGGCCTCTCCCCATTTCTCCATTTTCACAAATATTCTTAGTCAGATTTAAATGAAATGAGCCATATGCCTCCTGGTTATATATTTTCATGAGCACTGATTTGTAATTCTCTTCCTCTTGCTTTTGTAAAGTGATATTCTGACCGCAACAATGTACTGTAAGAAGATTTCCGTTCCGATCATTTATCCTCTGCAGTGTCATTCGCTCATACTGCTGCACGGGATGCCCCGGCATTTTAAACCGATATTCAATTTCTGCGCTCATCGCACCTTCTTCAACTGCCTTGAACATATCCACAACAGCTTGTTTATCACGTTTATCTACAAAATCCAAATACGAATATGGCACATTTTCAACTCTTTCAGACATGCCAAATTTTTTGCAGATTTCCCTTGAATAGTCATTCATCAGCAATACTGCCGTATNATTTTTAATATTGTATTCCCAAACAAGCAAATTGCCCAACCTTGTTGCTGCACTGTACATTGCCTGTGTCTTAACTATTTTCAGTTCAGCATGTTTTTCTTTGTCCACATCTATGCTGGAATCATAATAATACTGTTGCCCATTTTGAAAATATCCCGGTTTCAGCCTCGCGCTGATCCAGTGCAGATGTCCATCATCACCTATGACTCTGTATGTAACGACAGCTTCATGAATTGTTTTTTTCTCCAGGAGTTCAAGCTGACTCATTATAATCTCACGATCAGATTCATATATACTATCCATAGCGTTCATATCCATGATTCTTCTGCCATTTACTTTTGCAATATGCCGAATTTCATAATATCCGTCATTGGCATAATCAATATACATTACGCCGTCACGGTAATGCATGATTGCTATACCGCCCGGAATGCTGTTGATCAGTTTAAGATATTCAGATGCATTTTTTGCCTGTGCTTCAAGCTCTATCTCTTTTGTAACATTCCTGCCCATACCACAAAGCCCAACTATCTCACCTTTATCATTTCTTATCGGAAATTTCCAGGTCTGCGTCCATCTGCTATTGCCGGCAAGCGACGGGATTCTTTCAACTGTCCCCTTTATTTCTCTGCCTTTTTTTATTACTTCCAGATCATCTTGGCGATACTTATCTGCGAGTTCCCTGTCAAAAAGTTCGTAATCATTTTTGCCAATCAATTCATCTGTCGATGAACATCCGATCATTTTGCAAAACGCATATGAAGCCGCCTGGCATGTAAGCGTTTTGTCTTTAAAAAAAATATAATCATCAGTATTTGTCAAAAGAACTTTTAATCCCTTATTAAGCAAATCTGCATTGATTTCATGATTCATATTCCTGATCCTCCGCCATTTCATCATGCTCAACCATTTTTCTGGCTTCGTCACATAAAATTCTGCATATGCGATTGAAGTCATTACTTTCCTCTTTTGTTAACTTAGTTTCAAGAACAGTTTCCCATTCTTTCTGAATCCTAAGCACTTCTGCGAATTTGTTCATTCCATATTCAGACAGTGATACTTTCTTCTCACGCCTGTCGTCAGGATTTATTGTTCGACAAATGTATCCTTTTTCTTCAAGATTCTTCAATGCCTTTCCTATTGTTGTTTTATGACTGTCAAATGCCATGACTATTGAATTCTGACTGGTTCCGGAGTAATACAGTACATACACGCATATAGCAAATTCTGTCGCATTCAATTCACCGCTGTATTTGTAATGCTTTGTCTCATATTCACGCCAATATTTTATAATCCAAAATATTATTTTTAGATCCATAGAAAAGCCTCTTTTCATTTCGCAGGAAATAGTATACTTTTTCTACTAATATCATAGACTATACTTCACAGCATGACAACCCCGGCACATCAAATAAGCCGAACATATCAGTTCGGCTTAAAAAAACAATCACTGTATAGTTTTAATTCATGGCATTTTTCCAATACGCATAAACATGAAATGATAATCCCGCTATTAAGAACACTCCGCTGGCGCTTACGCTAATCATGGCCAGAATAAAAGTCATTAAATATATCAGACTGCTCACTAATGGATATATTCGCATCTTTTTTATGCTCACAGCATCATCAGTCTTTGCAAGAAAATCACTGTTTTTACTTAAAAAGCTGTAAATAATCAAATACGACATCGATATCCCGAATGCAAGAAGAGAATACAGTGCTATTGAAAACATCATGTCATTTCTGTTGAACGTAGCCATACTTTCCGACAGCAGTACCATGGAATAGCTTAACAGCGTAGTAAGAAATATTGAAAACAGGTTCAGAATATTCAACTTTGCATTAGTCTTTTTCACAAAACCAAATATATCGTGATGAAAGAGCCACAATATTCCTATGTATGCATAAGTCATAAGATATGCCGCAAATATCGGCCACTGCTTAAATACCGCCTGACAGAGACTCCCGTTTGCATAATTGGGCAATTTAAATTCGAGGACCAGTATTGTTATCAGTATAGCAAATATCCCATCACTGAATGCCTGTATTCGTTGTGTCTTCATTATCTACCAGCCTCCGGCAAATCAAAAATCAAAATTGTCAGGATCGGGGCCTACTCTCAGCCCCATATCAAGTGATTGAATACGCTGCATATCGTGATTCGACAGTTGAAAATCAAATACATCAAGATTTGCTTCAATTCTCTCCTTATGAGATGATTTGGGTATCACTATCACATTTCTCTGTATATCCCAGCGCAGTACAATATGAGCCGGCGTCTTTCCGTATTTTTCTCCGAGTTCGATAAGTACCGGGTGTTCAAGCAGCGGCACTCTTGGACCTCCCAACGGGCTCCAGGCACCTGTGGCAATATCATATTTCCGGCACCAGCTTATGAGCTCCTGATTTGTCATCAGTGGATGAGACTCCACCTGATTCAGCGCCGGTATTACATGACCGTAATTCATCAGATCTTTTAGATGATGTATCTGGAAATTGCTGACGCCTATCGCGCGAACTTTCTCCTCAAAGTAAAGGTCTTCAAGCGCTTCCCATGCTTGTCTGGTCCCTTCAGCCGGCCAGTGAAGAAGATACATATCCAGATAATCCGTACCCAGATACTCCAGCGTCCGCTCAAAAGCCTCTCTGACTCGGCCATTTCTGATATCATCATTCCAAACCTTACCTGTAATGAATATTTCACTGCGAGGGACACTGCTCGCGGCAATACCAATCCCTACTTCAGCTTCATTCCCATAAACTGCAGCTGTATCTATATGCCTGTAACCGGCATCCAGCGCCCATTTCACCGCATTGACTGTGCCACTGCCTTCACCTGTCAGAAAAACTCCTAATCCGACTTGCGGCACTTCAACTCCGTTATTCAGAATAATATTATTCATATCTTTCTCTCATTTCTATCTTATGATCGCTGCCCCTTCATACCCCTTTTCAGGTCTTGAATTCAGAACCCTTCCAGGTATAGAAGCAATTCCCTTTTCCAGCTTATCCACAAGATCCGCTTTATCTTTAGGCAAAGTCCCCGCAAGCGGGATAACATTGGATGTGTGCAGCCCAAAAAATGCCGTTCCGTTCAGGTCCAGTCTCCTGAGAAATTCCAGTTCCTCTCTCAGGTTGTCACCAAGAGTATTTTCGACAAAAGCGCCTGTTTCCATCTCATCATAAAGTGTACTGCCTTTATCGACATGCAGAGTAGCTACAAAAATCAAATAAGGTCTTGCCTCATTGATCAATTTAGCGCTTGCAATAGCATTGCTCAGAGACTTTTCCGAACCTGCCGCACCTAGAATAATGTTCAGGCTGAAATCGATACCGGCATCGTTAAGCCTCTTTAATTGAGTCCTTGCCTCTTCCAGGTCAAAACCCTTGTTGAGATGTGTTAAAGCCTCATCCAGTCCGGACTCCACGCCGATATTCAGTTCATTGATTTTTAGTTCTCGCAGTTCTCTGAGCTCTTCGTCAGTCTTACCTATAATGTTTTTGATTGAAGCATACATTGCTATAGTTTCAACATCCGGGAAAACCTCATTTATCTTCTCAGCGATTGCCTTTAGCCTTGATGCGCTCAATGCGAAAGGATCAGCATTCTCCAGGAAGATCCTGCGGACTGATCCATACATTTTCTTAGCGCATAATAAGTCCTTCTCTATTTCTTCCATAGGCGACACCCGGAATGGCACGTTTTTATACATTGTACAGAAAGTACATTTGTTATGACTACATCCTGACGTTACCTGCAGGAGCAGAGAATTTGCTTCAAACGGCGGTCTGAAGACCGGCCCTGTATATGTCATCATATCTATTTCCTCTTTTCATATTATATTGCGAGTGCTGTATCATAAGCATTCATTATCCCATCAAGAGCCTTTCCAACTTTGTCGGCATCTCCCACTATCGTAACTCTATATTTTTCTGACAAAGCATCCGCCAATGATTTGTTCGGCCTTGATCCTATAGCCATTACTACCATTCCTGCCGGAATATCCTTTGTCCCATCCGCAGTTTCCACAGTCACGCCTTTTTCAGTTATTTTAAGGACTTTCGTATTCGTATACATTGCAACTTTATTTCGCTCCAGAGACTCCATCAGAAATACCTTTGGAGCATCCGGCATCTCAGCCGCTATCTCCGGCAGCATCTCAACTATTGTCACCATATGATTATGTACTGCAATATGTTCGGCCGTTTCAGCCCCAACCAGTCCGCCTCCTATAACAACAGCATCCCCGGTCAAGTCTCTTTTCCCTGAGAGAATATCATTGGCTGTGCATACATTATAACCATCAGCACCTGGTATCGGCGGTACTACGGGAGTCGCACCCGCAGCATAGATTATTTCATCCGGATGTTCTAGATCTACCAACGCAGGTGTCACTTCACAGTTCAGTTCGATTCTTACTCCATTTCTGGCAAGCTCTCCCTTCTGCCATACTGTGAACGAATTGAGCATTTCCTTGCCCGGTGGAACAGCCGCCAGAAGCCACTGGCCTCCCAGTCTATCCGCCTTATCATAAATGGTTACGTCATGACCGCGTTTCGCCGCCACGATAGCTGCTTCCATTCCCGCTGGTCCGCCTCCGATGACCATTATCTTTTTCTTCTCATCCGCTTTGATTACAGTATGTGTATTTTCCTTGCCTGTTCTTGGGTTTACAAGACATGACACCGGTTCCTGTTCAGCAATTTTCCCCTGACACCCCTGCCAGCAGCCAATACATGGAAGTATCTCCTCCATCCTGCCTTCTCTTACTTTGTTGGGCAGTTCAGGATCAGCAATAGATGCCCGTCCCATGGCTATGAAGTCTGCCTTCCCTTCCTTGAGCAACGACTCTGCCACATAAGGATATACGATTTTATCCACTGTAAAGACAGGTATTTTCAGTAATTTCCTTATCTGCAGAGCATAGTCAGAAAACGGCGCAGTTTTTGCTGCTGACGGTGCAGATACTATGGCGCCGCTCTTGTAGACTCCGGCTGAAACGTGAAGTGCTGCTATACCTGCTTCCTCAAGCATCTGCGCAATAACTTTTGTATCTTCGATCGTCAGTCCTCCTTCAACCATTTCATCAGCTGATATCCGGTATATTATCGGGAAATCATCACCTGCTAATTCTTGTGATCGCGTGATAATCTCAAGCGGAAATCTCAATCTGTTCATTATGTTACCGCCATATTCATCAGTTCGTTTATTAGAAAATGGTGATACAAATTGATTAATCAGATATCCATGTGCTCCATGAAGTTCTGCGGCATCATATCCGGCGTTCTTTGCTCTGTATATTGCCTGGGCAAACTCTTCTGTCAGAACTTTTATTTCATTTATTGTCAATTCATGCGGTGTTTCCCTTTCAGTAGGATCAGGTATGGCTGATGGTGCCACAGGCTTCACTCCGGTAATGCTGCTGTCTGATTCGCGCCCGGCATGATATACCTGCACTGCGATTTTTGCGCCATATTTATGGACCCTATCCGTCAGTTCCTCATGCATTGCCATGAAAGCATCGTCCCATAACCCGGCAACATTTTTAAATCCCCCACCATGCGGATCCACTGAATTATCCTCGCAAATAATAAGTCCCCAGCCGCCTTTGGCTTTTTCCTCATAATATCTGATATATCTTTCCGTAAGTTTTCCATCCTCTGCCGCATATTCTGTCAGCATCGGCGGTACAATCAGTCTGTTTTTTACTGCCATATTTCCTATTTTCCCAGGTGAAAACATTCTCTCAAATTTCATTGTGATCCTCCTTATGTACTGTGCCATATCTGTTATATACTCTTCAGCTTTGTCATCATAATATCCTCGCTAAAAGCGCTGAACAAGTAGGCACTTTTTCGTCAGTTACGAACTTTTTTGTTAGATTTTGAGCCTTGCAATAATTTCAGCGCAAAAAAAACCGCGGAATATACCACGGTTTTATATGCCTATTTACTTTTTACATCAGCGTTCGGATAATACTCTTTTGCCCAGCTCTCTATTATCTTCAGTGCCGGCACCAGCTTTGCGCCTTTCTCTGTCAGCGAATATTCCACACGCGGCGGTGTTTCCGGAAAAACCACCTTATTTATTAATCCGTCGCTTTCCATCTCCCTGAGAGATTCATTAAGCATTTTCTGACTAATACTGCCTGTCATGCGCTGAAGCGCAAGAAAACGTTTCGGTCCTTCATCCAAATGACAAAGTATCACAGCTTTCCATTTCCCCCTGATCTGATCGAAGCCAAGATCAAGAGAACATATATATTGTTTGTTATCATATCCGCTCATTATTTTTCAGCCTTCCTGCAAAATCATATTCTTTGCTGTTAAGTCCACTCCGCCACAATCTTTAACAGACACAATTATGGATCCTATGTCTTTTGATTCATTAATTATTTCGCCAAATTATTGTTTTATTATATCATATGGTATCCAGCATAGACTGTAAATTAAAGCAGTATTCGTAATCATAGCAATAAATTCCGATGCCCCGAACTATGATCATCCTCATATATTCATTTGGGCATCCTATAGAGGAACCGCCAGATCTCCCAGCAGTTCGGACGCCTTTTCAAGCTCCTCACGAATAGATATATGCTGTGGACATGCCTCCTCGCACTGTCCGCATTTAATACAGCTCAATGAACTCTTCTTGCCAATTCCGCCCACCTGCCAGCTTCCCTGCCATTTTGCAACTTCAGGATTTCTGTAAAGTGTAAGATTGTTCAGTGCAGTAAATGTCCCCGGTATCCCGACATTTTCAGGGCAAACATTTGCACAGTAATTACAGTGCGTACACGGGATCAGCGGGATCTCCTTCAGAGCTGTGCGTGCTTTATCTATCGCATCCTGCTGTTTGGCCGAAAGACCGGCAAAGTCTTTCATGTAACTAAGATTATCTTCCATCTGCTCTATGTTGCTCATCCCCGAAAGGACTGTCAAGACGCCTTCCAGATCCGCTGCAAATCTTAATGCCCATGATGCACATGAAGAGCCCGGTTCTGCAGCTTTGAATATTTCTTTCACAGATTCCGGAGGATCAGCAAGCATTCCTCCTTTTACCGGTTCCATGATGATCACAGGTTTTCCAAAACGACATGCCGTTTCATAGCATTCTCTTGACTGCACAGAAGGATTGTCCCAATCCGCATAGTTTATCTGCAGCTGAACAAAATCCACCTCCGGATGCTGCTCAAGCAGTTTTTCCAATTCCGCAGGAGTGGAATGAAAAGAAAACCCTGCATTTAAAACAAGACCCTCTTGCTTTTTATCCTGTATAAATGTCCACATGTCAAAATCATCAAAGTAATCGGTATGATGTCCACCCAGATTATGTAAAAGATAATAATCAAAATAGCCGGCACCGGTCCGCGCAAGAGATGTATTGAATTGTTCAACCGCATCATCGCGTGTCCTGCAGTTCAGCCATGCCGCATTTTTGGTTGCCAGCTGATAACTGTCTCGAGGATACCGTTCCACAAGTGCTTTGCGTATCGCATCTTCACTTCCGGGATAAGCCCAGGCGGTATCAAAATATGTAAAGCCGGCCGCAAGAAAACGATCGACCATCTCTTTTACCTGTACGAGATCTATCTCCTCGTTATTTTTCGGCAAACGCATAAGACCAAATCCCAGTTTCTTTTTTTCATTCATAATGCACACGCTTTCTTTCCCATCTGTCCTCGAAATGATTTGCTTCTTTTTCTGCCGGATATCCCACAGCTATTACTGCAAAAGGACGCAGATTATCAGGCAGTGAAAATTGTTTCCTTACCGCAGCAATACGTTCTTCAAGCGGATGTACACCGAGCCATACCGCTCCAAGGTCCAGATCCACTGCCTCAATAAGTATATTCTCCGCTGCCGCACCGAGATCCTGCTCCCAGTTCTCCGGGAATTGCATGCGTTCAGTATTTCCAAGCAGAACAATCGCCAAAGGTGCCCTGGCTATGAGTCCGGAATACGGACTCATAGCGGAAAGTTGTTCAAGAGACTTTCTGCTGCTTATAACAATAAACTCCGACTCACGCTGATTTCCTGCAGAAGGCGCCTGCATAGCTGCCCGCAGCAGCTTTTCGATTTTTTCATCTTCTACAGGCATCCCATTATATTTTCTTACACTTCTTCTAATATCGATTGCTTCCATATTCTCAGACTCCTTACCAGCGATTCTCATGTACCATAGCCGCATCAAAACGGTCCTGGACCTCAGTTTCCTTTTCAGGCCATCCTATCGGAAGGACTGCATATGGAACGATATTTTCCGGAAGAGAAAACAGTTCTCTTATATGTTTTATGCGATCCTCCATAGGATACGCTGCATACCATACTGAACCGAGACCTTTATCCGCCGCTTCCACCAGTATGTTTTCCGTCGCCGCCGAACAGTCTATAACATTCAGCGCGCCTTTCATCACGTCTTTTTCAGTATCGCCGCAGACTACGATCGCCGCCTGTGCGCCTTTCACGCCCAGTGTGTAGTTATCCATCGGCATTTTTTCCAGTATCTCTTTGTCGTTTACGACTATGAACTGCCACGGACGGGCGTTGTTGGCCGTAGGGGCACTCATTCCTGCGTGGAGAAGGTCATGGATGTCTTCCCCCGATACCGGTCTGTCAGTGTAACTTCTTACGCTTCTGCGTTTAAATATTGCATTCATTGTATTTTTCTCCTTTGCTGACATTCTTTGCTTCTGCTATCCATTAATAGCTTCCACCACAAATGCCATATTTTCTCCGAATCTTTTTATCGTTTCCAGTCCTTCGGCATCATTAATGACGTCTCCCGGCTTCTGCCCGAAAGCAATGTTCCAGTATGTCGACCCCGGTACGATCATATCGTTGGAGAGAAAGAACATCATCATCTCCTGTATCGCTGATGTAACGCCGCCGCGCCTTGCCACGGCAATCGGGCCTCCTGCCTTCCTGGACAGGAAATTTCCCTGCTGCATGGAAGCCATAGCTATACGCTGGAGTGCCGTCATGAGCTCTGCCCTTACCGTCCCCCAGTAAACAGGTCCGCCGGCAATAAATCCCTGTGCCTCTTTGATTTTCGATATGATCTCGTCAAAGCCGTCTTCACATCCTTCCTGAAGATCCATTACATCCCTGAGATGCATTCCGGCCAGAGATACTACTTCAGCTTCTACGCCGTTTTTTTCAATAACCCCGGCGCATTCTTTCAACAGCTGTACTGTATTGCCATTTTCATTCGGACTGCCGCTTAATAATATTACTTTACTCATCTTCACGCTCCTTCACAATTTGATTCAATTTTGAACCATCAATGCTTTTATATGCCTGAGTGTTTCACTCAGGCATATTGTCAGTCAAATTATTTATTGCTCTTCAAAAATTATATACAAATTTTCGCTTCCCCACGCTTTCAGCTGGGCTTTCAGGCAATTTTTTCTTAGCTCCTATTTTTCTGCCGTGTGGTACTCAGTCTCCTTACAACACTTGTTCATATATGTTTATCTCCGGTTCCTTCGTCATGTATCTGCTCATCTCAGATACGATTCTATTAAAGTATTCAGCGTTCATATGCGCATCAAGTGCTCCCTGATTCTCCCATTCTTCAATCATAGTAATGATCTCCGGATCCCTGATGTCCTTGTATACGGCATAACTGATATTGCCGGATTCTTTTCTTGTCGCCTTAACCAGTTCATCGGCCAATTTCAATATTTCTTTTTGATTTTCGGCTATTGTATAATTCTTTGCAACGACTTTAATCATTTCTTCCTCCTGTTCATTTAGTCCAAAGTTGAATTATTCACAGCATACTTCAACTTTGAACTATTGTCAATGCCTTTTGGCAAACAAATGCAGCCGTCTAGAAATCTATCTTTTCCAATCTTCCGGCGGAGATCCTGTATGATAATATTGTTCCGGCCGCGAAGACAACAGNGCCCAGGATCAGGATCATCAGCTGCGCCGCATAGGTGCCCGCAGTCCTGTTCATGTATTCCAGCCCCGGCACATGATGGATCGTTTCACCGATNNATATGANGATNAAAGATGCNGCGCAGAANGCNATGAANGGTCNCCCTATTTTATATGCGGTCCTGAAAAACCCGCCGAGGAAGAAAATATTGAACATTGCAAACACCAGCAGTANNAANCCCNNATAAGCTNTATTGGCATTCATCANAGGATTNCTGATNTAAACAGCCGCCTCACTTAATACAGTCATTCTGACAACGGTCAGAACAGCGCAGACAGCAAAGCTTATCAGTTCTATGATCACAGCAAACAGAAATTTCGCCGCGGCAATATCCTTTTTTTGCACCGGCAGAAGAACAGTATATGTGATGTCATCGCACTCCCTCGCCTGCTGGTATGTATAAAAGAGCCCCAGACAGACAAAGAACGCGCCGCATAATATCGGATATCCCGGTATCATCGTCATGNCNGCAAAGGCTATGAAAATATAGCTCAAAGGACTGGCCGTCAGCTTCATTTCCTTGGACAGAAGTTTCGTTATCATAGCTCCGCTCCTTTCCTCTCAATGTAAACCATGATATCATCCAGCGTCGGCACCGTCCCCATTTCAGCCGCATAGCCCCTGACAAAATCGTCCCTTTTGCCGGAAGATTCCAGTTCTCCCGCTTTGATATAAGTAATAGAATCGGCGCATTTCTCCAGGTCGCTGGTAATATGNGTCGAAAACAAAATCGCNGTTCCCTTTNCCGCCAGCTTTCTGAAAATCGCAGTCAGTTCATCTCTGGAAACCGGATCCAGTCCGCTGGTCGGTTCATCCAGTATCAAAAGTTCCGCATGATGTGACAAAGCCATGGTCAGATAAAATTTGACTTTCATTCCCTCAGACAGCTCCATGATCTTTTTGCTGCCGTCGATATCAAAGGCCTGCATGTAATGTGCACATTCATCATCATCCCAGTTGTCATAAAATGTCCGCGTCACAGCTATAATGTCCATGACTTTTTTCCTTTTGTAATAGCTCATGCCTCCTGCCGCATAGCCGATCTGCTGCCTTACCTGATTCTCATGACCAGTGAATTCCCTGCCCATGATCTTCACAATGCCCGCATCGGGATGCGCCAGATCCAGAATAGACTTGAGCACCGTNGTCTTTCCGGCGCCGTTTCTGCCGACCAGACCCATTACTTCCCCATATTCNACGTCAAATGAAATATTTTTCAGCTGGAATAAAGGGTAGCTTTTGCCTATCCCCTGCACTTCAAGTATTTTATTCATTGCTTACTCCTTTGATGCATCGAAAGCCATTCTCTCTGCCATCAGACGTGNNCGNTCTTCAAAATCTTCAGCTTTCATCAGCGCGATCCCTTTACTCTCATCTCCGAGGACGATGAGTCTGCTGCCCGGCTTAAGTCCGAATACTTCTCTGGCTTCTTTCGGGATAACGATCTGNCCGCGTTCNCTCACAGATACTACGCCGAAAATGTATTTGCCCTTTGGGGCCGGCGCTATCTTCAGGCCTTTCTTTTGTGTGTCGTGATTCCACAGACTATCTATTGTCACGCCGTAATAATCGGCAAGAGCCGCGCATTTCTCCACGTCTGGCACGGTATCGCCCTTTTCCCACCTGGCGTAGGCCTGTCTCGATATTCCTATGACATCGGCAATATCTTCCTGGGACATTCCTTTGAGATTCCTCAGCATTATCAGATTATCCTTTAACATATCTAACCTCCAGACACCAGGACCATTGATCACTTACTATTGTAATCAATTTTTGCCTTGCGGCAACCAATCAAACTTTACATATTTTGCGAATCAATGTTATATTTAGTTGCATCAGCACCCGGTCATAAAAAATCAGGCTGCCGTCTGACAGCCTGACCGAAATTAATTTTCTGTTATTTTACTCCTCATTTTTATGGTGCAGTCCCGCAGCTGTTACTACAACGGCTGCCGCCAGCAGTATCGCAAATTCTATGCTTATCTTATTGACGAATACTAATGTGCCCGCATGGAATGTAAGTATCGTCAGGATTATTCCGGCAACAGCGATGCCAACGCTCAGGATTTTGTTAAGCATGCTGTTTTCCCTTCTCAGCAGGCTGTAAAGCGCCGACATGATCAGCAGTACCAGTGCGAGAATATTGAACAGAGCCATTGTACTGCTGCTATCCGCATTATCCGCATTCTTCTTTATTGTACCGTTATTTGTATCTCCGCCTTTTACGCCGCTGTTATCGGTTTTATCCTGCGATTTCGATACAGTACCGCGGGAATCATTATTGGTGCTTACTGCAGTAATACCGTTATCTGCATTGCCCTTTCCGCCTCTCTTATAAACGCTTCCGGAAGAGGCTTTTATTACTTCGAGCGTGCCGTTCACATAAACGATGTCGTAGCACGAAGTCACATCATCGCCATTACTGCTGCGTATCACCGCCTTGCTGATAATATTATCAGAAGTGCCCGCCCGGACCTGACTGCCGCTTATCGTGACGCCGGTGATCTTGTCTCCGCCGGCCAGTGATCCTGAAGATATCTTATAACCGTCTGCTGTCAGAGCACTGCCGTTATATTTCCGGCTGCCGCTGTCCGCTGTCAAAGTGAGGCCTCTCTTTGTGATAGTCAGTTCTGCAGTAGTCTCAGCCGCATAACAGTTGTCAGTTTCCGCAGTGCTGATGCCGACTGTATAGCTGCCGGCTTTGATCTGATCATTGTTGCTGTATGTGACTGCACCGTCGCCGTTGGTCGTGGCCTCTATCCTGTGAGTCTTGNCGTCATATACAAAGCTGCCCGGCTCAGCACTTATCGTCGGCTGCATTTTATCTATCTTNACCTTGAAAGAACCTCTCNTNGCATTGTAATTCGGCCTCGTGACGTAATAGTAAATCGTGTAGTCGCCCGCGTTCTTGAACTCAGGAATGCTCTGGCCGGCCTGCAGATAATTATTTTCGTCCAGCGGCTTGGTCGAATAGTAAACCACTGTGTCTTCCGAAGGTTTGACCACCTGTCCTTTATGCTCACTCCCGTCATAGACTCCTGTGAAATCATCGACCTTGTAGTCCTCATCTGCAGCTGTGATCCGGAATGTTCTGGTTATTGTCCCGCTGAAGTCGCCGATGCCCGTGATAGTGACCGTTGCCGTTCCCACCGCCTTGTTGTTCTCGTATGACAACGTATAGTCTTTCCCTTCGACTAGCGTTTTATTTCCTCCCGCAAATCCGGTGCATGTGACTGCAGGTTTTGGCTCGCAGCCTGCCGGCTGGTAAACCTGATCTGCGATGTCGGATACCGTAATGTAATTCTCGGCCGTGCCGCTGCCGATGCTTTTTGCTGTAATATTGAAGGTCATTACGATCGTTCCGCTGTAGTTGCCTTTCCCCGTGATAGTGATCGTCGCCTTGCCCGCGTTCGTATTGTGCTCATAGGCTGTCGTATAGTCCGTCCCCGCCTTCAGCGTCTTGTCCGTCCCCGGAAGTACGCTGCAGCTCACTGTCGGTGCCGGCGTGAATGCCGATCCCGTATATGCCCGGTCGCTGAGATCCGCTGTCGCCGTAATATCTGCCGCCGGTGCCGCGCTTCCGTTTCCGATCGGCCGCCTGCTGATCGTCACGGTCCTGCTCCCTGTTACTGCATCGTAGTCATCAGCCGCCGCGCAGTAATAGACCGTATATGTCCCGGCATCTGTAAATACCGGATTTGTTGTGCTGCCTGATGTTCTGTAATTTGCAGCTGTCAGTTCAGATGTCGAATAATATATCACTGCGGTGCTCGCAGGCGCACTTGCGCTCACGCTGATACCGTGCGTTTTGCCGTCATATATGCCGCTGTATCCGTCCGCGCTGACGGTCATCTTGGCCTTGCCGATCCTGAATGTCCTGACGATCGTTCCGCTGTAATTGCCTTGTCCNGTNATCGTCATCGTCGCTGTGCCGACACTGGTGTTGTTCTCATAAGATACCGTGTAGTCCGTCCCGTTTGTCAGTATAATATCTCCAAACTTAACTGTCGGTTCCGGTGTGAATGCCGACCCTGTATATGACTTGTCGCTGAGATCTGCTGTTGCTGTAATATTTGTCAAAGGTGTCGCGCTTCCGTCTCCTATCGCTTTCCTGCTGATCGTTACGGTTTTGCTTCCCTTCACTGCATTGTAATTATCGGCTGTTATGTAGTAGTAGACCGTATATGTCCCGGCATTGGTATATGTCGGGTTCGCTGTACTGCCTGATGTGCTGTAATTTGCAGCTGTCAGCTCGGATGCCGCAAAGTATACCACCGCGGTGCTCGCAGGCGCGTTTGCGCTCACACTGATGCCATGTGCCTTGCCGTCATATGTTCCGCTGTAATTTTCAGCTGTCACTGTCATACCGGCCTTGACGATTTCAAATGTCTTCACGATGCTGCCGCTGTACTTGCCTATTCCCGTGATCGTTACCGTCGCCGTTCCGACATCGGTATTGTTCTCATAAGATACAGTGTAGTCTGTTCCTTCCTTCAGCACTGTCTCTCCGTATTTAACTTCCGCTGCCGGTGTGAATGCCGACCCGCTGTATGTCTTGTCGCTGAGATCCATATTGACCGTCATGCCTGATGCAGCTTCAG
>JGI20225J20221_1002644_pt1 | contig 18785 bp, 10 predicted proteins | sample BioMet4_FD_20221 | JGI IMG/M metagenome (IMG submission 20221) | reverse complement strand
TATTATCTAAATAAACATTAGCTTGTCCTACATCTTCTAATGTTTCTGAGCTGCGTTGAAATAAAATATCTCCATAATTTACACCATATGTTTGAATATCTGCATCTGAAATTTCAATTGAAGCACGGATATTATCATAGCAAATATATTGGTTGTTAAGAATATCCATTACTGAGATAAATTTTGTACCTCGACCAAATCTTTTGGCATCAGGATTCATTCCATTCTTAAAACTCATGAAATTAGTCAAAGGATAGTTCTTCCACTCCCCCGTAAACTCTGGGAATCTCAGATTTGGAACATTGAGGATTTTATTTTTGTTATTATTTGCCATAATTATAGTATATCAGTTATACGATTAATGATCTTTGTAACAGTAATATCTTGCTTTCGCTCATAACCTGTTATAATTAATCCACCAGACCTAACTCTTTTAGATAGCCTTCAATCTCAACATCAAGTGCTGAACGTTTAGTCTCTAAATCTTTTATTTCAGCCATTACAGCCTTGATATCTATTGGCTCTTCTTCCTCGAAAGTATCTACATAGCGAGGAATATTTAGGTTGTAATCATTCTCGGCAACTTCTGCAAGTGTAGCCAAATGACTATACTTTTCTATCTCTAAACGGTTACGATAGGTATCAATAATTTTCTTGATATGTTCAGGACGTAGTTTGTTTTGAGTTTTCACCTTCTCAAATTCTTTGCTTGCGTCAATAAATAATATGTTATCATCTTCTTTGCGGCATTTCTTCATTATAAGAATACAGGTAGGAATACTTGTACCATAGAAAATATTAGCAGGTAATCCAATGATGGCATCAATATAGTTTTTCTTTTCAATAAGGAATCTACGAATTACACCTTCGGCATTTCCACGGAACAAAACACCATGTGGAACTACACAAGCCATTGTGCCACCTTCATTCAAGTGGTAAATCATGTGTAAGATAAAAGCATAGTCGGCAGTTTTTCTTGGTGCTAATCGTCCTGCTTTACTGAATCGGTCATCATTGTTGAATTTCTCTTCGCTTGCACTCCATTCTGCAGAGAAAGGTGGATTCGCAACAACAGCATCAAATGTAGTGTCGCCAAAGGCATCAGCTTCAAGTGTGTCGCCATTCTCTATTCTGAAATTGCTAAACTTTATACCGTGAAGCAACATATTCATTCGAGCCAAATTATAAGTAGTTGGATTTTTTTCTTGACCAAAGATCTCAACCGCATTACCTGTATGTGCTGCACGAATCAAAAGCGACCCACTACCACAAGTCGGGTCATACACATTACGCAAGCGTTCATGTCCTGTTGTAACAACTTCTGCCAAGATTTCACTAACCTCTTGCGGAGTATAGAATTCACCTGCTTTCTTTCCTGCTCCTGCAGCAAACTGACCAATCATATATTCGTAAGCATCGCCAAGCACATCAATCTGAGTTGTGGTATCATCTCCGAATTCAATTTCATCAAGAGCTAATAGAACATTACTTATAAGTTGATTCTTATCTTCTGCAGTCTTACCTAATTTTGGAGAAGCCAAGTCTATGTCAGAGAAAAGCCCACCAAAATCTTCTTCACTGTCATGACCGAGAGTGCTATCCTCTATACGCTTTAATGAGCGTTCAAGATTTGGTAATATATTTTCTTTTTGGTTTACTTTAGTCATGATTGAAGAGAAAAGATATTGTGGTTCAACGAAGTACCCAATATTCTCCAAACATTCTTTCTTAACATCTTCCTGCAAATCCTTTGCATCATCATCTGTCAGATTCCACAATTTTTTAAATGTTATTTCGTCATCCTCAAGAGCTTTATCAGAGAAGGTTTCAATCTTTTCCGAGAGATATTTATAGAATATGAAACCCAATGTGAAATACATAAAATCACTGGCTGACATATTGCCACGTAGGTTATTTGCTACCGCCCAAAGTTGGGCACGTAGTTTCTGTTGAAGTTCTTCGCTCATTATATTAGTTGTTTATAATCAATAATGTTTCTGATATTTTAATTGCTGGGCAATTGTAAGGGTTTGATGTTAAGCACTGATGCTTGTATCTTCCTTGCATCGTATTTAATGTTATAACCATATTCCAATATGAAGTTGGATTACAATCAGATGCTGGATCAAGGCAGAATATATTAAATATGCCATCTTCATCGGCTTCATATCCTATAGCTAATACAGCATGACTACCTCCACCTTTATAGTCTATACCAACCATTATAGGTGTATCTGTATCAAGTGTACTTTTTATCTGTTTAATAAAACCATCTTTTTTAAACTCATCGCTATCTTCTTCAAAACTTTTTGCAACGATGGAATCAATAGATATCCGATTCAGTATTTTCTTTAATTGTGTAAAATAGAATCCATCTCGGACTAAGCCATGTTTATCAAAGAATTCATGAAAGATATTCTCAACATCTGGTGATTTCTTGATTGTATTATATATGTCATTCAATTGATTTCTTTTTATGACTTTCATTATCATAAGATACATCATCAATGAATAAACGGAACAAGCCCCATCTATATCCCCCTGTTTAATATGTATTGGGTTGTCGGTCCTATTTTTAATACAACATCCCTTTTCTGTCAGAAATAATTCTTGAATAATTTTAATCATAATATTACTATTTTGTTATTGACGAATCATAGACATTCCAAGATATACAATGAAGAGAACCACCAACATTGCCATCTTTTGCATCAAAAGTTAATTCCTTTGAATCTATTTTCACTATAGTTATGTGATTATGAAATAAAGATTTCAGCTTTACTATAGCCATATCATCAGCTGGCTCGCCTACTGTTGGTAGTAACACGACCTTACCAATCTGGAGGTAGTTAATATATATCCACGAGTTAACACTGCTTTTATCGCCAAAAGAATATTCTTCAATTTTAAAATAAGGACTTAGACGTTCAAACAGTTTTGTTCGAAAATCTAAATCATAATCTATATAGTTTGACAGCAATATTGTTTCTTTGTCTATTGCATGAAGAATACCATCTGCATGACAAAGTGGTAATTCATTATTTGCTTTAGCTTCTTTAATCTCATTCGGGTCACATGGAATCCAAATAACTTGTTTGTCAAATGCTTTTTCTATTCGGTTGGTTATTTCAAACTGGGATAAAGAGCTATTCTCCTCAAATACTTTTTCTGTTAAGATCACTTTATTTCCACACACAACAATATTTCCTCCATCAAGAACAAGGTTACAATCTACAATATCCTTATCTTCTAGAAATAAACAATGTGGTTTGTCTGTTACATATTCAGACATTCCTTTCTTAATGAGATAATCTGGATTATACTTGTATCTTACAAAGCGATAGTTGTCAATTTGAATTGGCATATAATCACGAGCCCAAATATCTTTTGTAGCACGAATATTTCTTCCGACTTGAACACCGTTTTCTTTAAGTGCTTCTAAAATATCTTTTTTACAGCTTCTGTAATTGGCAGATAATTGACTTGAAAAAAATACTATGTTTGTTTTACTATCTATCATATTTTAAAACTCCATCTTAATTATTACTTGCTTTAATCTTAAGCATTTATCGTAATACCAGTTGAAAGCATCAGACCAATTATCTTTTTTTGAGATATCAAATGGCTTTATTACAAATAGGGAAGACGATTTTTTCGCATCTCTCCACTCTATTTTATCACCAATAACTTCTTCTAACAGGGATTCATTTTCCCTGAATTTTTCATATATAGTCTTGTCATTATCAATATATATACCAGCCGTAATTTGATTTTTTTGCGTTTTGACAGTTAAACTTATATGGTATGCAGGAGAGCCAACGCTTAAATCATACCACTGTTGTGGTTGTGGTTTACGCTGTTTAAAGTTCATTGAGAACTCTGCATTTTCAGAAGCATTAGTATTGAAATTCTGCCAGAAAGACAATTTTAAGTTCTCCATTTCTGAAAGGTTACCACTCTTTATCATGGCTTTAGCCCAGTCATTCGGTCGTTCTACAATGTTAAATTTTGGGGCAGGTTCTGAATCATTTATTTTCCAGACTTCTATCTCTATTAAGAAGAAAGCAAATTTATCATCGGTATGCTGGTTCAGCCATTCTATAGCTTGTTTATGTTCATCACGAGCCTTTTTTACAATCCAGATAATTATCTCTGCGTTTTTGCCTGAAGCATAGGTGATAATCTTGCCCAAATGGTCGTGATTAGTTTCTTTCAGTTGATTCTCAATCACAATTTTGCGTTCTGTATATTCTTCACTTGCATATATGTCTACGCTAAAGTCTCCGACACTTGACTCTGTTTCTTCTAAAATGATATCAATACCAATTGTATCACCCAATGTTGTTAGATTTTCTTCTTTTGCTAGCCAAGGAGTAAAATCTGTTGCTTCATTCTTCCAAATGGAATGCAAGTCTGTTATCTGTTCTAATTTGCCTAATTTCATATTCATAAGAATTAATCCCAAGTATAAGTTTTTATAATTAAACGTAGCTTATCAAGAATACCATTTAAGACCTTGCGTCGTTTGCTTAGTCCTAAATGTTTTTCTTTTAGTGCATTCTGAATTATCTCTGTTTGTTCTTTATGTAAGTAATCATATTCTGATAGATAATGATTCAGAACTTCCACATTTAATCCTTCATCGTTTGCTACAACTTGAATAGCTTTACTCTTTTTTTTACTTATATAATTGTTAAGACGCTCTTCAAGATCAGTTGTGCCATCTGCACTTTGTTTTCTTTGCATAAAGTTATCTTTATCATTATCAACATTTTCTTGAATAAATCCATCTATCAGTTTTACCTTTGCGCGTAATTCTGCATCTTTAATCATTGTATCAATAAGCTCTTTGCGCTTGTCAAGATAGTTTTCACTATAAGGATTCAAATCTGCAATGAGTGCTAAAATATAAGCAACGTTGATAATATCACTATGCAACAATTCCAAGCAGAAGTCTATGTCTTCAAGCCCACCGTCATCAGAAACTAAATCGTCATTAACCACATTCCCAAGATCAGGATCATTATTATCTTGCACTTTCTGCTGTTGCATTACACTATCATATATATCAAGATATTTACTTCGATAGTCCATGAATTGTTGTTCTGTCAATCCTAAATCATCAGCATCTTCATCAAAATCCTCATATATCTGTATCTCTGCATGCTTTTTAATAATATCCCTGAATGCTAGAATAAAGTTACGCTTATCATGTTCACTCTGAAGCAAATCAATACTGCTAGGTGTTGGGTATTGTATAAGAAAAGACTGAGCCATTTCTTGATATTCTGATTTAACTTCACAGAAAGGTTGTTTAACAATATCTTCAGTATTATCACTATTGCTAAAAAGCTTAATAGATGTATCTACCTGGGATTTCAAGTCACGGAAACAAATAATCTTACCAAAACGTTTTTTCTCGTTCAATACACGATTTGTTCTACTGAATGCTTGCAATAATCCATGGTATTCCATATTCTTATCAACATAGAGCGTATTTAGTTTTTTTGAATCAAAACCTGTTAAAAACATCCCGACCACTAAACATAAATCTAATGATTTCATGTCAGTACGTTTCTTTTTCATTCTTAGATTTATATCATCATAATAAGCACGGAAATTTTCTTGTGTGAAACTTGTTCCAAACATTCTGTTATAATCATCCATTATCTCCTGCATATCATCCGCTTCACCAACGCTATCCGAAGCATAAGCCCCAGTGCCCATTCCTGTAAAATCATCATCTTGGCTGCAATTAGCTGCATAGGTAAACACTGCGCCTATTCTAATATTAGGCTTTAATTCTTTAAATATCTTGTAATAGTGTATCAGCATTGGTACTGATTGTACTGCGAAGAGAGCATCGAATTCACCGTCAAAAGTAGATTTATGAAAGTTGTTAAGAATGAATTTTGCGATTTCGCGCATTCTATCTTCACTCATCATATTAGTCACTTCATTACCATTATAATACTCTACTAAGAATCCCAATACATTTTCATCAGCTATAGCATCTTTAATAAGATAACTATGTAAACATTTACCAAAAATCTCTTTGGTAGTATGATCTCCAACAGAATTCTCAACGAAGATAGGCGTGCCTGTAAAACCGAAGATTTGAGTATTACGGAAGAATTTCACAATGTTTTTATGACTATCTCCAAAATGACTTCGATGGCATTCATCGAAAATCATTACGATTCTAGAATTTCGTATATTTTCTATATCCTTACTATACCATGTTCTGGTTACAGCAGTATTCAACTTTTGAATAGTTGTAATAATAATCTTACTATTCCCTTGTAGGCGAGTAACCAATTCACTTGTGTCGTCGGTTCCATCTACAGCTCCAGGTTCAAAAGCTTCATATTCTGATTGCGTTTGAGTATCGAGATCATGACGATCAACCACAAACATCACTTTGTCAATATCAGGAAGTTCTGAAACGAGTTGAGCTGCTTTGAATGACGTCAAAGTTTTGCCAGCTCCTGTAGTATGCCATATATAACCGTTGTCATTTGAATTAACTACACGATCAATAATCTTTTCTACTGCATAATATTGATAAGGGCGTAACACCATTAAACTTTTATCACCTTCATGCAGCACGATGTATTTGCCTATAATCTTTCCTAGTGTGCACTTATCAAAAAAGAACATAGCAAATTTATCCAACTCATTGAATGGAGTATTTGCCGCATCAGTCCAATTGAAAGTAAATTTGTATCCAGAATTAGGATTGTTAGCAAAATATCGTGTATTCACACCATTGGATATTACAAACAATTGAATGTAATCAAATAGTCCATGAAAGGATGTTTTATGGTATCTTTGTATTTGGTTGTAAGCTTGTTTCAACTCAATGCCTCTACGTTTCAATTCTATCTGAACTAAAGGAAGACCATTAATTAGAATTGTCACATCATATCTACATTTCTTGCGACCTTCTGAAGTGATTTGGTTAGACACTTGGAATTCGTTCTGGCACCATTGACTGCGATTTAAGAATTCCACCCATATTCGTTTGCCATCTTCTATGTCAAGTGGATATAAATCTCTTAACTTTTTAGCTTTTTCAAATCTGGTTCCGCCTTCGAGATAAATTTGAATTTTTTCGAACTCAGCATTTGTGAATTCAGTGCGTCCAAATTCTGCTAAAGCCCTTTTGTTGTGTATTTCAAGTTGCTTCTTGAAGTTCTCTTGTAAATTCGCATCTTCCTTAATATGAACATATTCATAGTTCATTTGTTTAAGGGTTTCAATCAGTCCATATTCAAGGGCAGCCTCACTTTGTATTGCCATAAGTAATATAATTATATTGGTTATTTGGTATTAGTCATCACTTGGATTTTATAATTTGGTATAGCTCAATAGTAGGGCTTTAAGCCATTTTATAAATGCCCTGTAGAACATAGTACTACTTGTAACCTATTTTAGTTGTTATCTAGTTTCATAGATATTGCTATAGTTGCAAAGGTAATAATTTTTAAGTAAAACAACTGTGAAAAATGGGAAAAAAACAAACGATAAGCATTTTTTTCACAATTCATTACTCAAGTTTGTAGTATAAATAATTTATTTCCCTAACTGATTTTGTAGGAATCAAATAATTTATGGTTGTCTATATAAGCTTTGTGACTATTTGCAAACGCCGGACTTATTCATAGTTTTTATGCTAGTTTAAACCCCAAAATACCCATAATGTTTTATTTTGCATGCATATTTGCAATACTATTGTTTGCAAATTCAATAGTAAAATAAACTAAAGTGTGAAATACATGCTGTTGATAATTAGAGCTTTCCCATAGATATTCTTTACTTTATATGTATTTGTACTATCTGCTAAACCAAATTAATTCATCTGCTAGTGTTGTGCTCTGCGTGAATCTGCGCTATCTGCGGGAGACCATGCTGTTTACGCTGCTGCATTTAATTTATGAGCTACCATCATGATAGAATTTGATATCGCATTTTGCGATATCAAATTACCGAACTCATTTTTAGTGAATTGAAACGTAAAGCTGATAGGGAATTGGTTTGTATTATATTCAACCTATTATTTATACGACCAGTCCCTAACTGATGTTATAGCCATCAAATAATTTTATTCATCCAACATTTTGAGCAATATAGCAATCATAGAAACGGTAGCTAAACATGAGCTGTCTTCCTTGAATTTATTGCTTGGCAGCTTCTAATGACAAATAATAAGGTGTACTTTGGTCCCTTTCGCTGTAGTTACCATTTTTTAAACAAAAGATAAAATATCTCAAAAATATTCGCTAAACAAATGGAATCTGATATTAATTCCTATCTTTGCCACAATTAACATTTCATGATTGACATTGATAGCAATAGATGGTACAAACTTCTATTAAACTATCAGATATGGCGATACAATTTTGAGACAAATTTATAAAGATATTATTATATGTTTTTAGACTCTTTCTTTGAAAATTCCGTAAAAACTTTCCCCAATAACATTGCAATTGAAGAAGGTGAAAAAGGATATACCTATATTGATGCTGAACAGTTAGCAAACAAATTGGCAAACTACCTTAAAGGTTTGTCGATTGGTCCTGAAGATAAGGTCACAATCCTCTTGCCACGTTGTGCTGAAGTTATCATCTCTATGCTGGGCATTCTTAAAACCGGTGCGGCATATATTCCGCTCGATCCGGAGATTCCTGCAGACAGAGTCAACTTCATCATGGAGGATGCTGATGCCAAACTGCTTATCACTTCCAATGAGATATTGGATAGAATAGGTGATCAATTGTCATCATTCCCAATATTCAATATCGACAAACAGAGAGCTGAACTGGACGATTACCCTGACACAAAACCCATCGTGGATGGAAGAAGTGAGGATAATCTATGCTATATGATCTATACATCAGGTACCACGGGTAAACCTAAAGGTGTGCTGCTGATGCATAAAAACGCCGTGACATACGTTAACGGAGCAAGAAAGATTTACCCCATCAACGAAACCGACAGAGCCTTACAGGGATTTTCTGTATCTTTTGATGCTTCTGTGGAAGAAATCTGGGTGCCGTTATCGGCAGGTTCCACTCTTGTGATTGGTACATTTGACATCATGCGCTCTGGCGACAGGTTTTCTTCTATACTGCAAAATCTGGGTATTACATTCCTTTCATGTGCGCCAACATTGTTGTCGATGGTAAAAGATGATATTCCAGATCTTAGAATACTGATATTTGGCGGTGAGGTTTGCTCCCGCGATATCGCCAACCGTTGGTGTAAAAAGGGCCGTATGGTGTACAACACTTACGGTCCAACAGAAGCAACGGTGATTGCCACATATTCTATTCTTGAACCCTGTCAGGAGGTTACCATCGTGATTGCCACATATTCTATTCTTGAACCCTGTCAGGAGGTTACCATCGGTAAAGCCTTGGACGGATATGAAGTTCTCTTGGTGGATGAAGAGATGAACGTGATTGACGAGATAGACAAGGAAGGTGAGATTCTTATTGGTGGTGACTGTATAGCTCGTGGCTATTTAAATCGCGACGACCTCACAGCAAAGAAATTTATCACTACCGAACGTTACTGCGGTAAGACGAAACGATATTATCGCACTGGCGATTTGGCTAAATACAATAAGGATCATGAATTTGTGTTTATCGGACGTGCCGATGCACAGGTGAAGGTACGTGGATTCCGTGTGGAACTCGCCGAGATCGAAGGACTGCTGATGCAGAATGATGCTATACAGGCGGCAGCGGTAACACTGGATAATGCGACTCAACAGTTAGCAGCTTTCGTTGTGTTACGTGCGGGAAAAACCGTAGACCGTGCTGTCGTAGCAAAGCAGTTGAGGTTGTTACTGCCTTATTACATGATTCCCTCAACGCTCGATGAGATAAGCGAACTGCCAATGACATCGAGCCAGAAGATAGACCGCAAGAGATTGCCGGCTCCTAAAACCCCATTGAGCTTCTCGAAAAACAGAGATATCATTCAACCTTCAACACCACTGGAGAAGGCTATGGTTAAAGTTATTGCCAAGAACATTGGACGTGACGACATTTCAATGGACGATCACTTCTTCAATGATCTGGGAGGACACTCGCTGCTCGCTGCTATTGTGGTGTCGGAGATGAGAGAACAGAAGATGTTTGAGAATATGTCTGTGGTGGATGTTTACAAATTTCCGGTACTTTCAGATCTTGCAAAGGAACTGGAGGGCAAACGTCCCGCAGCTGACGAGAAGAAAGAGGAGAGGGATATATACAAAGTGCCTACATTGCAATATTATCTTTGCTCTTTATGTCAGGGCATATCACTCGTATTCCTAACCTTATTGTTCGGATTGGAATGGCTAGGACCTTTCTTTGTCTATTCTTATTTCTATTCAGCCGATTATGGAATGGTGAACTCTATCTATATTAGTCTGATGTCATACTTCCTGATTCTGCCAAGTCTCACCATATTCTCTATTCTATTCAAATGGATTGTCATTGGACGAATACGCCCAGGCAAATACAAACTCTGGGGCAGTTACTACTTCCGCTTCTGGATTGTAGGTAAGGTTACAGCTATCTGTCCTGTGATATACTTTACTGGAACATCTATCATGAACTGGTTTATGCGGTTTATGGGTGCAAAAGTAGGAAGCAATACTTATATCAATACATCAGCCATTGACGCATTCGACTTGGTAAAGATAGGCGATAATGTAAGTATTTGTACGGATACACACCTGAGAGGATATACCATCGATGATGGTTGGCTAAAGATAGGAACGATAGAACTGGAAGACAATGCTTTTGTAGGAACTAGATGCTGTCTGGCACATAATTCTAAAATGGGCAAAAACAGTTCGATTGAAGACTTGACACTGATTCCTGAAGGTACAACAATACCTGCTAACGAGAACTGGGGTGGCTCACCTCCACGCAAAATAGGGGACAACGAAAAGAAAGAGACTGTCAAACTATGGTCTGTGAAATTTACGTTGCTTTCATTGGCATCTGTTTTCATCATTCCACTTATCACGATGGTGGCATTCTATCCTGGTATGTTGGCAGTGGCTCACATCAATTATGTTTCCCATATCTGGAATTTTGCATGGATAACACTACTTGTCGGTCTATCATTTGTGGTGCTTCTGACTGTGATTATTGCAATATTCAAATGGTTGCTTCTGGGCAATATCAAGGAAGGACGCTACAAGGTGAACAGCCTTTTCTACTATAAGAAATGGTTCTTTGACCAGTTGATGAAGTTGAGCTTGCAGGTAATAGGAACGCTTTACACAACGCTCTACTTGCAAAAGTGGTTCAAGATGCTGGGTGTGAAGATGGGAAAACGTGTGGAAATATCTACCGTAGAGTTTATTTCTCCAGACTTACTTGTTACGGGAGATGAATGTTTCCTTGCCGATTCTGTTTCTGTGGGAGCTTCGTATGTTCGCAACGGCTATATCGAGATCGCCAAAACATATATTGGAAACCGTACATTCGTAGGCAATAGTGCCGTAATGAGTCCGGGAACAAAGTTAGGAGACGATGTGCTTGTGGGTGTACTTTCAAAGATGAAGGAAGAAAATCTGCCTGCAAAAGATGGCACAAACTGGTTTGGATCACCTGCAGTATTCCTGCCACGAAGGGATGTGAATCATGATTTCTCGTCAGAACGCACTTACAAACCTTCAAAGAAACTGTTCTGCTACCGTTATTTCATCGAGTTTTTCCGTGTTATCCTGCCATCAACATTCTTCATCTTTATGGCGGGTATCATCACCGATGTAACTTCTTACATGCAGATTGAGAGATCTCTTAGTGAACTAATATTATGGTTCCCATTACTCTACATCGGTGTATCAATCATCGGTGTATTTATTACAGCGTTGCTGAAATGGGTCATCGTGGGAAAATACGTACCACAAAACAAACCTTTATGGAGCGGATTTGTATGGCGTAGCGAACTTGTCACTGGTCTGTATGAGAATTTCTTGGTACTGTTTTGCTTGAACATCCTTACAGGAACACCATTCATAAAATATCCACTTCGACTACTTGGCTGTAAGATTGGTAAACGAACCTGTCTGTTTACAACNCAGATTACAGAGTTTGACCTGATACATGTGGATGACTACGTTGCCCTTAACGACAACTGTACCATGCAGACTCACCTCTTTGAGGATCGTGTGATGAAGATGTCGTATGTAACGATGGAAGAAAACTGTTCTGTTGGTGGTATGTCTGTTGTGCTTTATGATTCAAAGATGGAAAAGAATGCCATCCTTGACCCACTGTCTGTATTGATGAAAAAATGAGACGCTGTCTGCTGACAACAGATATATCGGTTGCTCGGCAAACAAAGTATGAATGACACTTAGAAAAATAGTCTCATTCTAGATATAAATGAATTTTGTAAAGGCTAGAAATTAAAGGGACTATGAGAATAAGAAAGACTCTTATTACTGCTTGTGTCATTCTCGTTTATGGGCAAAGCGCTATGGGGCAATCACGAATTGTTTTGTTTGTGATGCAAACCACTAAAGCGGCCTATTACCATATACGGAATGTTTATAAAGCGGGAAAAAGGGGAATATAGAGGTACTGTGACTGATGAAAAAGGGATGCCAGACGATTGACTTTTCATTTCAAAAACTTTGTATTAGTCATGTAGGTTACACACACAACAAACATTATCCTCNAAAAGAGGGATTAAGTTTTTGTAAAGCTAGAAATTAAAGGACCTATGAAAAATAAGGAAAGACTCTTATTACTGCTTTGTGGTCATTCTCGTTTAATGGCAAGCGGCTATGGGCCTAATCCACGAAAATTGTAATGGTTTGTGATGACAACCACGTAAGAGCGCCTATACCAATATACGAATGTTTATAAAAGCGGAAAAAGGGGAATATACGAGGGTACGTGGGGTGGGAACTGATGAAAAAGGGAAATTGCAACGAATTGAATTTTCACTTGGTCAAAAACTTTTGTATAGATAGGATGTAGGGTTACACACCAACAAGACATTCACTAATACACCCCAGACACGCGGGTAAAGGGTTTCTTATTCCGAAAGAGAATCTATTTGTCAGAAAAGGTTGTTGTCAAGTAATACGGAACCGTGTTGGAATTCCGGTCCCTTTCTTAAAAACCCGGGGGGGGGGGGGTTTTGGGGGTTTTTTTTTGAGCCATAAAAGAGAGTAATACCGAACTGTAACAGAAAATTTTCACTATAGTTATAACACACGAAATGCTAGTGACAATAGTGGCTATTGGTTTGAAAATTCGGGCATAATCAAAATACCTTCATCATCAACAAAAACGCGATTCGAAATAAAACCATCGAAAGGGTATATTCATTTTAAAGATAGTACCGCAGGTTGTGATTTCACAAATATGAAGCGAATGGTTTATCATGACTTCGTGGATGAAATGGATATGAAATTTATTAAGCACCATAAATTCCAAGTTAATGATGCTTTTAATGCCGAAGACAAGGATGTGGTTCAACTTTATTTTAAGTCTATAAAATATGATAAAGAGGATAAGGGGTATATTAATGTAGATACCGCTAAATGCATCATTCTTTCTGTCATACGAGATACTGGTATTGGCTATAATATAGACAACAACACAAATGGTTTTACGAGAACAACCTTTAATATTCTTACAGGTTGGAAGTATTCGAAATGGATCGTAAATCAAAAGATTACTTATTCTGATATTAATGGAGTCTATTATCCTTCTTTGTGTAGATATAAAGCTTACATCCTTGCTGAATCAGAAAAGGGGAAATATGCAGGAAGGAAGTTTGATTCTTTTGAATCTGAAATAATTTTCAATCAAACGAACTCTCAAGAAGAAACNGGATTCTTTGATCTCGCCGAACCGTGGTATATGAAGATTATAGTTAGCAAAAAAGAAAGATTAGCTGAAGAACAACTACAAAATATACCTAAAGAATACATTCTATATTAAATTATGATATAATGTTCATGGGGTGCGTGAGTTTATTCTTCTGTAGTTTCCTGTTGTTCCCTGCTGATATGTTTTTTCTTTGTATGTGTGAACGGCATTATCTCTCGCAGATTACGCAGATTCACGCAGACAAAAGACAGTTTGGTAAATGGATCTGCTAAAGCAGATGCCATAGATCTCGCAGACAAAGACAGATGCGACATAGTGGAGATATACGGTTCATGTCGTTTGTGGTTTGTCTGCGTAAATCTGCGTAATCTGCGAGAGAAAATGTAGCTTACGTTGATGCAATAAATCTGCGAGGGAATACGCTTGTTTATTCCTTATTCTTTTCTTATGTGATTTAACGGCCGTTCTCGCGGAAAAGAAATTCAGAAACTAAGGAAATTCGCTTGAGTTATTCGCTCACGTAGTTTCGGAAAACTGACATGAAACCGCACCTAAAGGTGCCAAGAAAAGCCAGCAGAAAAGTTCATAAAGGAGTATAGTATATTACGCAAGCAAATTTCTTGTCTTTTTTCGGTGTACCTTTAGGTACGTTTTCCTGCGAGCTTATAAAGCTCAGTGACCAATATTGGGCCGTTTTTCTTTAGTTTCTGCATTTTATTTATTCCATGAATATCTAACTGCGCTCGGCATAGCTCAAGCTAGCTTGGCTCTGCTCTCACTTGCAATATATTTCAGCGAGAAACGCGTGAACGGCCGTTATTGTTGTTTCCATTATTCATAATATTGTTTTTACTTTGTATGTTTAAACGGGCATTCCTCTCGCAGATCTACGCAGATAACCCCAAAACTACACAAACTGTCTTTCTCTGCGAAATAATGCAGCTTTGCTGCATTCCTCTGCGACCTCTGCGTAATCTGCGAGAGAACAGGCCGTTTACGTTGATACATTATATCTGCGGGAAAATACATCTGAGTTAGCAGATATACGAAAAAGAAACTCTGCGGGATATCTATGTGTTTTTTTACATGCTTGCTGCAATATCGTAAGCCTGTTTGATGCGGTCGCCCATTCCGATGCCATCTCTAAGATTGCCAGCGATGACAAGTCCAGGATATTTCTGCTGCAGCAAGGCAATGCTTTTTAATCTGTTGCCTGTGGTGCTTTCATACTGTGGTATGGCTTTATCATGACGATATATATTTATTTCATCTGGCTGTATCGTTGCGGGATATTTCATCATGCTGTGTAAATCATTTATTACTAGCTGCTTTATCTCCTCGTCGCTGAGATCTATCATCTCCGGATGACGCATGCCACCAATAAAGAATGCGTAAGCAGCTCCTCTTTCGGGGGCACGTTGTGCAAAACAGTCGGAAGGAAACAAGATACCTAATACATCACGCTTTTCTTTGGATGGAACAAGACCGCCAAATGCGTTGTGGCAAACTTCTTTAGTGTCGGCGATTCCTACACCCACCTGAATTACGGGTGCATACTTCAGATTAGTGATAGTTGCCATGATGTCTCTATCTACAAATGGTAACATGGTTGGTAGGGAGTAAGCTCCACATGTGGTGACAACCTTGTTGCACTTTATCTGATGCTGCTCACCATTGACGGTGTAGTCTATCACAAAACCATTGGCTGATGGGGTGATACTGATTGACTTTGTATTTAATATGATNTTNTCNGAACCAATTTTATCAGCCATCGCCTTTGTTAGATTTGACAGTCCGCCGCGAGTGGAAAATACTTCTTTTGTGGCTGTTTTATCTCTATCAGTCTTTGGTTGGCGCGCTTTTTTAATCGCTCCAAGGATGAAACTGCCATAGTTTTGTTCCAACTCATATAGTTTGGGCAAAGCGTATTTTGTAGGTAGCATCGTAGGATTGGCAGCGTAGACTCCTGCAAGGAATGGGTCAACGGCATAGTTGAGATATGAACTTCCAAGGCGTCTTTTTGTTAATTCAGCAACGCTTTCATCGGGATTGTTGCCTTTGGCTCTAAATGGTTCTGTGAGAATACGTAGTTTGTCGTAGGTAGTGAATAGGGGAGTAGTGATGGCGCTGATAGGTCCAGAGGGTAATTCATGAAATTTGTTACCTTTCCAGATGAGTCTCTTCTTTGCTGATTCTTTAGCGATTTCAAGTTCGCATGTGTCGTCTAAGGAATGGAACAGGTCCATCACTTCAGGATATTTGATGACGCCAGTGTTAGGACCACTTTCAAAGATGAATCCATTGACATGATGTGACTGTATCTGTCCACCAACTTTATTGTCGCTTTCAAGGATTGTGACATTGCGATTTTTCTGATGCAACGCGAAAGCTGTTGTGAGTCCTGTAAGTCCCGCTCCAATGATAACTATATCGTGAGTATTATCCATCTTATTATATAGGTTTAGAGAATTTTCTATCGGTATTCACCATCAGGGGATCTAAGGCTGCAACAACATTCCTGACAAACGGCGATCCCATTTCNGCCATAGCAATGATGTTGCCAGACATATTGATAAGTCCATCTGCAGCCATCTCTTTCAGTTTATCTTCATCGTAGTTGGTGCAGGCTTTTATCTCGTCAATAGACATATTTAATTCTGTTGCCAATACGTCCCAGTCTAAATGGTAGTTGCACATCAATGATTCTGCGATTTCACGCATCACCTTCTCTTTCTCATTCAGTTTATATCCGTGTGCAACAGGCAAATGTCCGTTGTTGATGGTCTCGACGTATTCGTTGATATCTTTTGTGTTTTGGCAATAAGCATCATCTAGCTGACTAATTCCTGTTGCTCCAAAGGCATAAACCTGTCCGGTGGTGCGAAGGGTGCAATAGCCTTGGAAGTTGCGATGCAGTTGGTGGGTATCCAAAGCCTTGCTGAGTTCGTCATCAGGTAATACAAAATGATCCATACCGATACGGCGGTATCCACCTTCGGCGATTGCCTTTGCAGCCCTTGCAGCCATTTCTTCTTTGCTTTCACTATCTGGCAAACCAATCTTTTCTAATATCTGCTGACGCTTGAAAACCCATGGCACATGTCCGTAACTGAATGTTACTATTCTGTCTGGACGCAAGTTTACGGCTTCGGATATGGCATTTTCAAACTCCTCTGGTGTCTGATGGGGTAGACCATATAAGAAATCAAGATTGATGATGATTCCTTTTGATTTAAGTATCTCAAAGATTTCTTTTATCGGTAATATTGATGGTTGTCTGTTTACAGCTTCCAATACGTTGGTATCTGTATCTTGTATGCCAATGCTCACTCTATTGAACCCACTATCGGCAATGGCTTCCCATCCTTCACGATTGAGAAATCCAGGATGACATTCGATCGCTATTTCGGGGTGGGCGATTGTTGGCATTAACGACAACAGATGTTGGTTGAGTTCCTTTAGTGTGCTAGCACTAAGCTGTGATGGACTTCCACCTCCATAGTGTATCTGAGAGATGCGTCTGCTCTTGTCGAGATGCTTTGCAACAAGGTCTATTTCTTTATGAAGTGCATCAACATATTTATCTGTAGACTCCTGATTATTCCATTTGAAAGAATTGCATCCGCAGTAATGGCACAAGCGTTTGCAGTAGGGGAAATGGAGATAAAAAGAAACGTTGTTTCTCTTCGCGTCGTTGGAATCTTGGACCGTCTTTATAAAATCAGATTCATTGATTTCTTTGAAATAGTTGGCTGGGGGATAACTGGTGTATCTCGGTGCTTGAATATTGTATTTATTAATTATTTCCTTGTTCATCGTCTTTATACTATAATTGCAGAAACATGTTGTTGCGGTAACTGGTTATTACCGCAGAACATGTTTTGAATGTTGTCAGAAATTATATGTTATTGAAGTTCCATAGCTTACTGGTCTGCCTTTTTGCACATAATATGCGTTACTCAGACTAAAGCAGTAGGCTTGATAATCGGTGTTGGTGAGGTTCTTTCCCCATATCTCCCAGTTGAACTTACCACTAGTGACGATAACTTTCGCATTAAGCAGCAGATAGAACTTCTGGCTTAGGCTGTTGCTTTCATCCCAATATATCTTGCCTGTTCCGTTGAGACCGGCACTGAATGTGATTCTATCAACAATGTTGCACTTTGGATATAAGGTGTAAAAGCAACAGCCTAAGCCAGAAGTTCTATCTGCTGCTTAATGCGAAAGTTATCGTCACTAGTGTTCATCCCAATATATCTTGCCTGTTCCGTTGAGACCGGTACTGAATGTGATTCTATCGACAACGTTGCACTTAGGATATAAGGTGTAATCAGAGTTTATGCCGAAGGTATTTCTTGGGACCATCGGAATCATGTTGTGATCATAATTTGTTTTATCACTTTGCTTGTAGTCAAGAAATTCTGCATAGGTATATCCATAGCTTAATCCAACATTCCAATTGTATATAGGATGGGCAGAAACAGAGAGTTCAACACCCTTGCTGTTGCTATGTCCCGCATTTGTAAGGATGTTGCCTACTCCTGGAACAGTATGCGTAATCTGCTGATGTCTCCAGTCGATGTAAAATAAAGAGAGGTCGGTGGTGATTTTACCGTCAAGGAATCGTAGTTTGCTTCCTACTTCATAATTCCAGCTATATTCAGGTTGGTATGTCTTGTTGTCGTCGGAAGTAATAGTCTCGTTGAAACCGCCCACTTTATAACCACGACTTACGGTGACATAGTAATTATTATGCTGGGTAGTGAGATACTGCAAGCTGAATTTTGGCGAGAACTGGTTGAAGTTGAGATTGTTGTTGAATGTATATGGAGAACTGTTAGTAGAAGTAGAACCTGTTGCGATAGTATATCTTTTATAATCTTTCTTTGCATGCTCATAGTCAAATCTTAATCCAACAGTGGCAGAAAG
>JGI20225J20221_1004170_pt2 | contig 18808 bp, 16 predicted proteins | sample BioMet4_FD_20221 | JGI IMG/M metagenome (IMG submission 20221) | reverse complement strand
TCGGGATTTTCGCCATTCGCGACGAGATTGCAGAGATAGGGGTAAAAAGCATTGATGGCGAAGTTGCCAGGATTTCCCTGTAAAGGAATGTAGGTGGGGCTATTTTTGGCATCCGTTCCCGCCAAGGTGGCGCAGGTGGAAAGAAGTTCATTGGAATTAATGGGGATTTTAAGCCCTTCGTGCGCAAAAGAGTGACATTGAAAAACATCCCGCGGATTTCCCCGCCGAGCGGGATGAAATACAACTTGGAAGAATCTCCGGTTGAAGATGAGGAATTTTCCATAAGCCCAGCGAAGGTGTTATTCAAGTTCAAGCCGGTTTCGCTTCGGAAGTCATCGCTATAAGGAAGATAGGCGGAACTCGAAGAAATCGTTGAAGCGAGGAAACAATCGACGTCATCGTTATTTTGCAAGGGCTTCAAGAGCGAAGTCTGGTAGTTCATCACGTATTCATAAGACACCGTGCAGTTGGGGTAGATTTTATTGAAGCCAATAATCGCATCCTCAAGGGCCTTATTGCTGGCGGACTCCCCGCAGATGGTCAAGCTGACTTTTTCATTCAGAGCAAGGGAAGTGTTCTTACGATAAGAAGAAGCACCGCTGGACTGGAAAGGACACCAGCGGTGAGAAGAAGGACAAAAGCGCTACGGTAAAGATGCTTCATAGGTGATTTCAGGTCTTTTCTTTAGTTTAGTCTTCTCTTTTCCTCACGTCAAAACATTTATCCCTTTAGGGATATCGCCTTCTTCACTTTGATTTTGTGAGAAATGAAAAGAGGCACCATCCCAAGGGGAATGATGCCTCAGAATCATCTGATCAGATTTTGACTCCTTTCGCCTCGATTTGACTCGAGTAGGTGTCGACTTGCTCTTGGATGGAGAGATCCTTGAACTGGTTCATATAGAGCTGGTAGTAGGCGCCTTTTTTCTCCATGAGGCTGACGTGGTTGCCATCTTCGATGATCGTGCCATGGTCCATCACGAGAATTCGATCGCTATTGACGATGGTTGATAAGCGGTGGGCAATGGTGATGGAAGTTCGCCCCTTGAGCAAGGGCTGAATCGCTTTTTGGACGGCGACTTCGGTTTCGGTATCGATGGAAGAAGTGGCTTCGTCGAGAATCAGAATCGCGGGGTTGCGGATGATGGCTCGGGCGAAGCTGACTAATTGTTTTTGTCCTTGCGAGAGCGAGCCGCCGCCATCTTCGAGGACGGTGTCGTAGCCTTTCGCCTGGCTCATGATGAAGTCATGGATGCCCACNAGTTTCGCCGCGGCGATGATCTCGTCATCGGTGGCATTCAGTTTGCCATAGCGGATGTTCTCTTTGAAAGAACCTGAGAAGACGAAGGGTTGTTGTTGGACGTAACCGATATTGCTCCGCAACCAGCCCAAGGAACGATCCAAATAATCGACGCCATCGACGAAAATCTTGCCTTTGGTCGGTTCATAGAAACGGCAGATAAGGTTGACCATGGTGGTTTTGCCACTTCCGGTTTCGCCGACGATGGCTAAAGAAGTGCCTTGTTTGATCGTGAGATTAAGCGGATGGATGACTTCGACACCATTGCCATAGTCGAACGTGACATCTTGGTAAACGATTTCGCCTTGAAGTTTTTCGTAAGCTTCTTTCTTCGGATGGAAGATATCGCCATATTTTTCGACAATCTCGGGCTTATCCACGATTGACGGTTTCGCATCGAGAAGCTGTCCGACTTTCTCCGCTCCGGCTTGCGAGGCCATGAAATCGGAAAAGATTTCTGACATTTGCTGAAGGGGATCGTAGATTTGACCAACGAAGCCGATGAAAAGGACGATGAGACCGATGTTGTTGATTTGCTCTTGGACGTCGCCCATCGCATTGGTCATATTGATGCCCACGCCAACGACGATGGCCGTCATGCCCATCGAAACGAAGCTGACCAGCGGCTGGAACGCCGCGTTCATTCGTCCGGCTTTCCAACGCTTTTTCTGAATATCATCGACGATGGTCTTCGCTTCCGAAGAGACTTCATCTTCAATTGAGAGAGTTTTGATGGTCTTCGATCCGTTGATGGCTTCGGCGAGCCAACCGACAAAATGGCTATAGGCATTGCGGGCGGTGCGCCAGCGTTTGAGCAAAGCCTTCTCGAAGAGCGGGATGACGATGGCGACAACGGGGATTGAGGCGCAGACGACTAACGAGAGTAGCCAATCGTTGGTGAACATCGTGATGAGGGTGAAGAAAAGGTCGAATAAAGCCCAGAACATCGAAATAATATCCCAAGAAAGGACATCGCCGATGGAAGAGGTATCGTTATTCATGCGGGCGATAAGCCAGCCGGAATTGGTGTGGTCAAAGTAAGAGAAGGAGAGCTCCTGGACCCGATGGAAGGTGTCGCGGCGCAAATCGGTCATGATGACCATGTCCATGTAGTTGGTTAGGAAGAAGGTCCAGTAAATCGCCAAAGAGCGGAAAAGAATCATCACGATTTCTAGGGCCATGAAATTCCAGAAAGAAAGGTCATATTCCATCGCTCCGGGAATGAAACTCACATGAATCAGGGCTTGGCCGATATCGTTATTGGCCTGAGCAATCGCCAAATCGCCGACGGCGTTGATGGCGCCTTTGTTCATGACGGCGACGAAAGAGGAATCGTAGAAAGTGGTGATGAGCATCATCAAAACGATGACGATCAAAAGCGGCCATTTTTTGAGGGTATATTTGCCAATGCGAGCCCAAATCCGGAGATTGAGCTTATCGGGGAGTTTTTCTTCTTCGATTTCGTTTGCCATACTTCCCTCCTTTCTAGGCCATCTTGCCTTGGATTGTCGCAATGCGCTGGTAGAGACCAGGCTGTTTTAAAAGTTCGTCATGGGTGCCCAATTCCGAAACCCTGCCATCTTCCAAAACCACGATGAGATCGGCATCGCGAGCGGTGGAGACCCGGTGGGTGATGATGAGGGTTGTCGTGTTTTTCTCCCATTCTTTTAAGTTCTGGCGAATCGCAAGGTCCGTTTCGGTATCGACCGCGGAGAGTGAATCGTCAAAGATCAGAACGGGGGCGTTCGAAATGATGGTGCGGGCGATAGCGACACGTTGTTTTTGCCCGCCCGAAAGCGACATGCCTTTTTCACCGACGGCGGTGTCATAACCATCTTTGAATTTGGTGATGGTGTCATCGATGGCGGCGATTCGAGCGGCGCGTTGAACCTCTTCTTTGGTGGCCTTCTTATTGGCCATCAAGATGTTCTCGCTGATGGACTTGCTGAAAAGGAAAGGATCTTGAAGAACGGGGACGACGTTGCGGCGGAGATAAGCTTTTTGAATGTCTTTAAGCTCGACGCCATCGATCTTAATCGAACCCGAAGTGTAATCATAAAGACGAGTCAATAGGAGCGACAAAGTGCTCTTGCCACTTCCGGTTTTGCCCATGATGGCCACGGTTTGACCTGGCTTGATCGTGAAGGAAACGTCGTGAATGACGTCGACCGTGCCATCTTCGTACTTAAAGCCAGCATGGTCGAAAACGATTTCGCCTTTAATCGCCGGGGTTAAACCGGACCAGGTATCTTCCAAAGGCTCTTCGAGAATCAAGCGGACCCGGTCGCTCGAAGCGATATATTGGCCCATGTTCGATAAACTGGTGGCAACTTCGCGGAGAGGCCAAACCATCATATTGACAAAGAGGGTGGACAAGACCAAGGTGCCGGCGCCGATCTCGCCGCTATAGCAAAGNTAGATGCCGAAGAGGAGGGCAACAAGTTTGCTTCCGAAGACGAAGATGTCGCTTGAAGAGAAGAAAAATGCCGATAATTTGCGCCATTTGATGAACTTGCCGCGATAATCGGTGAGGTTGTTCTCGAAAGAATTGATTTCATAGACTTCGGCGTTGAAGGCTTTGACGATGCGGACGGCGGAAAGATTCTCNGAGATTTTATCGGTCATTTTGCCTTCGGAATCATCNGTGTCACGATAGAGTTTGCGCACATATTTGATTAAGAAGAACGAATAGATGAACATTAAGGGGAACAAAGCCAAAGCGACGAGAGTGAGCTTCCAAGAAATCGTCATGAGGATGCTAAAGCATAAGAGCACCATCCAGAAGGTCCAGTTGAAGTTCGAGACATCGGCGATCAAGAATTTGCGGAGCAAGTCCAAGTCGCGGGTGCAGGTTTGAATCAAATCCCCNGATTTGTTCTTCTTATAATAAGAATAAGGAAGGCGTTCNANNTGNTCGAAGACNGTGAGCTGCATNGANCCNTTGATGACGGCGGCGACATAAGACCGCATGCCCATCCGAAGTAACGACATCAAAGCGGCGACAACCGCCGAAACCGCGATGGCGGTGGTGAGGACTTGAAGTTCGTTATCCAGCAAAAATTGGGCGCCNCGTCCCCCGGTGATAAGCCAAATGACCCAGCTTTCGACGTATTGAGCCTTGCCGATATCGGTATCGGCNAAAGCCCGACCCGATTTTAAAGCGGCCGACGAGGTTAAGACATCGACCAAGACTTTGCTTAAGAATGTCATGAAAACTTGCGAGAGAATCATGGCGATTTGTGCAACGAGAGAGAGGAAATACAGTTTTTCATGCCCTTGAATCAGTTTGTGGCAGGTGGCGATCAATTTTTTCATAGTGCCTTGTTATTCTAACAAGAGCGAGAAAAAAGTCATTCTTTTTTGTGTCAATCGTAAGGAAAAGGCTAACTTTTTTCAAAATTGGTTCCTTGGCATAACTTTTGCATCCCTTGCCCCCTTCGAAAAAGTATTTGCTATAATAGAACCGTTATGGAAAACAACCCTCAGGACGCCTTTTGGCACAACTCAGTCGGCTACATCATCTATCCCGAGTCCTTCAAGGATAGCAATAACGACGGCATCGGCGATCTCGGCGGTATCATTTCGAAACTGGATTATTTAAAAGATCTCGGCGTCAATCTTTTGTGGATCGGCCCGATTTTTGTTTCGCCGATGGATGACAACGGCTACGATGTCAGTAATTATTACGACATCAACCCGAAATACGGGACGATGGCTGATTTAGACAAATTGATTAAGGAAGCCCATGAACGCGGCATTCGCATCCTTTTGGACTTCCCACTCAACCATACTTCGGATGAACATCCGTGGTTCCAGATGGCCCTCAAAGACCCCGCGAGCAGCGAACGCGGCTATTACTTTATTCAAAAAGGCAAGATGGTGAACGGCACGCTTTTCCCGCCGACGAATTGGAAGGGTTTCTTCGCGACTTCGGCTTGGGAAAGAATCGAGGGAACGGACGACTATTATCTTCATATTTTCAGCAAAAAGATGCCGGATGTGAATTGGGCTAATCCCAATCTCCGGGAACGCTATTACGAAATCGCCCGTTTCTACTTGGATAAAGGGGTCGATGGTTTCCGCCTTGATGCGGTGGCTCATTTGGCCAAAGATTTGAGTTTCAGCGATTCAACCCTCAAAGGCGATCGCGATGGCTTGGTTTATGATACGAGCAAATTTTCGAATCGCCCTGAACTTTTCGACTATCTCCAATTGCTCAAAAAGAATGTTTTCTCGCATTATCCTTGCTGCACCGTCGGTGAAGCGGGGGGTTGTATTTCCCCTGAAGATGCCTTGAAGATGGCGGACCGGGAAAATGGGTCGATTTCGATGGTCTTTAACTTCGATACGGTTTGGAACAATGGCAACTATGGTTCGATTGGCAAAAAAGATGACGAGATCAAAACCGACGTCCTTTCACTCAAAGCCAATTTCATGCGGTGGTATAACGTTTGCCACAACCGGGCCGATCTTCCGCTTTATTGGTGCAATCATGATCATCCGCGCGTTGTGAGCCAATATGGTTCGACCGCCTATCGCGACGAGTCCGCGAAAATGCTATTAACGACGTTGCTCTTCCTCTATGGCACGCCCTTCCTTTATAATGGCGAAGAAATCGGCATGAGCAATGCGACCTACGAAAAAGCCGAAGATTATTTCACCGATGTGGGCACGAAAAATGATGTGATGGCCTGTCGCAAAAATGGCTATAGCGAAGAGGCAATTCTGTCTTATCTCCATCGCTGCTCCCGCGTCAACGCGCGCACCCCGATGCAATGGGATACGACGCCAAACGCCGGCTTCTCGATGGCAAAGCCATTGAATGCCGTGAACCCGAACTATCGCGATGGCGTCAACGCCCTCGATGAGATGAAAGATGCTTATTCGATTCTGAATTTCTATCAATACGCCATTGCCCTCCGGCGCGACCCGCTCATCAATGAACAAGTCCTCAATGGCCCGCTTAGTCTCTTGGACCCGAACCACCCCGATGTGTTTGCTTACCTCCATGAAGGCGGCAAAAAACTGGTGGTGATTTCCAATATGCGGCCTTATCAGGTTTATTTCACTTTCTATTATGAAATCGCGGATGTGCTTTTGCACAATTGCGATGGGGTGATTTTACAGAACCACGTCTTCACCCTCCGGCCTTATGAGAGCTTCTTATTGAGATTAAGATGAACAAGTATTACTTCTTCTTGGCGAATGGCGACATTAAGCGCGATGAACTCTCTTCGGCGCTCGATGGTTTGGGTTTGCCTTATGAAATCAACTACCTTTCGAACGAGAAAGGCTATCTTTTAGCCGATGAAACCTTTGCTGTCATGCTCCAAGGGATTGTCTTGATGATTCATGATGACATCGGCGTCACCATCTCCTTTTTAGCCGCCCATAAAGGTGGACCTCTTGAAGAGAAGCTCCTGCAAAAATCCCTCGCTTATTTTCCGAATCAGTGCCTCTTTATGTCGGATGTCCTCATGAAGGAATTCTCGTTTGGCGATTTCTCGTCTTTGCCGCTTCTTTCATCCGAATTCAAAGGTGTCTCCCACGAACTCCTTTTGACCGCAGGGACTTTCTTGCGCTGCGGGCTCAACGCTTCTTTGGCGGCGGAAACCTTGATCATTCATCGCAACACCTTCAATTATCGTCTCGCCCAATTCATCGATAAAACCCAGCTGGATATCCGCGATTACCATAACGCCCTCTTGCTTGAAATTTATTTTCAATTAGGCAATCCGCATTAATCTTTTTTGGCGTTTTTTCTTTTTTAAGCGACAAAGACAAGCGATAAACGCTGGTCTTTTTCTTTTTATTAGTCGATTTGTGCACAATGCACAAGTTAAATGAATCAAAGCAGGTATAATAGAAAGCAAATCTGGGAGGAAATAGTCCATGGGTATTTTTAAGAAGAAAGAAGCAGCGACGGGTTTAAAACCTGGCGAGGGTCAAGGAACGGTCACCAAGGCCGATATTAAAGCCCGCAAGAAGGAACTCGCCGAAGAAAAGAAGGAAGCTCCGAAAGAGAAGCCCGCCGATCTCGGCTATGTTTCATTATGCCATGTCGATAAGGTCTACGACAACAACGTTCAAGCGGTCTTTGATTTCACTTTGGATNAAGACAAGCGATAAACGCTGGTCTTTTTCTTTTTATTAGTCGATTTGTGCACAATGCACAAGTTAAATGAATCAAAGCAGGTATAATAGAAAGCAAATCTGGGAGGAAATAGTCCATGGGTATTTTTAAGAAGAAAGAAGCAGCGACGGGTTTAAAACCTGGCGAGGGTCAAGGAACGGTCACCAAGGCCGATATTAAAGCCCGCAAGAAGGAACTCGCCGAAGAAAAGAAGGAAGCTCCGAAAGAGAAGCCCGCCGATCTCGGCTATGTTTCATTACGCCATGTCGATAAGGTCTACGACAATAACGTCCAAGCCGTCTACGATTTCACCTTGGATATTCAAAAACACGAATTCATCGTCTTCGTCGGTCCGTCGGGGTGTGGCAAATCCACAACTCTCCGCATGATCGCTGGACTTGAAGACATCACCAATGGCGAACTCTACATCGATGGAGAATATTCCAACGATCGCTCGCCGAAAGACCGCGATATCGCGATGGTCTTCCAGTCCTATGCCCTTTATCCGCATATGACGGTTTATAACAACATGGCGTTCGGCTTGAAGATTCGCCATCTTCCGAAAGCCGAGATTGATAAGCGCGTTCACGACGCCGCCAAGATTCTTCAAATTGAAGATTACCTCGATCGCAAGCCGAAAGCCCTCTCGGGTGGTCAGCGTCAGCGTGTCGCCCTCGGCCGCGCTATCGTCCGCAATGCCAAAGTCTTCCTCATGGATGAACCGCTCTCCAACCTCGATGCTAAACTCCGGGTTCAGATGCGTTCGGAAATCATCAAACTTCACGAAGCCCTTAATGCGACGACCATTTACGTCACTCACGATCAGACTGAAGCCATGACTATGGCGAGCCGTATCGTCGTCATGAAATTAGGCTACATCCAGCAAATCGGCACCCCGATTGAGATTTATAACCATCCGGCCAACATCTTCGTCGCTGGCTTCATTGGTTCGCCTTCGATGAACTTAATCAATGCCACCTATGAAAAAGGCGTTGTGACTTTAAGCGATGGCAAGAAGATTCCCTGCCCCGCTGAAGTGAAGAAAGCTCACGACGATTTCTACAAAGCTGAAGTGGCTAGTTTACAAGAGAAGATTGCCAAGCTTGAAAGCGATCCTAACGCTAAGCCCGAAGAAGTACAAAAGCTTCACTCCAGCTTAGAAAAAGATCAAGCTGCTCTCTTAGCGGCTCACCCGGTTGTCTATGGCATCCGGCCTGAGGATATTCACGAAACCACCGAGAAAGGCGATTACAAGTTGAAGGTTGCCGTCGCCGAACTTCTTGGCCACGAGTANTANNTCCACAGCGANTTCGCNGGNATCGACCTCGTCGCGAAGATTCCGCTGACGCACGAAATCAAACTCGGCGATACGATTTCCGTCGACTTCGAAGAGAGCAAAGCGCACATCTTCGATCCGGAAAGCGAGAAGCGCATTTTCTAATCTTTCGCCCTTTAAGGCCCGAGGCAACTCGGACCTTTTTCTTTCCCTTTGTTTTCCGTAAAGTTATGCTATAGTGAACGTGACGAAAGGAAACAAAACAACAATGAAAAAAGCTGGGAAAGTCTTGTTCTGGGTCGCGATGGGTTTCTTGGTGGTGGCAATCGTCTTCTTATCCTTGTTAATAGGGGATCTCGGCACGGGGCTCAATTGGGCCTTTGGAATCACCGGGCTTTTATCGGTCTTGATTGCGCTCATCGCTTTGACAATCGCCGCGGTACTTTTTCTCAAAGACGATGACGCTCATAACCGCGCTGAAAGTGCGGATGACGCCCTCAAAGCTCACTAAGATTTTTCGACAAAAAAACGATCCTTCGACAAGCGGGATCGTTTTTCTTTTTATTCTTGGAAATGCTCAACGACATGAGCTTTCTCAACCGCCAAGTAGAGCGGAATCGCGATGATGGCGCTTCCATAGGCTTGGACGCAATCGAAGGCGGAGTTAATTAAACCCCCGGTGCCTAGGAGAACGTAATAGCAGAGGAGATAAGCTAAAACTTCGAATGTTCCTCCAACAAAAGGCGAGATAAAACGTAATCCTTTTTTATTTTTTAGGACACTGTATAAAAAGCCTGTGGCTAATCCCATGAGTCCTTTGGCGAGGATGGTCCAAGGTGCGTAAAAAGCATAGCCTAAGAAAAGGTCAGAAAGGGCTCCGCCGACAATGCCGATCAACGCGCCTTCGATCGGGCCTAACACCATGCTGGCTAAAAGGGTGACGATATCCCCAAAATTGAAATAGCCCGCGTTGCCGGCGTAGGGGATTTTCAAAAAAGCCGTCATGACGAAAGAAAGGGCGCCGAAGACTGCCACGGCGCTCATTTTCGCAATGAGAGTATGTTCTCTACTTTTCGCCATCGCCGCCTACCTTCTTTTTGTAAGAAGAGTGGTAGCCGCCTTTATTGAAGCGCTTGGCACCATAGGAAGAATGACCATAGCTCTTGTGTTCGCCATCGCCATGTCCGTAGCTCTTGTGTTCGCCATACGGCTTGTGATCGTAGGATTTGTGTTCGCCATCGCCATGTCCGTAGCTCTTGTGCTCGCCATACGGCTTGTGGTCGTAGGATTTGTGCTCGCCGTAGCCTTCATGGTTCCCATAGCTCTTATGTTCACCATACGGCTTATGATCGTAGGATTTGTGTTCGCCATACGGCTTGTGGTCGTAACTCTTGTGCTCGCCGTAGCCTTCATGGTTCCCGTAGCTCTTGTGCTCGCCATAAGAGGAATGTTCACCATAGCTCTTATGCTCGCCATACGGCTTGTGGTCGTAACTCTGGTGTTCGCCGTAGCCTTCGTGGTTCCCGTAGCTCTTGTGCTCGCCATACGGCTTGTGATCGTAGGACTTATGTTCACCATAAGAGGAATGTTCACCATAACTCTTGTGGCCATATGAAGAATGCTCGCCATAGGGTTTCCGCCCATAGCTCTTGTGTTCGCCATAGCCGCCTTCGCTACTTTCGCCATCTCTGTGGCCATAAGCGCGCTCGCCATAAGGCTTATGCGAATAGGAGTTGTGACCCGGATAGGAGCCTTCGCTCGAATGGGAGGAATAGCCGTGCGAAAAATGTCCGCCATGGCCATGCATCCGCTTCGCTTTTTCGTTTTCTTTCTTTTGAAGTAAGCGGCGGTCCATATCTTCTTGGGTGATGACGCCAGCTTTGACTTGATCCTGAAGCTCTTTCTTTTCGGCTTCCTTTTTGAGATTCTTGGCCAAGCGGGCTTGCTTCACTTCTTCGCTCTCGCCCAAAAGGAAATCGAGCGAATCGGTTTCGGCGTAGACTTTGATCCCATTGGCAATCAAAAGCCGGGCGGTAACGCCTAAGCCTTCAATATGGGTATGGGTGAAATTCCCATCATCGATATGGCGCGGGCCGCACGAAGGGGAGTTNTCTTTGAGAATCGCGATGCGAATTCCAAAATATTTGCAGGCTTTCAAAGCCGCTTCGGCCCCAGCGTTATATTGGGCCGTGACATCTTTGCCTGAGGCTGTAACCACGCTATTTTTCCGGATTTCGGAAGGTTCGCGCGGCGTTGGTAAGCCGCCGGCGACTTCGGGGCAAAAAGGGACGAGTTCGTATCTTTTCGCGAGCTCTTCGGCGAAGGGAAAAGGATTCTCCCCGCCATCATATCGACATTTTTCGCCCACCAAGCAGGCGCTGATCAAGATTTTTTCCATTGCACGAGTAGTCTACTCTTTTCTTCATCTCTTTTCTACGTGGGCGCGCGGAAAGCGCTTCTATCGAGAGAACGAGAAAATTTCTTCGGTGGCGGTGGGGATGGGAACGCGCATATAATTATCCCCGTGGTTGAAAAGTGGGAACTGCATTTTAACGATCAGGTCTATCCTTGTCTCGTGACCTATAAAAGGATGCGAAACATCCGCTTTCATTTTGATAAAGATGGCAAGACTTTTTGTGTCTCCGCTCCCAATCGAATTCCCCGAAAAACCTTGCAAGACGCCATCAATAAATTCTTTCCAAAAATGCTCAAGAAAATGACTTTTGAGCCTCCTTATTCAGGGGACGAAGTTTATCTTTTCGGTGTCAAGGCGCCTTGGGAAGGCTTCGGAAAACTGGACGAAAAAGAACGCGAGAAATTCCTCAAAGCCAAATTGAAAGACTTTTTGCTCGATAGTGTGCCGTATTACGAAAGTCTCATGGCGGTGAAGACCCCCTATAAGATTCGCGTTCGCAGCATGAAAAGCCGCTATGGGGTGAATAGTCAAAGGACCCATACACTTTCTTTCACGACCGCCCTCGTTCATTACGCGCCGGAAACGATCAATTCCGTGGTGGTTCATGAATTAGCCCATGATTTTGTCTTCAACCATTCGCCCGCCTTTTATCAAATCGTCTACCGTTATTGTCCAACTTATCCCGCGCTTCATGCTAAACTAAGGAAGCACCATTATGAGTGAAATCATCACCAGCAAAGACAACGCCAAAGTCAAAATGGCTTTCAAAGAAAAAGAAGGGAAAGGGGACAGCTTTCTCGTCGAAGGCTTTCATTTGGTCGAGATGGCGGTAAAAGCCAAAGCGGCACGAATGATTTTTTCTTTAAAAGAATATGCTTCTGATGTTCCGACCTTTCTTGTTACCCCGGAAATCATTGCGAAGCTTTCAAGCACCGTTTCGCCCGAGGGCATCGTAGCATTATGCCAAAAATTGCCAGCAAATCCCCCTTCAAACCCCCGGCTTTTGTATTTGGAAGACGTCCGCGACCCCGGTAACGTGGGGACGCTCTTGCGGACCGCGCTAGCCTTTGGCTTCCATGACGTGATTCTTTCCCGTTCTTCTTCCGAAGCTTATGCAAGTAAAGTTCTTCAGGCTTCTCAAGGCGCGATTTTCTCTTTGAACGTGATCGAGANCGAGAAGAGCCCAGAAGACGACATCCGTTTCCTGAAGGAACGAGGCTATCGGATCGTGGTTACCGATTTGAAGGCCGCCCTTCCGCCCGAAGAAATCAAAACCTTGGACGCTCCGCTGGCGTTGGTTCTTGGCAATGAAGCGCGCGGGGTGAGTCCCGCCGTGGTAGCCTTAGCGGATCAAGCGGTTCGAATTCCCATGGGCGGCATCGATTCCTTGAATGTGGCAATTGCCGGCGGGATCCTGATGTACCTCTTAGCGCGAAAATAGGGGCTGTCATTTTGAAATTCTCGGTTATAATGAGGGCGGAGATAAACAGATTATGAACCAGAAAACCTTATCCCTCCTTGTCTTAACACCCTTTATCCTCGCTTCTTGCGGTGGGGGTAATTCTTCGACTAATCCTTTGAATTCGTCCTCGGGAACGACAACATCTTCTCAAGGAAGCACGACTTCTTCGAATAAAACCAGTTCCTCTTCAATCGAAGCGAGCTCCTCTTCGAATTTAACAAGCGTCGATAGCGCCACGGGCTTTACTGCCCTCAAATCCGGCCTCAAAGCTTATGCGGCCCATGATAACTTCGGTTTTAAGTANGCTCGGCCGAGCCATACCAGCAAATCCGATAACGATTTNGTTTTCACCTATACTCCGATTGTGAATGAAACGACGGGAACGAGTTCAAGCGCGGCTTCNTCATCCTCCTCATCCTCGATGATTGATTCGAGTAAGCCCTTCACTTTAGGCTTGTCTTTCTTCGTGAGCGATAGCGATTATCCGGTGAATTTTTATTTGAATGGCTCGAAGGATGTCCTTGGCGACGATCTTTTGACCTATACCTATGCCGACTGGCCGACCCTTCGCTTTGCCCAAGGCGATAAAAAGCCGACGAATTATTCCGAAACCANGGGTTTTACTGCCCTCAAATCCGGCCTCAAAGCTTATGCGGCCCATGATAACTTCGGTTTTAAGTACGCTCGGCCGAGCCATACCAGCAAATCCGATAACGATTTTGTTTTCACCTATACTCCGATTGTGAATGAAACGACGGGAACGAGTTCAAGCGCGGCTTCCTCATCCTCCTCATCCTCGATGATTGATTCGAGTAAGCCCTTCACTTTAGGCTTGTCTTTCTTCGTGAGCGATAGCGATTATCCGGTGAATTTTTATTTGAATGGCTCGAAGGATGTCCTTGGCGACGATCTTTTGACCTATACCTATGCCGACTGGCCGACCCTTCGCTTTGCCCAAGGCGATAAAAAGCCGACGAATTATTCCGAAACCAGTTTGACGACTTACGCTTCGATGAAAGCTTTTTATCTCGATCTCTCCAACTTTTCTGGCACGACCATCGATGCTCTTAATTCCGCCGTTCGCTCAATCAAAGGCAACGAGACCTGGACCTTCCCTGAAGGCCAACGCGCTCAAATTAAGGTGCCAGATAAAGTGAATTCGGCCATCACTTACTTCTTGCCGCTTCACGATTATCTTCCGACTTGGATTGATGGTGCCGTGAAATATCTTCAAGACGATTATGCGGAAACCAATAGCTTTGGCTCGACTTTCTTAGGCATGGGTTCCTCTTATGTCCTCAAGATGAACATCACGTCGTTTAAGAGCCTTTACACCTTTTTGGTCACTTCGGTCAAAGCGGTGATTAATAGCAAAGGTACCGCTTCGGAACAACTTGCGGAGTGGACCTTAATCAACGATAGCGTCCTGAAGCCCATCAAAAAATATGGCGATTGTCTCGATACTTTTAACCTCACCAGCACGATTGCTTATAGCACAAGTGGCCTCGACAATATCGATTTCTCTTTCGATATGAAAGCGAATCTTGAAGCCCTCAAGAGCGCCTATAGCGATAATTCGCCTTCGGGCTTTATCACCTCGGCGGCGGGAGGTGGAAATCTCAAAGCGGTCATTGATGATGACGCGAAGATTCCAACTCCGGTCCCTGCCTTAAGCACGTATCCGGAAGTCCCGGCGATCAAATTCACAAGCGAAGATACCCCAGCGTAATCCTTAACCCCCTCGACTCGAAGGGGTTTTTCTTTCTTTATTCAAGAAAGAGGCTAGAATAAGGCTGTTCATAGAAGAGAAAGAGTACTCCTTTCGAAAGTCTTGTCTGGGAAGGGCGAAGAGAGAAACCGCCCGAGGATAGAAAAGAGGAAGTTCGTCTCGGAGAACGAAGAAGAGATTCTTCCCTCGGCGGGGTTAACGCCATGAAAGCCTGAAGAGGAAAACCCTCATTCAGGGAATGGGATGGCACCGCGGAATCGTCCGCTCCCGGCCGTCTTTTTTGTTTCTAAGGAGGCTCGACATGGAAGAGCTTAACAAAGTTGATGCGATGAAAACGAAAGCGTTGCTCGAGATTGAGGGAGCTAAAACGCTCGATGAACTCGCCCGAGTTCGAAATACCTATCTCGCGAAAAAAAGTGAGCTTTCGATGCTCATGGGAGCGATGAAAGACATCCCCGTGGAAGCTAGAGCTTCTTATGGCAAGGCCGTCAATGATGCCCGTAACGCCATCACCGAAGCCTATAATGCGAAGAGCCTTGTTTTGGAAAGCGCGGCTTTGAACGCCAAACTCAAAGGCGAGGAGATCGATATCACCTTGCCTGGCGTGAGCCATCGTTCCGCCGCCATTAATCCTTATTACATCATCATTGATGAAATGACGGAAATCTTCGCGTCGATGGGNTTTGAAATCGTCGAAGGGCGCGATGTCGAAACCGATCACTTTAATTTTGAGCTTCTTAACGTGCCNAAGGATCATCCGGCTCGCGATATGCAAGATACCTTTTATATCGATGATTCGCTGCTTTTAAGAACGCAGACCTCGGCGGCCCAAGCCCATACGATGATCGCTAAAGGCGGCAAGGAACCGATTCGGATGATTTGCCCGGGNAAATGCTACCGGAGAGATGATGATGACATGACNCANTCGCATGAGTTCGGCCAGATCGAAGGGCTCGTCGTCGATAAAGGCATTTCCTTAGCTGACCTCAAAGGCACGCTCGAGCTCTTTGTGAAAAAGATGTTCGGAGAAAAGCGAGAAATTCGTCTTCGTTCCTCCTACTTCCCTTTCACNGAGCCTTCCGTGGAAGTCGATGTTTCCTGCGCGAATTGCGGGGGAAAAGGCTGTTCGATGTGCAAAGGGACGGGCTGGATTGAAATTCTTGGCGCTGGCGAAGTTCATCCCCATGTATTAGAGATGTGCGGCTATGATCCCAAAGTCTATAGCGGCTTCGCTTTTGGCATCGGCATCGAGCGGGTCGCGATCTTGCGTTATGGGGTCGACGATATCCGACGCTTCTATCAGAACGACGTGCGTTTCATCAAGGATTTCTCGGAAAAATAAGGAGCGGTTATGAAAGTATCATTAAATTGGTTGAATACCATGGTCAAGGTCGATGATCTTGACCCGAAACTCATTGCGGATAAATTGACTTTTGCTGGGGTGGAGGTGGAAGACATTTTCACGATGGCGCACGCCACGAATCTGGTGATTGGCTACGTTCTTTCGTGCGAAAAACACCCGGATAGCGACCATTTGCATGTCTTACAAGTCGATGAAGGCACTAAATATGGGGTTCATCAAATCGTTTGCGGAGCCCCCAACGCCCGCAAAGGATTGAAGGTGATCGTGGCCCGGGAAGGCGCCGTTCTTCCGCTCGTCACGATTGAAAAATCGGAGATCCGCGGAGTCACGAGCGATGGCATGTGCTGCGCTCTTTATGAATTAGGCGTCGATAAAAAGTATTTAAGCGAAAAACAGTGCGCTGGTATTGAAGAGCTTCCGGAAGATGCCCAAATCGGCAATGAGGATGTTTTAGGCTATTTAGGTCTCAATGACACGATTTTGGATCTTTCGCTCCTCGCTAACCGCAGCGATTTGAACGCGATGGAAAACGTCGCGCTTGAAGTGGGAACCCTCTTTTCGCGCGAAGTGCATTTGCCCCTCACGAAAACCTTGAAGCGGGAAGCGATGGATTTTCTTGTTTCCTCCGCGACGCCGAAGTGCCCGTTATTCACGGCGGCGATTGCCAAAAACGTCGTCACCAAGCCTTCGCCGGTTTGGCTTCAACGNCTTTTGACTTCCGAAGGTGTCCGCAGCATCAATAACATCGTTGATATCGGGAACTACGTCATGCTCTTGACAGGTCAGCCGCTCAACATGTACGATCTCGACCGATTGCCGAAAAAAGAGTTGGTGGTCAAAGAAGACATCGCCGGGAATTTCTTNGCGATGGACGAAAAGAATTACCCCCTTATTTCAGGCGATTTGCTCGTCACCTCGGCGAATGAGCCGATGTGCTTGGCGGGCATCATGACATCCAAAGCCTGCGCCGTGAGCGAAACGACGAAGAACGTCGTGGTGGAGGCGGCCCTTTTCCAAGGAGCCGCGATCCGTCATACATCGAACCGACTCGGCTTAGCGAGCGAATCGTCCTCCCGCTTTGTCAAAGGGCTCAACCCCGATCAAGCGGAAAACGTGATTGCGTTGACCTTGATGCTTTTGGAAGAATTGGCCAATGCGTCGAGCGTTTCGGAGACGTTCGTCTATGACACGCTCTCCCATTCGAAGAAGACGATCAAAACCTCTTTGGGCTACATTAACGCTCGTTTAGGCACGACTTTCTCGCTCCAGGAAGTCCAAGACGTCCTCCTCCGAGATCATTTGCTCATTTTGGATAGCCATGGCGAAGATTTCACGCTCGAAATCCCTTCATCCCGCATTGATATGACGGGAGAAGCCGATGTGAGCGAAGAAGTGATTCGTCTTCTGGGCTTCGACCATATCGAAAGCCGGCTTCCGAATGCTTCTTTATCGGTCCAAGGCGGTCTCACGTTACGGCAGAAATCCAAGCTTGCCGTCCGCCGTTTCCTTCGAGAAAACGGTGTGATAGAGTGCATTACCTATTCGCTCGTCAATGCCAAACACGCCGATAGTTTCGCTTACCTTAATAAAGGGGCGTCTTATCAATTGAAGAACCCGATGACCGACGATCACGCTTACCTCCGGAAGAACCTCCTTTGGAGCCTCGTTGACGTCGCTTCCTATAACGTTGCCCACCAAGAAAAGGATCTCGCCCTTTATGAGATCTCGGATTTGGATCAGCCCGGAAAGGCCTCGACGCATTTGGCCGTTGTTCTCGTTGGCGCGGAAGAAATTCAAGGCAGCCTTGTTAAACGAAATTACGATTTCTACTCGTTAAAAGGTCTCTTCGAAGGCATCATGGCGTTATTGGGGATCAATGAGAACCGTTATTCCTACGCTCGTCTCGTTTCGGATAAGAACGAATTCCATCCGGGTCAAAGCGCTGGCATTTATCTCGGCAAAACCTTAGTCGGTGTCCTTGGCGCTTTCCATCCTTCGTTCCTCAAAGAAGCCGATTTGGGCAAGACTGCGGTGGGAATGGAACTTGATCTCGGTGCCTTCCTCGATCTCAAGACATCATCAGAAAAAGCCTCGATTCCATCGCGTTTCCCTTCGATGAGCCGCGATTTGGCATTCGTGGTGGATCAAAAAGTCAGCTACGAGGAAATCCGTCGTGAAATCAAGCACACGGACAAATTGATCCGCGATGTTGAAATCTTCGACCTCTACGCTGGTGAGAATATCGCCCAAGGGAAGAAGAGCATGGCGCTAAGCCTCACTTTCGTTTCGGAGGAGAGAACTCTCAAAGACGAAGAAGTGAACGTCATCGTCGACAAGGTCATTGGCGCTTTAAAGATGCGCTTCTTAGCGGAGATCCGGCAATGAACAAGCTCGCCAAAGCCTCCATTATCAAAGGCCGTTCCCTGTCCTTTCACCAAGACACTCATTTTGAAGGCTATGCCTTTTCCTATCCGCTCGTGGCGGTGAAACGCTGCCATTACGATGTGAAAGTGGAACGGATTGGGGATTACGCCCATGCCGCCTATACGATCAGCGCGACGCTGAGCGTCCTTGACTCCCGCGACAATGTCCCCTTCGATAAGAAGATGGCCTTAAGCGAAGACGTCGACATTCTCGATGAGGAAGATAACGCCGGAGAAGGCTACGTGGTTCAAGGAGGCGACATCGATTTAGAAGAGCTCGCTCTTCGAATTCTTGTTTCCTCTTTGCCGATCCGCTTAGTGCGAAGCGAAGAGGTGGCTCTCCCCAAAAGTGGGAAAGGTTATCGTTTCATTTCTGAGGATGAACATGCCGAGGAAAAGGTCAAAGAAGGAGACCCACGTCTTGCTTCTTTGAAAGATTTTGAGGTTAAAAAATAGAGTATTCATTCGATTATTACTAAAGTTTAGTAGATATTTAGTATAACTACTAGAAAACGACTAACNCGCTTAGTCGTTTTTCTTTTCTCTTTCAAAAATTNNTCAAAATAAATCTTTACGCGTGGGAGGGAGCGTGCTACATTTATGGTNCGAGGTGGGAAAAAATGGGAAAATTCTTCGGAACCTATTCTCGAACACTCGATGAGAAAAAGCGTCTCCAAATACCCAGCAAACTGGTGAAGGAAATGCCT
>JGI20225J20221_1001831_pt1 | contig 18834 bp, 17 predicted proteins | sample BioMet4_FD_20221 | JGI IMG/M metagenome (IMG submission 20221) | reverse complement strand
TGCTCGACAACCAGTTTGTCCCCGTCATCGGCGACAAGCCGGTCGACGCCCTGACCTACCAAGGGGACATGGTCCCATTCATTCTGCACTTCAAGGGCGTCAGCGCGAGCACCGGCAAGGCGCGGTCCCAGTACACGGTCAACAAGTACTGCGACTACCTGAGCTTCATCTTCAACTTCGGCATGGACAACGGCTTCACCAGGGTCAACCCGCTGAAGAACTGGAAAAAGCCGAGGGTGCAGCCCTGGGATTTGAAGCTCACCCTGGACGACGCCAGGAAGATCATGGAGCACGCCGAACCCCACCTCAAATGGGCCATGGAGGTCTGCTTCAATCTGGGCACTCGTCCAGGGGAGTCCGAACTCCTGTCCCTCAGGTGGGATGATGTCGACTTCGCTGCCGGCTCCGTCAGGATTTATGCGAGCAAAACGAAGACCTTTCGGACCGTCCCGATCAACCCTGACTTCCTGAAGCGCATGGAAGCCGAGAAGAAGGAATCGGTGTCCGGCTTCGTCATCGAGTACATGGGCCGAGGACTGACGACGATTCGGAAGTCCTTCAAGAACGCATGTCAGCGAGCCGGGATCACTTATCCGACCCGGATGTACGATCTCCGGCACCTGTTTGCGACCACCTTGCTCAACAAGGGCGCTGACTTGGCCGCCGTGTCGAAGATGATGGGGCATTCCACCGTCAAGCTGACGGCGGATACCTACTACCACTATATGGAGGGCGAGAAGGAAAGAGCTGTCCGGTTGTTGCCGGGTTTAGCTGTTGCGTAAGAGGCGAAGGCGGGATTCCTGAGCAGTGGTTTTCCGCCTTCTTTATTTGAAAACATCAACTATTATTTAAGAAAGGTAAGATTATGGGAATGGTTCACAACATGGAAGACTATATAAAAATAAACTTCTACAAGTGTGATTACACAAAATCAAAGAGAATAGCAAAGGAAGACATAAGGCTTCTCGTTGGATTAGACAAAATTCTAGAAAATATGAACGAACTCAATGAATACTGGTTTAACGTCAATTATGACCTCAAGCTCCTGAGAGAGGCTATCGCAGAAAAACTCAGATCAAAGTAGAAGAGCCATAACCAATTACTGGGGAAAGGCGGGATTCCTATAGCCGAGGAGTCTCGCCTTCTTTGTTTATTAAAACAATTCGACCAAAGAGGATAAAACTATGAGTATTAGAATGTGCCCATATTCTGAAGAGCTTTTTGATACCGATGACAGCATCAGTGAATACGTCAGCGACGACGTCTATCGCAACATATTCCTCCAATTCGAAGAAGAGGAAGGAGTTGGTATCGAGTATTTTGCTTCACACCCTAATGAGTACAAGAGAAAGCTTAAGAAAAAGAAAGACGATGAGCTTCTTGAAATTCTACGCAGCTGCGGACTCGACGTTTAAAAAATAAGGACAAGAATATGAACGCCACGATCAAAAAGAAAGGCTCTATTCGCGGTAGCAGTTGACGGTTGCGTAACCCATTGATTTCTCGAAGCACCGCGATCACGAAAAGGCTTGGTTCCCGAAGCTATCAACTATTTTCGCGAATAGAGCCAAAAGAAATGCCTGATGTGCAACGAGGAGTTTTCAGTACCGNGTGATCAACCTTGGAAATTCCTCTGTCCTACCCATACCCAAGAAGTCTATATTCCGCTTCGAAGAAACCATTCGTTCCAAAGCGTGTTACAACTCATCGAACTCGCCATTCAGCTCGATGATATTGAAATGCTTCGGGATCGGTTTAAGGGAAAGCAGGGAGAGGTGCCGAAGGTGAGCGAGGGCTTCAGAAGCGTCGTCGGGACTGCCGCGTGGAACAAGGTGAAGGAGGCGGCAGCGATGTAGGTGGGGAAGGTGGACCTCTGGAGACGGAGGTTCACCTAGAATTTCCATTCAACGAGGATGGATGTGAAACAATAAATCGTTGCCGTATAGCACTTTTTAAAAAATACTAAATAATTACAATATATTATATTTACACACAGATCACACGACGGACATAACGAAACCCTCAACGAAACCTGAAGACGAGATTCACTGCGCATTGGCCCAAGGTGTGCTAGTGCCTACCTCGTAAATGTTTTCCATATAAAAAATTGTAACTGCTTGCGAAATTAAAAACAGATATGTAATAACTATTTAAAATAATTGGCATAGCGAAACAATGCGCTTTGTCATTCGCCAAGAGCATTAACGTTGACTTGTATCATGAATATGAGATATAAAATATAAAGTGGAAAATTTGCATAACACCTTGAAATAATTTGAAAACTAGATAACTCGCCTTGAGCGTGTCAAGAATTAATCTCTAAAGTGCCATGTCCCGTGACACCCTTCAGCCAAAGTCAGGAATCTATACTAAATAATTTTTAAGAAATGCAGTATTGGCCACAATATACCCATTAAAACTAATAAGATTAAAGAATCAATGAAATTAAAGAGGAAATATCATGGATGATTATGTATTCTATGCACCTAGGTTTAAAGTAGAAAATGTTATATCCACATTGTCCGCAGAGGATATTATAGATTGGGGGCTATCCTCCCTAAATATACCTCAATGCTGGCTAACAACTAGGGGAGAAAATATAAAGGTAGGGGTCCTCGACACTGGCGTTGCAGGTAATCATCCTGATCTCTGTGAATCAATAGGAAAAGTAAAAGATTTTACCAATAGCTGTTACGGTGCATCTGACAACATAGGGCATGGCACGCATGTATGTGGTATTATTTCGGCCAGAGAAAACCTCACTGGAGTAATTGGAGTTGCTCCTAAAACAAAAATTTATATTGCAAAAATCATTGGCGACAATCAAGCCGGCTCAATTGAGAACGTATGCAATGCATTAAAATGGTGTTTAGATTGTCATGTTGATATAATTTCAATGAGCATAGGCACATCTTCTCCAAACGAAAATCTTCAGCAAAACATTAAAGAGGCCATTGACAAAAATGTATTTATCATCTCAGCCGCTGGCAATGATGGGAACAATATGCTTGATACAATAAACTATCCCGCCAAGTATGAAAATGTTATTTCCGTAGGATCAATCAATAAAAAAATGCTCCGTTCTTCATTTTCTTCCGTCGGGAAACGTCTAGATATTCTTGCCCCAGGTGAAGAAATATATTCTACCTACCCTCCAAATACATACGCGATACTAAAAGGAACATCGATGGCCTGTCCTTTTGTTACTGGAGTCGCAGCATTAATAATTTCTAAACATAGGCTTACCACTGAAAGCAGCACTCCATGTATTACCCAAAATGATTTACGCGATCATTTATTAAAAGTTGCCATTGATATCAATACGCCAGGTTGGGACTCGACAACCGGCTTCGGAATCGTAAACCCCTTAGAATCGGTCAAGGCCTAGCCATGCAGAACTATCATTTATCAAATCATGCCTCATTTATCATTTCTAGCAACAATAAAAAATCTATAATGTGCAACCAAATATTAAAAACTGTCGACCTCGTCGAACCAGCAATCACTAAATGTATAAAAAAAAGGAAAGAAATCCCCAGATATATGTTGGACTATCTAATTTACAGGGGCTATGTGTATGACGATGCTGCCCAAGAATCTTTTATAAATAATTTAGCGCAAGAACAATTTTTAAATTCTAGAAATCCTGACAATACTTTTATAATTGTACCGACTTATAGCTGCAATTTTCAATGCAAATATTGTTTTCAAGACGATAAACAAAAAAATTGTAAAACACTTTTGTCCGAACAAGATATAGAAAGAATATTTGACATCATTCACACGAAAAAAGACGACCAAAAACAATCTATTCTTCTATTTGGTGGAGAACCTTTACAAAGCAACGATGTTCAAGAAAAACTAATTTATAGGATATTATCTTATGCTACCAAAAATGAAATATTAATAAATATAGTCACAAATGGATATGATCTAAACAAGTATATCGATTTTATCAAGGAAAATAAAGTTGAATCTCTTCAAATTACACTGGACGGCCCAAGCAATGTACACAATTCAAGAAGACCAGTGAAATCAGGTCATGGAAGTTTTAATAAAATAACAAAAAATATTACCGACACACTAAACCATGGTATTCCCATAAATCTCAGAATAAATATTGACCACTATAATATACAAAAATTGCCTGAAATAGCAAAATTTATCTATGACGAGGGCTGGATGTCGAGTCAGTTCTTTAAAGCGTATGTTGGTTTTGTACGCAATTTTGGCAACAATAAATATGACTCTGGTGAAATCGAATATATTGTTAAATGTTTTTTAGAGCTAAAGAGAAACAACCAATATGTATCAAAAATCAACTCACACGGATCGTTTCCAATTTATTTTATTGAATCTTTAATGAATAATGACAAACTTCTACCCCCGAAATTCCAATTTTGCTCCCTAAACAATTCGTTACTTGCCTTTTGTCCAGATGGATTAATTTATGCGTGTGTCGACGGCGTAGGTGATTCTAATTTCATTGTAGGTTCCTATAGCGAAGAACTTGAAATAGACGATGAAATATCTAATTTTTATTCTTCGATAAATGTATTTAATACAAAACCTTGCGCATCATGCCATGTAAAATATATATGCGGAGGGTACTGTGTCTTTAATTCTGTAAGAGAAAACAAGCACTTTCGCGAACCGTTTTGCGAACAAACTAATAAAGTTCTATCTTTAGCATTAAATTTTTATTGACTATAGGCGGGGCTAAGCTGACAAGGAGGACTTATGGCTTGTGGAACGAATTGTTCACCAATTATGGCAGCAGTCAAAGCGACAGACGCAGTCACACCACTTTCAACAGAAGATAAAAAAATGCCCCTAGCAGTTTTTATTGGTATATCTTCGATACCAACCACTCCAGAAGGTTTTAAACCTTTAGCTGAAACAGATCAAGATGAGTCTGTAAAAACTTTAGCTTGTGGCACAAACTGTTCCCCGATAATTTCATAATTACATCAACAGCCCCGCCTTGATTAGTCATTTAAAAAAAAGATGCAGAAGAGCAGTATGAATATGTCTAGAAGGTGGTTAGCGTTCACCATTATCAGATTTCATGCGCAAGCTCTGGTCATCCGCTCGTCAGCTCAAGCTGTAATCAAGTAACTGGCAATATTAGGAGGTACACCATATATTGGGTTATTAAGATGAAGATGAAAAATAGCTCCGGCGATGGACAAAAATCGATCAGCAGCTACCAGCTGTAGTGATGTTATGCTCCTCGAAAGTCTCACGCTTTGTCACATTCCAGTGTATTTTTGCGTGCATTTTCTGAAGTCATGGGGGACACTTATAAGAGAAAATTAATAACGTGAACCTCCGCACATTTGCCACAGCACCTGGGGATTTTTCAACACACTAGAAAAAAAGGATTTATATCTCATTCACTGATCGATCAACATCCACCGCCACAGATGCGCTGCAGTCACGCCAACAGCGGACCAAAGCGCCGCCAAAGTCCGATTCTCAGGNTGATAAAATGAAGAAGACCCCGTTGGCACTTCGCCAACAGGATCACTTTGTGATAGGGGCTTTTNGAAGGATTTTAAGGGGTTAAATCACGCTTGTGGTGTGTCAAGCAAGCGCTCTCCCCCTTAGCTACGGTCCTATAAACAGAATCAGGGAANAGGCTAAATGCCCCNAACTCGTCCCGAAGTCAACCCCAAAATTTCCGTTCCCAAGAAAAAGTTGGGGGCCAAAACCGTTGGCTTCGTTGGCGCGTCGTTGGCTCGCGGTAAGTACGGATTTGACCTGGGGAGGTCAAGGGGTTTGTTGGGAATTTTTCACGGAGGGAGGAGAACAAAGGACGTTGGGGAGGTGGGGAAGATGATGAATAGTGTGTTATTTCAATATATTAGATAGAAATATCAAGGAGTTACGTGGTGGTGCAGGAAGCTGCACTCCTGAAAAAACCAACTCATCATCGCGAAAGCGTAATCCTCCAAACATCACCAGTCAAAAGAAGTGCATATTCAGCATGTTAAAAAAACCCATACTACAGAATTAGCCATCTTACTTATCTTAATAAATTTAGCCCTCTCCAGGCATCTTGGCAAGCATTATATTTTTTGGAAATCTCGTGACAGTTTGATTGATTTAGTTAATATGCTCTTGAAAGCAAGGATTCATAGGTTTCTAAAAAATTACCCAGCCTTCATGGCACAGGTCTTGATTTTGATAAAAAAACAATAATTTCAGTATATTGGGCTACGAGCCCCCCCAATACAATAAGGCACATTGCTAATATACTTAATAACACAATTGCCCACACAGCCGTAGCATCCTCACAAAAAAATCAAAAGGATTCGTTTCTGGAATAGCTACTCAACGCGATTACTTCTAAATACTATCGCAATATTTATATTTTACACTTAATCAAACAATCACAACAACAATAGACGTCATAGCTTTTAACGACATCAACCCAAACAGCACTAAAGATAATAATCGTTATCAACATGCCAGGAGGCATCTATGAAACTTCTTTCTTCTCTCAGCATTAGAACAAAATTCGTAACAATATCATCAATAATTTTAGTTTTTTTTGTTTTATCTATTTCAGTAAATATCTTTCAAAACCATACCCTAATCTCAGATACAATCATACCAGCTTACAAGAAGGAGGCCACGCAGACAAATAAAACAACGTTGAAAAATATAGTCGACATTGAAGTAGATATACTTTCTCATGCATTAAAAAACAAAAACTCGAGCCAAGAAATAATCAGCCACATAATAGAGCAAACTGATCCAATTCGTTTTTTTGACGACAAATCTGGATATTTCTTTGCATATAATCTTTCTGGTATACGTGTAAATGTCCCAATCAACAAAAAAGACAATGGGAAAAACTTACTTGAGCTTAAAGACCCAAAAGGGTTTCCTTTTGTTGCAGAGTTTATAAAAACCGCCAAAAACGGTGGTGGCTTTGTAACTTACTCATTTGAAAAAGAAGGACAGGGACTACAGCCAAAATTAAGCTACGTCAAATTGATCCCGGGGACAGACATCCTTATCGGCACAGGAATGTACATAGACAATGTAGAACAAAACCTGAAAATATTTAGCGACAAAATAAGCAATGAAATGCAAGCAGACGAAAGGACAACAGGAGTTATATTTGTTGCTATGCTAGCAATCGTCTGCCTTGTGCTTTTCATTTTGGCCAAATCACTTGTTAAACCCATGAAAGAACTTAGAGATGCTGCTGAAGTAATCTCAAATGGTGATTTTTTACACAGAGTAAATGTATTATCCAGTGACGAGGTTGGCCAAACAGCTCGATCAATAAATCATGCATTTGACAATGTTGCTGACAAAGTCTTTTGGTACGAAGCAATCCTGGACAGCATTCAATTTCCCGTTTCTGTAACAGATTTAAATATGAACTGGACTTTTGTTAATAAATCAGTCCTAGCTATCACTGGCGCAAATCGTAGCGATATACTTGGCAAGCAATGCTCAAACTGGGGAGCCAGTATTTGCAATACAGATCAATGCGGAGTCACATGTTTACGAAGAGGATTATCTGAATCAACTTTTACCCAACCAGGTGTCGATAAAGATTTTAAAGTTAATGCTTATTATCTTTTAGATAGGAATAGTCAGCAGATTGGACACATAGAAGTAGTTCAAGACATTACAGAAGCCAATCAGTTACGCAAATCGGCAGAAAAAGCTCTAAAAGAGGGCATGCTTCACGCAGCCCAACAACTTGAATCTGTTGTTGAAGTTATTACTTCTGCGTCTGAACAACTTTCGGCACAGATTGAGCAATCTAGTCGTGGTTCAGAAGAACAGACACACCTCATCGGTGAAACCGCTACATCAATGGAAGAAATGAATGCTACGGTTTTAGAAGTAGCAAAAAATGCTTCTAGTGCCGCGACTACGGCGGATCAAGCCAAAGAAAAAGCAGAACAAGGCGACAAAATATCGAATGAGGTTGATAATTTTATAAACAAAATACATGATTCCGCTCAACAGTCATTGATCGACATGGAGAGCCTTGAAAAACAAGCGGGAAATATCGGACATGTTTTGAATGTCATTTCAGATATTGCTGATCAAACAAATTTACTAGCACTAAATGCTGCAATTGAAGCAGCAAGAGCTGGTGATGCAGGCAGAGGTTTTGCAGTTGTTGCTGATGAAGTTCGCAAACTTGCTGAAAAAACGATGACTGCGACAAAAGAAGTTGGCCAGGCAATTAAAGGGATTCAAGAAGCTACAAAAACTAATTACAACACAACCCATCATGCAGTTGAAGCAGTTGGTGAAACGACTAAACTGTCAGAGAAGTCCAGAAATGCTTTAGCAGAAATTGTTGCCTTATCTCAGCAGAGTTCAGACAAAATTAGTGCTATTGCAACTGCATCTGAACAACAATCTGCGACGAGTGAAGAAATTAATCGCAGCATTGAAAACGTAAACCGCATATCAACTGAAACGACTGATGCCATGAAACAATCCGCCCAAGCAGTAACTGAACTAGCAAATCAGGCTCAGGTGCTTAAGAGACTTATCGACGAAATGAAATCTGAAGGTTGTGCAACATCGAATACCCTTCCCACTGGAAAGAAACAGCTTGCGCTTGGGAGACGATAATGAGCGAATCAACTATCATAAAACTAGAGAACGAACTCCTTCAGCTCGTGACATTCGGGATTGGCGAGGAGGAGTTCGGGATCGACATCCTCAAGGTACAGGAAATTATTCGTACGATGGCGATAACGAAAGTTCCAAATTCACCATCTTATGTCGAAGGAGTCATAAATCTCCGGGGAAAGGTAATTCCCGTCATCGACCTAAGAAGTCGGTTCAACATGGAATATCGGCCCCATGACAGCCACACCCGTATTATTGTTTTACAAATCCATGGAATGATTGTCGGATTTGTTGTTGATGAAGTTTCAGAGGTTTTGAGGATACAATCAAATACGGTTGAACCACCACCTCCTGTTGTCTCTGGGATAGAATCTGAATACATCAAGGGCGTTGGCAAGCTGGATGATCGTTTGATGATACTTCTTGACCTGGACAAACTAATTCCTGTGCAAGAGTTGACTCAGCATTAAACCTTGCGTTTCTAACAATTAAGCCCACGACTTCAACATAAAAGGAGACGTGGGCTTTTTTAATTTCTAGGTAAATAATTTACTTCTTTTCCAAGACGGGGTCAGGTTTAAAAAATCTTCTCTTTCAATCATATCCTTAGCAATGAAAGATGCTTCTATTTCAGCAAAGCCAGCCTTTTTTATTTTTGCTTTTGCGGGAAAACCATATGCCACTGCTCGTAAAGCTCGAACCAAGCTGGCCCCACTATTTTTAGGTCTTTCGAGTGCTTTTTTATGACATTTAATTTCATTTATGATGGTGACGATCAATGAAACAATTTGATGCTCTTCTTTTTCATATCTCCAAGCATTAAACCAAACGGTTATAATATTTTGATGAGCTGAAAGATTTTTATTTATCATTTGCATCAAACTGGTTTTGCCGGTACCCCATTCTCCAAATATTCCTATTGTAAACTGCCCACGCGTTCCTAAAGTAGCATCCTCGATAACCTCAGAATATGTTGAAAAGCCTAATCCATCATTATAAATTCCATCTTTTTTTCTAAAGCTTCATCCGAAAGTAATCTCAACATAATTTTGCCACCATATTTATAACTCGCTAGTGTCACTTGCATATGATTAGACAAGTAAAACGATACCCCTTCTCCAAAGGAAAATAAAGACCCACGCCCCCCTGATCACAGGATGACCTGCTTGGCTCTTTTCGGACCATCTGAAACTTGAGAAGGTGACTCCCGACGACAAAGAGGGAGCCATGAGAAAGGGACGCTTTTCGGAAGAGCAGATGGTCGGGATCCTGCGCGAGGCCGACAAGGATCCGGTGGCCCAGGTCGCCAAGCGCCACGGCGTGAGCGAGCAGACGATCTATGGCTGGCGGCAGCGTTTCAGCGGCATGAGCGCCGACGACGTCAAACGCCTGCGCCAGTTGGAACAGGAGAACACCCGGCTCAAACGGCTTCTGGCCGAGCGGGACCTCGAGATCGAGGTCATGAAGGAAGTCGCCGCAAAAAAATGGTAGGCGCACCCGCCAGACGCCGCCAGGTGGTGTTTGCGCAGCGGCGCGGACTGTCGCAGCGCAGGGCGTGCGCGCTGTTTTCCGTTTCCCGATCGACGCTTGGCTATGCGTCGCGCATCGAGGCCCGGGATGGTCCGCTCCTGGCGGCCATGAAACAGTTGTCGGACCAGTTTCCCCGGTTCGGCTATCGACGGATATTGGTTTTCATGGAGCAACTGGGGCACACCATGGGACCGGACAAGGCGTTGCGCCTCTGGCAAAAGGCCGGATTGCAGGTGCCCCGAAAACGACCGCGCAAACGTGTGGCGCACTCGCGGCCTCGGCCGCAATTGCCGTCAGGAGCCAATGAAGTCTGGGCCTATGACTTCGTGCACGATGGCTGCGCCAATGGGCAGCAGCTCAAATGCCTTACGATTATTGGCGAATACACCAGGGAGTGCCTTGCCATTGACGTTGCCGGGAGCATCCGGTCAAATCGGGTGATCGAAGTCCTGTCGCGCCTGGTCAGCGCACGCGGCGCACCGCGCTACCTGCGCTCGGACAACGGTCCGGAGTTTGTCTCCAAGGCGCTTTTGCGCTGGGTGGCGAATCAAGGGCTCGAAGTTCCCCTGATCGATCCCGGCAAGCCCTGGCAAAACGGGATGGTCGAAAGCTTCAACGGTAAGTTCCGGGACGAATGCCTCTCGATGGAGTGGTTCCGCTCCAGCACGGAAGCCAAGGTGGTCATCGAGGATTGGCGCAGAACCTATAACGAGGTGCGGCCGCATTCGAGCCTCGGCAAGATGACGCCGATGGCCTTTGCACAGATGATCAGCAACAACTCAAACCCAGGAGCCACCCTCAAAAATTAACTGGTCCGAAGAACACCGCCAGGTCACTGCAAACTTTCAACTAGCCAAAATAGCAATACTTTCTCCGAGAAAACGGTCGAAGCCCAGCCTCTGGGGAGATTTTGGGCTTGGACTTTTCCCTTGGACATCCACATTACTGAGCTGCTCTTTTAGCTCGAGCCCTTTTGGTATACCACGACGTAAAAAGCACAGCTACTACTAGCATAGAATTTGAGATAGTTTCATAAACAAAACTTGACATCAAAAAATGACGGAATTTCCCATATGCCAAGATGGCGTTTAACGTAAATACGAACGCCCACGATGATGATACTATTACATTTGATTTTATAAAATCTGTATTACTCCAGATTTCTTTACGGACTTGTTCTCGCGCATAATCTAAGGTGAAGGGCTTGCCTATTAGTATTCCGATCCATGCTGTAAGTCCCAGGAAACCACTGGTCAGTACCCCCATGTAATTTATCATGAAAATATTTTCAAATCCAACGACTAAAACTGAAGAGATGGCAAAAAAGATGAGACCAGCCCACAAAATAATCCCTCTATGAAGACGCAATACCCCAAGGATGATGCACAATCCTAGTGCAATTGCTAAACCCAGTTTGAGTCTAAAAAGGCTTCCCTGTGCAATAACCAAAAAAGCTATCCACGGAGCAAATACCAAAATCATTTTAATCGGTGACATTTTTCTGCTCCATTCTGTCGTTTATGTATCCTTTGCGTCCAACAAGATGGAAAAGACTCAGGGCAAAATGGCAAACACTCGGGCAGGGAATCCGGAACCATCTTTGGGTTTTGGAAAACTTGCGACGACCAACGCGCCAGCTTCAGGCACTTCATCCAAGTGTGCTAAAAGTTCAATTTGATAATGATTGCTCTTTAATATGTAGGTCTCCAAGGAATAGTCATCCTTTGAGGTAGCAACACCAGGATCAGTATCGGTTGTTTCGTGACCAGACGCAGTAATCTTGCGATTCTCGTAGAGATACTTCAGCACTGCCATGCTCCAACCAGGATAGTGCGCGATCCCGTTGGCATCCTTGTTCTGCATGGAATACATACTGGGCCATCTCTTCGACCAGTCTGTTCGCATTGCCACAAATGAACCTTCCGGTATCTGCCCATGCTTCTTTTCCCAATTCGTAACGTCATCCATCGTGATTGTATAATCAGGATTTTTTGTCACTGCCTCATGGACATCAATAACTACTAGCGGAAGGACCATCTCTTTTACATCAATTTGGTCAACGGTACGCATACCCCTTACAAAGTGGGCAGGTGGATCGACGTGAGTACCCCACTGTCCCACGTGTGTGAAAGACTGGGCATAAAATCCACTCCCCAATTTCCCTACCCCAGATTCATACCAATACAAAGTTTCTCTTTTTTCATCAGGAAAACCTTTCCAATGCGGAATCCCAGGCGCGAAAGAATGTGTAAGATCGACAAATTTCTTTTCATTAATGACATTCCAAGCATCTTTAAGTGTCAACGCTTTTTGAGGAGTACATCCTGATAGCAAAACCATGGATATCAATGCTATGAACAAAAAATTTCTTTGCGGGGACTTGGCTGTCATAAATGCTCCGAATGCCATACTGGAATTATTTTTATTCTTTCTACAAGAAACTTTGCCAGTTTGCATTACTTTTGTCTATGCTGGAGCGAACCATTTTTTGGGAACGGCAAAAACGAACAAATTTTCGTATTTGAAAAAGTCCTATATTCCAGGCAGTTGTAGTGCTAGTCAGATACCATAGCCCTATCACCCTATAACACAGCGATATTTGCCGATCTTGCTGAAACAGGGATAGGAAATTCGCAGTATCCTGCCAACGGAAACGTCAATTTCAGTCTTGTTTCGCGAATCACAGCTTGTTCACCAGCTATTCACGATGCCGCTGATTCCGTACACACAGATCGATTTTACTGGCGTATCTACTACAAACCAAGAAATGAAGGAACCTGTAAATTTTCAACTATCTAAAATAATGGCGTTTATCTAAGCAAACTGTCGAAGCCCTGCCCCTGGGGAAATTTGGGCTTGGACTTTTCCCTTGGACACTTCTGCGTCGGGAATGACGGTTGGCGTTACAGACCTAGTGTTGTGTCCTTGAAGAAAGTGTATATAGTGGTCTCCACGAGGAGGCCGCATGGGCGCACGTATCCGGGTAGATTTGGCTTCTGAGCAGTCTGCGACGCTCAAGATGTGGGCAGGTTCAGGAAAGACCGAGCAGCGCATGGCGCTTCGGGCCAGGGTAATTCTTCTCGCCGCAAGCGGGTTGACCCTCAAGGAGATCGCGAGCGAAACCGGCCTGGGTTTCAGGATTCTCTACCAGCATGGAATATTGACCCCCTTGAGGGCGAAATCAGCGTCGAAAATTGACCCCCTCGGCAGCCCCCTTAGATGTCTCGGATCACCAGAGGCACAAGGGGTACCGCGAGGAGATGCTGATAGTGGAGACGATCAAAAAGGTCCGGTTGGCGGCGCGACGAGATGGAAAATCCATTAAACAGATTGCACGAGAACTGAGGTTATCCAAGAATACTGTGAGGAAGATCCTCCGAGAGGATGTGATTAAGCTACACTACGAACGTCGTGTCCAACCACGTCGGGAGTGTCACAAAAACTGTGTAAACGCCCCTGGTTGAGGGTTCAGCAGAGATAGTCCTTGAGCCGTTCCTGGAAGAAAATCGAAAGCTGGGCCATGATCTCCTGCCAGTTCCTCGCTCGCATCGTCCAGCGCTTCTCGGCTTCGGCCACCGCCAGATACAGGGCCTTGAACAGGGCGATCTCAGTCGGGAAGACGCTTTTCCCCTTCACGGTTTTTCTGACCCGGCTGTTGAGGCTCTCGATGGGGTTGGTGGTATAAATCAGCAGCCGCACCGCCTCGGGATAGTTGAAGAAAGTCGCCAGTTCCGGCCAGTGCCGTTCCCAGGACAGCACAACATGGGGGTACTTGCGCCCCCAGGTTTCCTCGAATTGGGCCAGCGCCATGAGGCCGGCTTCCTCCGTGGGAGCCGTGTAGATCGAGCGCAGGCAGGTGGCAACCTCCTTGCGATCCTTCCAGGACATCTGNGCCANCGAATTNCTGACCTGATGGACAAGGCAGCGCTGGATCTCGGCCTGGGGATACACGGCCCTGATGGCTTCCGGGAAGCCGGTCAGCCCATCCACAGCAAAAATCAGCACATCGTTTACGCCCCGGTTTTTGAACTCATTGAGCACGCCGAGCCAGTACTTGGCGGATTCGCTCTGGCCAAGCCAGATGCCGAGGCACTCCTTTCGTCCTTCCAGGTCGATGCCGACCATCAGGTAGGCGGCCACGTTCTTGACCCGGCCGTCCACCCGGAGCTTGAGGAACAGCGCATCCATGAACACAATGGCGTAAATCGGCTCCAGCGGCCGGTTCTGACATTCCTTGGCCTTGTCGATAACGGCATCGGTGATGCGGCTGACCGTTTCGGGCGAGATGTCGTGGTTGTAGATTTCCTTGACGTGGTGCTGGATATCGCGGGTGCTCATCCCCTTGGCATACATGGAAAGGATGAGTTCCTCGAAGCCGCCTATGTCCTTGTGGCGCTTCTTGACGATTGCCGGCGCAAATTCGGATTTTCGGTCCCTGGGCACATCGATGACGATGGACCCGACCTTCGAGGCAAGCTCTTTGTGGCTGTAGCCATTGCGGCGGTTGCCGGGATCACTGTCCGGCGTTTGGTAGCGGTCGTAGCCGAGGAAGCCCGTCATNTCGGCTCCCATGGCCGTTTCGACCACGTCCTTGATCATCGAACGGAGAACGGAATTGAGGTCGTCCAGGCTGGTGATCTCTCCCTCGAGCACCTTCCTGGACAGTTCGTCACGGTTGATCAGCACGGAAACCTCCTGGGCTTTCGCCCCTTAGTGGAGGTTTACACAGTTTTCGTTACAGGCCTCACGATGGCGTCCTGATTGAGTTGGTAGTTGTCGTTTCCCCACCCCGGCCCTTCCCCAGGATCGGCCTCTCCCCCTCCCGGAAAATCGACCTCGTACACGCCCCTCTCCTGGGCGTTTGGGGCTGTCCCTATGGTTCGGCCTCCCCCGCCCCTGAAAACCCCGGGAATCGCGTCCTCGGCCCAAAGACCGATTCCAGCACGCGGAAAATGACGATTTCAGGGTCCAAATCAGCAGAAAATAGGCTAAATCAAGCAATTTTGAGCGCAAATTCTGTAAATTTTGCTCAGATATACAGATATATTACCCATAATAACCATCATCAACAAAGGAGCGATTATGTCGACCAAGAAGGATACCACGGATACGTCCCTGGAAGAATTTTCTGAGAAGAAGAAGCGTCCCGAGTCGAAGTACAATGCTTCGATCCTTCGGGAGTGCATCAAGGAAGGACTCGACGCCAAGTCGATCATGGAACGGATTGGCCTTGCCAACAAGCCGACCCTGAAGCACTATGTGCTACGACTCATCAGCGATGACAGAACCTTTTACGATGTGAAGGGGCTTTACCTCAAAAGTTCGAGCCGACCCTACATCAACAAGAAGGGTGTCGTCTGTTTCAACATCCACAAGGTGGACCTGGGCGAACTGGAGCTCAAGGAGGGTGACGAGTTCGTCATCACTGCCGAGGACGGTCTTCTATATCCCACTCCGGAGGAACTATTCGTTCCGAAGCGCGTTACAACTCATCGAACTCGCCATTCTTCTCGATAATATTGAAATGATTCGGGATAATTTCAAGAAGAAGTTGGCGGAGAAGCCGAAGGTGAGTGTTTGAAGGACACGACTTCACCCTGGACTGGAGGAAATCGAACCCACGTCCTGCCGGTCAATGACGCAGACCAAAGAATACAGCCCAACATACAAGGCGGCCAGATGGATCTTTTCCGTGGATGACCGTGGCAACCCTTCCGCCTCCGTGCCTCTCGTCCGCTCCATGGCCGTAAGAAGCGTCTGGCGGCAGGTCGACACGTCTTGGGAGTACGACCTGGGATCGGCTATAGTCCCGGCCAGCCGGCGTAGCAGGTCAGGGACCTCGGCCGGAACCTCCCCCATGCTGGCCATGGCCCTGAACACGGCCCGCAAATCCCTAAGCAGGGTCCGAAAGATACGTTGACTCCGCTGCCACGTCTCCAGTTCCGGGCTTGGCGTCACCTCCATGCGGGCAAGCAAGGCGATGGTCTTGTCAACGGCCCGCCCCAGATCCTGAAAACGGGCCAGCAGCCCCGAACCGTCCGCATCCGCGCCTTCGGCCTGCCGGGCCAAAGCCTCGAGCATTTCTGCGGCGAGGACGCGCAGCCGCCTGAAGATATCCTCCAATCGTCGCCTCGGGTGCTCCACGCCAAGCAAGCTGATGACCATGTTCATGACCACGATGGCCACGGCGATGGCCACCAGGCGCACCACCGGCGGCTCCAGACTCACGCCCGGCCCGTTGCCCTGGACCAGGGACATAATCAAGGCAAACGCGCCTTGTAGTCCAATGTAGCTGCAACGGACATCACCGAAGTTGATGTAGCAGAAAAAGAAGGTAAAGGCGAAAAGGCACAGCCACCAGACGGGAAACAAGCCCATGAACGGGGCTCCAAGCAGGATGAGGCCGACTGTCCCGCCGATGATGCAACCGGCTAGCCGAAGCACTCCTTTGCGAAATGTCTCCACATCATCGACTTGCAGTACGATCAAAGCGGAAACGGCAATCTCCGTAACCGACGGCAGATCGAACCACATCCAGAGCCCGGGAACGACCACCATGGCGATACCGCCGGCGAGGGCCTGTCTGAGGATCATCCTGTCCGCCAGNGCTTCCCGGCCGGCCTTGGGTGCAGGCGCAATCTCCACCTCAAGCATCTCGGCAAGGCGCGTGCAAATGCCCATGAACTGATTGAAGGCGAGTATCGCGACAAGAGGATGGCTCATGTGTCGCGGCGTGCCCCGGACCCATTCGTAACGTTCCTGCAGCTCCGCCACGGCCCGGCGGAACGCTGCCAAAGCCTCCTGGCCGGCCTCGGTCGTCTTCGAAGCCTCCAGCCGGCCCCCCAACGCCTCAAGCATGCCGGCAAAGGTACGCATCACCTGGGCGATCTCCCCGCGGTAGAGCCATGCATAGGAGGACCCGCCGACCAGGGCCGGAAGACGGGCCACCTCCACGAGCGCTTCCCGGCAACAGGCCACATACGAAAGCATCGTGGCGTAGACCTGTCGTTGCGACGGAGTGAGGGCCTGCTCCAAACGGGTATGGGAAAACGCATCGTTGCTGGCGGCCAGGATTTTGCCGAGTTCCTGGATACCGGATTCCAGGCGGGGATGCTCCGTTCGGTTCCCCAGGTAGCCGGACACCGCCAACCCCATCATTTTCCGGGTCTGGACCAGGGCGCGTCGGAGACCGGAACGCAGGAGCGGAACGGACGATACCGGAAAAATCAGTCCGTTGACGAAAAAAGCCACCACGATACCGAGACCGATTTCCATGACCCGGTAATACGCGCCGGCATAGATGCCTCCGGGCTGTGTCAGATACCCGAGGACCGTGACCACGGCTGTGAATCCGGTCATGACATACCCGTAGTTGTCCCGTCCGCGATGGGCGGACACCCATATGGTGCAGGCGGACAGGCTGAAGATGACCAGAATCATGGTCAGTCGATCGCTGCCCCAAAGGGACATGATGGCCACGGCGAGGATTCCGCCGAGCAGTGTGCCGCACAACCGGTTGAGGCCCTTGAGGAAGGTTTCTCCGATATTGGGGCGGGTGACGACGATGGCGGTGATGCCGGCCCAGTAATAATGGTCGGTCTGGAGCCATATCGCGAGCAGGATGGCGATCAGGGAGGCCAGGGCCGCCTTGAAGGCCAGTTTGGCCTGGATCGGGGAACGGGGGAACCCGGACACCTCGTTCCGGAGGCTTTGCCATGTCTCGGAGAAAAGGAAACGCTGAAACATGGCGACCGGACCGGGGAAGGCCTCAGTACACGACCAAGGTTCTGGCGTCGCCCCCCATGTGAAGACGGAGGTCCGCCGGTGGCCCGGTGAGTTCGATACGCACCGGAAAACGTCTGGGCAGCCGGATCCAGTTGGTCTTCGGCTCCACGTAGGGCAACAATTTTCCCGCATCCGGAAATCGGGACACCCCCCGGCTCATGCTGAGCACCTTGCCATGAAAAAGCCTCCAGGGATGCCCGTCGAGATACACGACCACCCGCTGGCCCGGTTCCATGTGTCGCACCAGATATTCATGGTAGTTGGCCATGATGTGCCAGTCTTCGTTCGATACCAGCCCGACCACAGGCTCGCCCGCCTTGGCGTAATCCCCGGGCTTGACCTTGAGGGCGGTCACGAAGCCGTCAAGCGGGGCGTACATGCTGGTCTGGGACAAATTGTAGCGCGCGTTGTTCAGGGCGGCCTGCGCCTCCTTGATGGCCGGATTCTGGGCCCGGCAGGCGTCCTGGGACTCGACCAGGGAGGCCTGGGCCGCCGCCATGTCCTCCTCGGCCGCCTTGAGTTTGGCCAAATCCTCGTCGTAGTCCTGCGGGGCGATGGTCCGGCTGGCCAACAGCGTGCGCTTGCGAGCCTCGGTGATCTTGGCCAAGTTCAAGGCGGACTGGGCCTTGGATACGTTGGCCTTGGAAAGGTCGATCTGGCTGGTCAGCCAGACGAGTTTGGCTTGGGACGCTTCCAGTTCGGCCTGATGCCGTTCCACCTGCAGTTGGAACGGCTGGGGGTCCAGCGCCAGCAGCAAATCCCCCTTGCGCACGAACTGGTTGTCCTTGATCGGCAGTTCCACAATGTGGCCGCTGACCTGGGGCGTGATCCGGACAAGATCCGTGGTCACAAAGGCGTCGTCGGTGTAGGCCATGTAATAGGTCGAGATCCAGTAGGCCA
>JGI20225J20221_1001830_pt1 | contig 18835 bp, 14 predicted proteins | sample BioMet4_FD_20221 | JGI IMG/M metagenome (IMG submission 20221) | reverse complement strand
TCCACCCAGTAGCGCTGGAGACCGTCGACGTAGGCGCCTATGGCCCAGCCGGGGCCGGCGAGCCTGCCGTCGTTGTCGGCGAGGTAGACGTAGCCCGTGGACGCCACGTACTTGCCACGGACGACGTAGCCGGAGGTAGTGGCGTATGCCCAGTACCCAGCTTCATCGGATGTGACGAGACGACCCCGAGCGAGATAGCCGTCCGCATCGACCCAGTAGCGCTGGAGGCCGTCGCTTCCACCATCAGGCGAGTCAGCAGTCACGACCCAGCGCGAGGCCAGCCTCGCGCCGCCCGAGACATAGTAGGAACCACCCGCATCCGAGTGCCAACCGTTTACCTCGACGGACGCGGGATTGGTGGAAAGCTCGCCCACAACCTCACCAGCCGAACCTGATGCATCACTCGCGGTGGCCTGGGCATCGTCAGTAATTGCCGAAGTGACGGTCTTGTCGGCAACAGCAGCGCCCTCGTCGCCCACGATTGCCTGGCCATTGTCCGTGGTCGTTGCCTCGTCAGTCTGTACAACGGTAGATGACGAGCCATCACCGACGACAGTTTCGTCAGCAAATACACTGACCGGCATCCATACACAAAGAAAAAGAGCCACCGCGAAAGCAACTGCCAGAGAGGAATGCAGACGTCCCAGGTTTCCCATTGCAAGGCCCTTCATGAGATATGCGTGAGAAGCAACATGGCCTCATTTATAACCCATATTCAAACGTCTGAGCCGAGCATTAAGCTTTTTGTTTTGATTTGCGGATGCATGGCCTCCGCCAGTGTGTGAGTTTCGGGGGTACAAACAAAAGGCGAGGGATGTCCGAAGACACCCCTCACTGATTGAACGCGGGTTGATACTTGAGTCCGGAACTCGGCGCGCCCTAAGAAATGACGAGGTTTCCCAGCCATCCCCACTTGGGAGTCACAAGGGTACCGTAGCTGGATATCCAAGCAGAGAACGTCATCGTCTTGATGGCACCACCGGTACATTGGCAGACGCTTCCGTTACCCATGTAGATGGCAGAATCGCCATACGTGGGATCAGAGGCATCCCTACTCACCGCGATGACCATACCGGCCCTGAGCTCGCTCTGGTCGGACGAAGTGCAGTACTGGGCATAATAGTCGCATGCGTTGCCGATGAAGGTACCGAGACCGGCATTCTGATACACATTCGAGACCCACTTGGAGCCATATGCCGCCGCTGAAGTAGTTCTTGCTGCAGCGACAATTGCCTGTTGTGCCTCATTGGGATTGCCGGAGAGGCCAGAGAGAAGACCGTCGTTGTTCGCATAATACACATTTCGTGAAGAGTCCACGTAGAAACCGCCGCGCAGCACGTACCCGGACGCGAGCGTGTAGTGCGCCCAGCCGTCGGCCGAGTATCCCGGTACGCAGGCATGTGCGGTGGCGTCCACCCAGTAGCGCTGGAGACCGTCGACGTAGGCGCCTATGGCCCAGCCGGGGCCGGCGAGCCTGCCGTCGTTGTCGGCGAGGTAGACGTAGCCTGTGGAGGGATCCGTGTACTTCCCGCGGACGACGTAGCCGGAGGGTGTGGCATAGGCCCAGTACCCAGCTTCGTCGGAGGAGATAAGCCTGTCCTTGACGTAGGTACCACCCACGAACCAGTAGCGCTGGAGGCCGTAGGATCCGATGTCACTCGTCACGACCCAACCACTCGCAAGCAAGCCGTTGTTGTCCGCAAGGTAGTAGGTACCGCCGAAGGTTGCGGAGCCGCGCAGCACATATCCGGACGCGAGCGTGTAGTGCGCCCAGCCGTCGGCCGAGTATCCCGGTACGCAGGCATGTGCGGTGGCGTCCACCCAGTAGCGCTGGAGACCGTCGACGTAGGCGCCTATGGCCCAGCCGGGGCCGGCGAGCCTGCCGTCGTTGTCGGCGAGGTAGACGTAGCCCGTGGACGCCACGTACTTGCCACGGACGACGTAGCCGGAGGTAGTGGCGTATGCCCAGTACCCAGCTTCATCGGATGTGACGAGACGACCCCGAGCGAGATAGCCGTCCGCATCGACCCAGTAGCGCTGGAGGCCGTCGCTTCCACCATCAGGCGAGTCGGCGGTTATGACCCAGCCGTGGTCCTGAACGCCCTTCGTATAGTGTGCGACGCCGTTCCCATCCTCAACCCAACCCAGTTTGGCAAGGGCGGTGACGTTAAAGCTGGTGTTGCCGACGAAGACAAGCTTGCCCGCAAGGGTGGCGTAGCAGTGAACGTAATAGGTGCCGGTGCTACCGTGATCGGTGGGAAGGACAGTGGCAGTCCAGACGCCCGCGGAGGTCTGCGTCGCAGAGTACCAAACGAGGTCATCTTGGCCATTGGCGGCGCTCCAGACGGCAAACTGCACGTTCGTGAAGCTGGAGGACAGGTCAGACACGACGATGTCCGCCTCATACTCGGGAGCTTCGAGCGTACCGGAAGCATCCGCATTCTTCACGACGGGATTATGTTTCGTACTGCTCGCAAGCGCCTCCCAGTCAGAAGCGGTGCCATAGAACTTATCCACGTCAAGCGCGCCGCTATAATTTGGGAGATACGTGTTTGAAGAATACTGGAAGAGTTTGTAGTCATTGCCCCAGGCACCACAGGTGGTGGAGGTATGCCAAGGATCATCCTGGTAACCCGTTGATGAATTCATGGTGGCATACTGTGCGACCCAGAGCGGATAGGTCGCGGCAACTTGCGTCCAGTCGTACTCCTGCGTGACCGACTTGCTCATATAGATGAGCGGGACAACTCCCGTGAGGTTATAGACGGTATCAAGCCACGTCTTGGCGTACGAAGTGCCAAGAGATATTACGGGATCGGTCTCCCAGTCGAGGACAAGAACCGCCGTTCCAAGATAGCCCGAGATTGTGCTTACGAAGTGATTGGCCTGATCGACTGCAGAGCCAGTCGCAGTGTAGAAGTGGTAGAAGCCGATGAGGTCTCCGGCAGCAAGCGCAGCAGCGGCCTGGGAGGTATAGCAGTCGCTCGTATACGAGGTCCCCTCGGTCGCCTTGATAATCACGAAATCGGCGGAGACTTTCGAAAGATCTATACCGGGCTGCCAGCCAGAAATATCAATACCATCAAGCGTGCTACCGCTCGTCGTCGCTGCGGTGCTGGCAACGGCTGAGGCGACGGTGCTTTTTTCGGCTTCCGCCGTGGTGCCGGTAGTGGTGCCCGTGGTGGTGCCGGTCGCCGTGCCCGTGGCGTCACCAGTCGTGGTACCGGTCGTGGTGCCCGTCGTGGTGGAACCCGTCGTCGCGCCCGTGGTGGTATCCGTGGCATCACCGGTCGTCGTGCCTGTGGTTCCTCCCGTGGCGGTGTCCGTTGTGGTTCCCGTGGCATCGCTGGACGCGGTTGAACCCGTGGTAGTGACGGTTGCCGTGCCCGTTGTATCAGCAGTAGCCCCAGTTGTATCCGTCGTACCGGTCGTAGTCGGAGCGGTGATAGCAGTCTCCCCTGCCACGGGTGTGGACTGCTCAGAAGTTGTCTCGCTCGGTGTCGCCCCGACAACCTTCTCGCTGACCACGGTCTGGTCTGAACCAATCACCTCATCTGCAAGGGCAACGCCCCCCAGAATAACGCTGGACATAATCAGAACCAAGCAAAATGAGGCGATCGCGAACGCTCGTCTTACAACACTACCCATGAGACCCCCGGCTTAATTCTCAGGCTGCTACGGTTAATGAACATTTACCCATAATGTAGGGTAGTCTATTTTATGTAAGATGACTACTATTCTTAGACATGATATTGGGGGAGGCGGAGAACGAGCCACAACGCAGCTTCCCTTTCGCGCAGCGAAGCACAAGAAGAAATACTCTTATTTCATCTCCGGGATTTCCTCTACACCCTCCCACGGTAGGACCAAAACGGTTTTGTAGAGGATGAAAATGTCTACTCAACCCCGGACTCAGTGGGCAGATACTGTTCATAGGTTAGCAAAAACCCAATGCAACTATGGTCGAATACCTTGGGGCACAGGACTCGACCAAGTGGTTTCGGTGTCCTCTTAACCTTCTCCTTGATACTATGGAATGCACTTCTACGATGTGGACTTATGGAGGCGTTGCATCATGGACCATAGTGGGCTCACTGGCTCTAGGATTGCTTGGGTCATTCCGTCCGTTGGCCCGGGCAGCGGGGGTATGCGCACTATCCTCCGACATGTGGAAGCTGCCATCAAGGAAGGATGCCGTTGCGATGTCGTCGTGGATGACGATGTCCCTCGTGCTTTGAGCCAAGCTCACCTTGCGGACTACTATGGCCTGTCATCTGCAGGTGTTTTCACCGACGTCCCTGAGCAGGCCGTGCCCTATGATCTGGTCATCGCCACCGCCAACACCACCGTTTCTCTCGCGAGATCGATTTCCGCTAGGTATGCTTGCTACTTCATTCAAGATTTTGAGCCATGGTTTTACCCTATGGGGGATGACTACCTTGCCGCCGAACAGACCTATCTGGCTGGGTTCATCCCTATAACAATCGGGCGCTGGCTGGCACACAAGCTAGCTCGGGAGTACGGCCTGGCACCATTTCACTATGATTTCTGTGCTGACCTTGATGTCTATGGAACTATGAAAGAAGTCCAGAGAGAGCATGCCGTCTGCATTCTCCTCCAACCGGATAAGCCACGTAGATGCTGCGGCATGGTCGGACACGTCATAGATCTTCTACGGACCCTTGACCCCACTATGAAAATCTACACGTATGGCTCGGCAGGAACAGAGAGGGCTCATAACCCAAAGGTGGTTGATCTCGGACTCATTTCGCCGGCGGCGTGTGCCGATCTCTATCGACGCTGTTCGGTGGGCATGTGTGTGAGTTCATCCAATCCATCACGTATTCCCTTCGAAATGATGTCATGTGGCTTACCTGTTGTTGACGTCTATCGAGAAAACAATCTCTACGACTACTGTGATAGCGCCTGTGTTCTTGCCGATCCCTCGGCTGACGCGCTGGCTACTGCCATCCTTCTTGTTGCCAACGATGTCGATAGGGCTAGAGACATGGGAGAGGCCGGCAGAAGGTTCATGGAGACGCGTCCCATGAAATGCGAAACCGATGCGTTCCTCGACATTCTTATTGAGATTCTTTCGGGCGCTACGATGTGCCAGGCGGACGTACCGGCCAAGACGATAGAGAAACACGTCGCCGCGACCCCGCGGTCGCACACCCTCTTTCTTGACCAGAGACTTCTTGCCAAGAGACACGCCAAGGCTCTGGTGAACCCCATTGTCGGATCCCACATTCGCGTGACCATAGATAATCTGATGCTCCCGCAAGGTCATGAGGTTGTTGTTCCCGTTTGGAGCAATCCAGCTCAGAAAGATATCGTCTGGTACCCTGCGACTTGTGGTGATGATGGGATATGGTCGTTCATCATCGATCTCAAGAGGCACTCCGCTAATCTCACCCAGTACATCATCCATGTCTATACCGTGGATACTGAAGGTGGCAAGCATTTCATTGCCGCCTTCTCAAGATGGCTTGCACCAAATGCGACAGCTTCCTTATGTACGAACAAAAACGATAATCTGGACACCGCAAGGGATGATTCCGTCGATAAACCTCCCCGGCAGATTAAGCTGAGCTTTGCGCCCGTCTTGAGTGTGCATGCTGGCAAGATTGGTAGCCGCTTTTTCCGTCAATCGTAAACTGCCACATACAGAGAGATACGAGTTGACGTCTCCAGACAATATGAGGAAGGCAGCTTAGGGTTCCTGCTACGACCCCACATGTAGTTTTCATTACGTGCGGCACTGGATACATGGTGCAGAATAATCACCATGCGCCCCCATGCTCGCCCCGACCGCAAAGGAGCCGCATGAACAAGTCATTCCGCAGCATCGACGAGCAGATCGAGCTCCTCCATTCGCGCGGCATCTCAACCACCACAGAGACGCGCACCATCCTTTTGCGCGAGGGATACTATGCCGTCGTCAACGGCTACAAGCTTCCCTTCATCGACGGGGCAGCCTCGAAGGCCACCGGGGACGACCGCTTTCTTCCAGGCACGTCCTTCGATGACATCTACGCGCTCTTCTGCTTTGACCGCGAGCTACGCGCGCTGGTCTTCCGTCACCTCATGACCGTCGAGGCCATGATGCGCTCCGTTCTCTCGTACAGCTTCTGCGAGGCGCACCGCGGAACCGAGGACTACCTCCACCGCAGCTGCTACACCAGCGCGCGCGAGTACCTCCGAGACGAGGAGTCTTTCGAGGGCGACCTCGACTGGATGATCAACACGCTCGAGCACCACGCCCGTGGCGTCGAGGGCGATGCAGGCGTCACCGACGTTCGCGTGAGCCACTACCGCAGGCGGTACGACGGCGTTCCCCTATGGGTGCTCTTCAACGAGCTCACCTTCGGCAACCTCAAGTACTTCTATGCCCTCTTGCGCAAGAGCGAGCAAAACGCGGTCTGCAGTCGCATACGGGAGGCCTGCGGTCACGCGGGCGGCTCCCCCATCTCTCGCAGGGGAATGCTTCTCGACCTTGACGAGATGGTCGCAGTTCGCAACGCCTGCGCCCACGAGGAGCGGCTCTACAACTACTCAAGCGAGTCCGAGGCCAACCTGGGCACGCTCCTCAAGAAGATGGGTCTCTATCTCACGGAGTCGGACCACGCAAGGCTCATCAGTGGCGTGACGGCGCTGTCTGACACGTACTCCGACCGAAGCCGACCGATCACGCGGGCGTTGGCAGGGGCGGGGCTGCCAGGTGCGGGCGGGTAGCCATGCTCAAGACCGCCACGGCTGCTACAGCGGTCGTTACTTCCCGCTTGAATTCTCAGTGTTAGTGCAACAGCACCGCGTTAAGTTTTTGAAGGGGGCGGAATATTGGGTATACGTGTTTTTTGCGATAGCTATCGGCAACATTCTCACTACAGTTGCCGCCTATGATGGTACGTATACTTATTGGATATCTGATACTAACGACAAGTACTCGCAAGTACCCTTTACAAACAAGTTCGCCTCTTTCCCAAAGGGTATATGCCGAATTTAACATGGAGCATTCAGCGAGAGGGGCTTTGCCTATGTATTCTATGAGGGTTGCACTTATGCTGGCGGCTAGTACTTCCCGCATCGCATTCATCTGTGAGGAGACATGGGATGATTCTCGGCAAGCTTAGGGATGACCAGCCCAGCAATAAGCGTATCTTCTTCTGGAATACGACCGGTAGTATATGCTCTTCTTGCACGTCGTTTCTTCTCCTCCTCCTCGTCACGCGCATCTGCGGCGCCGATGAGGCCGGAAACTACTCCATCGGTTATGCGATAGCCCAGCTCATGTGGACGGTTGGTGTTTTCGAGGCAACTACTTACACTGCTACCGACACGGGATACCGGTTTTCCGACGAACAATACTTAGCGTTCAAAATTCTTTCACTTATGGCAATGGTTGTGTCCAGCGTCATCTATGTATGGTCGTTCCATTACGACATTCACAAGGGAACCCTCGCGCTCGTGCTCTGTCTCTATCGCTTCTTCGATGCCCTAAGTCTCTACTATTTTGGTGTACTTCAAAGGCAGGGGCGGCTCGACATCTCCGGGTTCACGATTGCCTGGCAAACGATTCTCTCCCTTGTTGCCTTTAGCCTAGTGCTCTTGATGACTCATGATGCGGTGATGGCAGTGCTCATAGCATCTGTCGCCGAGATTATATGGATTGCAGCGTATGTCATCCCTCGATGGCATCATATTAAGATAACAGGACATCCCGACTTCACTCCATCGGTGATGGCACATCTATTCATAGAGCTGCTCCCCCTCTTTCTGGGAACATTTCTAGCAAACTATCTTTATAATATTCCGAAGTATGCGATTGACGGCGTTGGTACGGCTAAGATGCAAACTGTGTTCAATGTTCTCTTCATGCCGACGTTCGTCATTAACCTCTTCCTTCTCTTTATTATCAGGCCGGCCCTCACGCCCATGGCCGAGAACTGGAGCGCCGGACGGCGTAAGGAGTTCTTCGGGACAGTCCGAAAGCTCCTTCTTGCCGTTGTGGGAATCACAATCGTTATCATCGTGCTCGGTGTCACAATAGGCATTCCCCTGTTGGAATTCTTCTATGGAATTGACCTAACCGGCTACAAAATAACCTTTATCATTATTTTGATAGGGGGAGGTTTTGCATCAGCGTCAAGCGTCATCTATGACGCTCTTGTCATTATTCGGAAGCAGAGTCTTGTCCTAGTGGCCTATGGGCTAGCAGTGCTCTCCGGCATTCTTGTGGCCACCCCTCTTGTGGCGTTTGCGGGAATAGATGGTGCAGGACTGGTTTATGTCATCTCATGCGTAGTCTTGCTCATTATGTTCATCGTAATGTTTCTTCTCGGAATCAGAACAGGTAGACCCAACAGCAGAGGAGACCATGAGTAAGTTTTCCGTGGCAGACCCCGTCGTGTCCGTTATCATGTCACTCTATAATCCAGATTTGAAGTACCTCGCCGAACAACTCGACTCAATCGCGGCACAGGATTTCGATGACTTCGAGGTTGTTGTCTATAATGACAATCCAATCGGAGATGATCTCTCTGCATTTTGTCGAGATCATCTCGGTAAAAAACCCCTCCGCTATTTTGCGACAAAAAAGAACCGCGGATATGTTAAGGCCTTTGAACATCTTGTTTCATTGGCCAACGGCAGATGCCTTGCCTTTTGTGATCAGGATGATTTGTGGGCTCCATCCCGTCTTTCTGCAGGCGTGAAAGCGCTTAGTTCTGGCGCCCTCCTTGTAACCTGCGATCGAAAAATTATCTCTGCCGATGACAAAATTCTTTGCGAAAGCTGGAGACATTCCCACCCAACATTCCCTGAGACATCATGGAACACCGGAGATTGCATCACCGCGCGAGCCGTCTTTACTTGTTATTCAATCGGCATGGCCACGATGATTCGTTCTGACATTGCAAAGGCATTAAGACCTTTTCCAACTTGCACAGGACATGACAAGTGGCTTGCTCTTGGTGCAAGCGCTCTTGGCACATGCGCCTTCATTGATTCCCCACTTGTCTCATACCGTAGACACGGGACAAACATAACTGGTAGTTTAGCAGGAATCTCATGTAAACAAGACTGGTACGATACAAGATGTGCCGATGCATTTGAGCTGGCACAGACATTCGCTTTGCGCTTTCCTTCATATCCAGATGTCGCTCGTATCATAGATTTCGCGTGTGCAAGAGTTGAACATAATGTATGGAGTATTTACCGGAATCGCGATCTTGCGCCAGCCATTGCTTATTTCGAGATAGTTTTGCATTTCACTCCAAATTGGCTTTTTAGAATTGCACTTCGTATAAAAAACAAATTTGTCGTCGGGATAAACTGATTGGTCATACCAGTCGTCTCTCAAACTTACTTATTTTGTAGAAAAGCCCTATCAAGACTCGCAGTCACTGCTGCCCATCCACAATCGTGTTCGACATGGTAACGCAGGGCTTGACGTCCCTCCTCCAAGTCATTCGTTGACATTGAGACAAGCGACTCTAGTGCAGATGCTATTTCATTAGTTGATCTTCCTTTGGTGATTCGAGTGACGCTCGAATCACCGGCGACCTCGAACGCTCCGCCGACTTCTGGGACCACAAAGGGAACTCCATAAGCTCCAGCCTCAAGGAGCGATGTACAGAAGCCTTCAGAACGGGTCGGGAGACAGAAGAAATCTGATTGCGACATTAATGCCGAGAGATTCTCCCTTCCAATATTACCAAGAAGAAAAACATTGTCTGGTTTATCTGCAGCGAGATGATTAAAAAGGGTGCCGTCGCCAGCAAAGATGAAGGAAAGATCGCTCATCTGACGCGCGACTTTGACCAAGATATGGGGCCCTTTCTCAGGCGTGAGACGACCTACGAACGAGACGATTTGAGAGTGCGGGTCGATCCCAAGATCAGCGCGATAGTCTTTTCCCGAGCAGTTTTTGCGAAAGGCCTTGGCATCGATTGCGTTCGGGATGACACCCTTGGCATCGATGTCAAAGTGTTCAAGCCACTTAACACTAGCCTGTGAAATCCCACAGAACGTTGGCCTATATGTACTTACTTTCTTTGTTATTACGTGTTCGTAGACCTCTACCAAGGGGTCCATGGCGTTACCGAAGCAGATGTGATTCGAGCCGTGATCGAGTACGATTGCGGGGGCTCCGATTGCCCTCGCTAAACGTAGCCCCTCAAGGGAATGGGGGTAAAAGCGGGTATTCACCACAACACGGTCAATGCCTATGTCCATGAGTTTGTTGAATCGTTTTTCATACTCAGAAGAATGGACCGTCCACGGAAGCCTCCCCCCAAAGAACGGTCTACATGGAAGGCGATGAACGTCTACTCCGTCGGAGAGCTGCTCGTAGGACGAGGAAGCATCAATACGCATCGTTACGATTGTTGCCTGGTGCCCCTGCGACTCAAGCTCATGAGCAAGGTTGTCGGTGAACACCTCAACTCCACCGGGGTGCGGGAAGTATAACGACGAGAAGATAGCATAATGATGATTTATGTCGGACACTAGAACCTCTTCGGAATGACGGTCTCATCTGCCAAGGCAATTTTGCCTTCAACTCTGTCAAAATACTAATTCTATCTGTTGATCGAGCTCCAGATAGAGTGGATAAAGAGTCTCGGCATAGCTACGCCATATTCTTACGTATAATCCTGCGTCGAGCTACCCGAGAAGAAGGTCCATGTGTCCTCGTGAGCGCTAGGCTTTGCGCGTCCACTCGGACTATTGATGTTCACTAAGAACTAGTCCGAAGGGGCTGTGATTCCTGTCTGGTCACCCTCGTGGACAGGTGGAGTAGGTTCTTGCCCGACAGCAGGGCATCGGCCCGCGGAGCGGAGAAGGCTACGGGGGTGAAGACGGAGACCTTTCGCGGCCAACTTCTGCGAAGCGTGACCCCGGACGGGGGAAGGAGTTCGCCCAACATGCCAATATCACCGCTGAACTGGGCATAGAATTCTACTTCTGCCGGCCACGCCGTCCATGGAAGCGCGGGACCGACGAGAACACGAATGGCCTCGTCCGCAAGTAATTCCCGAAGAGAACCGACTTCTCCACGGTGTCTGACGAGGACGCGCAGGCGATGTAAGATGCCTTGAACCGTAGACCCTGCAAGTACCTCGGATTCAGGACGCCCGAGGAGGTCCAATGCTCAGAGACGTTGCACTTGGCCTGAGAATTCAAGGGCGAAAGAGCTCCTTGTCAAACTCGGCAAACTCCTCGGGAGGCACGTTGGGATCGCAGCCAAACGACTCGCCGATCGCCTGGGCCTGAAGGTGCCTGAGACCCGCCTTGTCCGTCTCGCCCATGGCGTCGTAGATCGTGGAGAGGCGCTCGGTCGCATAGGCAACGTAGTTGGCCACCGAGTCGCCCATGCCGGAGAGCACCATCATCGTGACGAGCGAGTCGGGAGTCAGCTGAAGCGCCGTCTCGGGATCAAGCTCGAGGATATCCCCCACCTGCTGTTCGATCTCTCGGCAGGCGGCAGGGTCTGACTTCTCGACCGCAAGACGCATCGCCTGCATGACCGCCTCGACAAACTGCGAGATGATCTCGAGAAGATAGTCTCTCTGTAGCATTGGTGCCCCTCTCTCCCCTGCCGCTACCTGACGGCTGGCGGTTGAATTCTCAGATGCTCGAACGCGGCGGGCGTGGCCTGCCTGCCCTGCGGCGTACGTACGATGAGGCCACGCTGAAGCAGATAGGGCTCGTAGACGTCCTCAAGGGTGGACGGGTCTTCGCCCACCACGCTCGCGATGGTGGTGAGGCCGACGGGCCTGCCCCTGAAGGTGGAGCAGAGCGCCTGCAGGATTCTCACGTCCATGGTGTCAAGACCCAGCTCGTCTATCTCAAAGAACGAGAGCGCCTCTGCAGCAACGTCCCACGTTATCGCTCCGGCCACCTTGACCTGCGCATAATCGCGCACGCGCTTGAGGAGCCTGTTTGCCAGGCGGGGCGTGCCGCGCGAGCGAGAGGCTATCTCCGCCGCGCCCTGCTCATCGATGTCAACGCCGAGGATGGCGGAGGAGCGGCGCACAATGGTTGCAAGCTCGGAGGGCGTGTAGTAGTCCAACCGGTACGAGATGCCAAAGCGGTCGCGGAGAGGTCCCGTGAGAAGTCCCGTGCGCGTGGTGGCGCCCACGAGCGTGAACTTGGGCAGCTCGATCCTGATGGAGCGCGCCGCCGGCCCCTTGCCGATGACGATGTCAAGGAAGAAGTCCTCCATCGCGGGATAGAGCACCTCCTCAACCTGGTGGTTGAGACGATGGATCTCGTCGATGAAGAGGACGTCACCCGCCTCGAGGTTGGTGAGGATGGCCGCAAGGTCACCCTGACGCTCAATGGCGGGACCCGAGGTGGTATGAAGCTTGGCCCCCATCTCGTTTGCCACGACACCCGCGAGCGTGGTCTTGCCCAAGCCCGGGGGACCAGAGAAGATGACGTGGTCAAGCGGCTCGTGACGGTCTTTGGCGGCTTGGATGAGAACGCGGAGGTTCTCGCGTACGCGCGCTTGGCCAAGATACTCGTCGAGCGTCTTTGGACGGAGGTTGCGATCCTGCTCGAGGTCCTCGGTCGTGAGCCCGCTCGTGACCGCACGGGCGTTCTCTCCCTTGGGTCCCGCCGCATCTCCTGCGCCCTTGGCAAAGAGGTCGCCCTCGCCTGCCTCCCACATCAGCTACCACTCCCCAGGCGCCTGAGCGCATAGGCGACAGCCTTCTCGATGGTGGTGGCGCCAGCCTCGTCGTGGCCCTCGAGCGCAAGCTCCNCCTCCTGGGGCGTGAACCCCATGGAGAGAAGCGCATCGCCCGCATCGGTGTCAACGGAGGGCACGGCCGTGGGAAGCGTGGCTTGCGTGCTGGGATCAGAGAGGCCCACAAGACCTCTGAGCTCTGCGTTCTTTGAAAACACGTCGGAGAGCTCCACGAGAAGGCGAGACGCCTTCTTGCGCCCGACGCCCGGCACCTGCGCCATGCGCGTGATGTCCTGCGTGGTGACGACCTGCGCGAGCTGCGACGGAGTGAAGGTGGAGAGCGCCGAGAGCGCAAGCTTTGGTCCCACGCCGACGATGGCGCGAAGCTGGTCGAAGAGGGCCCGCTCCTCACGCGTGGCAAAGCCATAGAGCTCCATGGCNTCCTCGCGGACGATCATTCGCGTGAGGATGGTAACGCCCGCCTCGCCGACAGGCGGCAGCGCACCGGCGGTGATGGACGAAACGCCAAGTTGGAACCCCACTCCGCCAACGTCGATGACGACGTGCGTGGGAAGCACCTCGACGAGCGTTCCCGTAAGCTGGACAATCACGCGTAGCTCCCCCTCGTCTNGCCGAGCGTCTTGGTGCGCACGAGATTAGCATGACACACCGCAGCCGCAAGGGCGTCGGCGGCATGGTCTGGATGGGGCTCGTGATCGAGCGCAAGCAGGTTCTTGATCATGTACATGACCTGNTGCTTGTCNGCCGCNCCCGTGCCGACCACNGCCTGCTTGATCTGCATGGGCGTGTACTCGCCCACCGAAAGTCCCGCCGTGGAGCACGCGACGATGGCGGCGCCACGTGCCTGGGCGGTTGCGATGGCCGAGCGGCTGTTCTCGCCAAAGTAGATGTTCTCGATTGCGAGCTCGGTGGGGCCATAGCGACAGATGACGTTCTGTATCTCGCGGTAGATTCTGCCGAGGCGCTGGTCTATGGGCTCGTCGGCCTTGGTCGTCACGCAACCGTAGGCACGAGCGCGACATGCGCCTCCGCGAGACTCGATGACGCCCCAGCCCGTGTGAGCGAGGCCGGGGTCAATGCCGAGGATGATCACGCGCCCTTCCCCTCCACGTACATCTGTCGAGAAAAACGAACGTTAGTTCTAGTATAGCATAGGAGGGGCTGGGCTTGGATAAAACTAGTTCTCCGAGAAGGGGTTGGTCCACGCGTGACCCTGCTCGCTCCCCTTGTCGTCGGCCTTCTCGTCGAAGGGCTCGTCCCCAAAGCCCTCGGGGTGCAGGCCTCCACCAAGCGAGAAGTCGCGCAGGAACTCGAGCATCTCGCGCACGTCTCGAATGCGGCGGCTCTGCGGTTCGTACCTGACGCCCCGCATACCTTCCGTGCCTGGCAGGATGATGCTGTCCCGGCTCTCCGCGTCCGCGCGCTCGTCCTCTTTGCGCGGCCTGTCATGCCAGACCATGCCGATGGGGTTGCGCGTGTCGTAGATGGTCTTCGAGGAGGCCATGATGCAGATGCCCCGCCCCGCACGGGCGAGCTCGTGGTCGCACGTGCGGCGGATGATCTCTTCCACCACCTCGGGGTGCCCATGGTCGGTAACGATGTCGGATGCGCTGCGCTCCCACTCCACATAGCTCGAGAGCACGTGGTCGACGTACGCGAGGCGCTCCTCGTCGGAGGTTCCGCATTCCTCGAGCCCGTCCACGTCGGGCACCTCGTAGGCGTTCTGGGCGCCGCGCGAGATCACGGGTGAGATCGTGTTGCGAAGACGAGCCAGCTCGATGACCGCAGAACGGTAGAGGTCGCCTATCGGCATGACGCGCGCGGCGCTGACGGCGCGGACGTCGACCTCGAGGGCAAGCGCGGTCTTGTCCAGGTTGGAGAGCGCGATGCCGCCGATCTCGCGGGCGAGCGCGGCAAGGTGCGCCTCGGCGATGTCGCGGGCAAGCGCACGATCGCCTTCCACACCGAGGGCGGCACCGGAGAGCTCGCGCGAATCGATCCTGAGGTTGCGCACGAGGGTACGACTCGAGAGCACCCCCTGCTCGTCAGCATCGTCAAGGACGAGGGCATGGACCCTCGTCGGTCCGAGGGCGTCTGTCGCGAGCGCCGCGACCACCATCGAGTCGAGGCTGCCGTCCAGAAGCACCGCGATGTCGTTGTTGCCCGTCTTCTCGCAGAGGTCGTGCAGGCCGAGCGTNAGGGCNCCCCAGGNAAAGAGNGGNCGATCGAAGACCTCCTGCACGAGCGGATGCGCGAGGGGCCCCTCGGCGTGAGGGTCTATGTCACAGACGAGCAGCGCCTCCTCGAGGGACGGTGCCTGCGCGGCAAGCTCGCCCCAGGGGGCAAGCACAAAGCTCGAACCCGTGAACACCTGCGGCCCGTAGCCGCCGAGCGAGCCCGCGGCCACGATCCACGCGTTGGCCGCCTCAGCGTCGGCGAGGAAACGCCCCTCCGAGAGGGCTGAGCCGAGCGCCGACGAAGCGTCGTCGGCGCCAAAGCCATAGCCCGAGAAGAAGAGGATGACGTCCGCATCATACTCAAAGTCATCGTAGGCATCGAGATCGTCGTAGGTAAAGGCCACGCCAAACCTGACGCCGTCAATCTCGACCTCGGGAAGGGCGGGTGCGGAGGCATCCTTGTTCGTCGAGGGACCATCGCCGCGGTGGATGGGCATGAGCGACTTTAGGTATGAGCCGAGCTTGAGCGGCACCAGGCTCCCCTCACGGATGAACATGGCCTCGGGGACGAGGTCTCCTTTGAACGAGGTGACCAGGGGGACGATGCTCGGGCACGCCAGCCGGTCGGAGAGGTTCACGAACGTCTCGGCGAGGTCGAGGAGAAAGCCCTCCTGGTCGGGGTTGTCCACCGGAAGAGGGCCGGTGAGGGTTGCCATGGGAAACACGAGCAGGTCGNCGNGGTCGGCCNCNGCGCGNNNNGAGTANTCCACCATGCGGTCCGCCGTCTTCTCGAAATCGGCGGCGCTCGTGCTCATCTGTGCGATTGCTATCCTCATGAAAGTCCCTCTCCCAGTGATTCATGTCCGCATTGGACGAGTCATCGGACCGAGGGGCTGCCAGGGATTACCGGCAGCCCGCTCAAACTGCCCGAACGGGCTGCCCGGGCAAACGCTTACGCCTCGGCCTTCCAGAGACCGTGGAGGTTNCANTACGCGTAGACGGTGGCNNCCTCGCCCTCNCCTATGCAGAAGTGAGCCTCGGGGGCATCGTTGGGCGTGAGATGGCGAATGATGGTCTTGCGGTTGCTCACGAAGGCGATCCACTGGATGTAGTGAGCCTCGGTCATGGGATGGGGAACCTCGCCCACCGCCACGTTCAGGCGATCCCCCTCGCGTGTGAGAACGGGAACGTGCTTCTCGACGGCGGCATCGACCGCACCAGGGACGAGAAGCTCCATCGGGTCCCCGCAGCACTGCGGGACGCACGGGCACTCCTCGTCGACCATCAGAACAATGTTGCCGCAGTGCTTGCAACGGTAGAACTTGGCCTCAGCCATGGTGTCCNCNTTCTGACGTNATGTTCCTNGGGTTCTTATCCCCCAATCGGGCCGGTATGTTACCGACAACCACCCATCTGGAGAGAATTCCTACGCGACGACGACCTGTCCCGCGCGGCCTACGAGATCGGTGACCTCGGCGAGNAGGACCATGTTNNGNGCGTCCACGCGCGTGGGCAGCTCCATGCGCATGGTGTCGCCGCCGGCGCTCTCCACGCGCAGCTCCACGTGGTCGAGACCGACGTAGCGGGCGAGTACCCCCACGAGCGCGTCCATGCGGGTGCGGGAGAGCTGGTTGGCGGGCAGGTTGATCTCGAGCACCTTGGGGCGGTTGCTCTTCTCGTTGAGGTCGAGCTTCACGATCTCGGTGCACATGAGCTGGTCGCCGCGGTCGGAGCGCTCGAGCCGACCCTTGGCCGAGATGAAGATGTCTCCCGAGCTCTCGCCCGTCTCGGGGTCGACCTCGCCGGCGAGCGTGGCCGCGCATTGGCGGTATACCTTGGGGAAGANGACGAGNGTGATCTCGCCCTCCATGTCCTCGAGCGTGACGACGGCCATGGGGTCACCTTTCTTGGTGGTCTTCTTCTGAACGCTCGTGACCATGCCCGCAAACCGCACGAGCGTGCCCTCGGGAACCTTGAAGCGCTCGTGCACGCCTCCCGTGGGGTCGGTGTACTCCTCCGAGACCGCGATGTCGGCGATGCTGTAGTCGCGCTCCTTGGAGAGCGCGTACTCATACGGACGGAGCGGATGGTCGGAGACGTAGATGCCCAGCACGTCGTGCTCCTGGGCAAGCTTGATTCGACGATCCCACTCGATGCCGTCGGGCACGGGCACCGACTCCTGAAAGCCGGAGTCCTCGACGTCGGAGAACATGTCGAACATCGAGAACTGCCCCGAGGCGCGCTCCTTCTGCCTGCGCGCCGCCGCGTCGACGATGTTCTCGGGGTTGTTCTTGTCCACGAAGTGCATCATCTGCATGCGGGTGAAGCCCGAGTAGTCGAAGGCCCCCGACTTGATGAGCGCCTCGACCACGCGCCTGTTGGCCTGCACCCCGTCCATGCGGTCGACGAAGTCGTGGAGGTTCTTGAAGGGACCGTTCGCAGCGCGCTCGTCCATGATGGCGTCGCCCACGCCCTCGCCTACGCCACGGACGCCGGCGAAGCCGAAGCGAATGCCCTCGGAGGTTGCCGTGAAGTCCTTGCCGGACTCGTTGATGTCGGGCGGAAGGATGGAGATGCCCTCGTGGCGACATGCGGTGACGTAGTGGACGATCTTGTCGGTCTTGCCCATGTACGAGGTGAGGACGGAGGCCATGTACTCGCGCGGAAAGTATGCCTTGATCCAGGCCGTCTGCATGACGAGTATGGCGTAGCCNGCCGAGTGGCTCTTGTTGAAGGCGTACGAGGCAAACTCGAGGACGTCGTCCCAGATGCGCTGGGCGGTCTCCCGCTTGTAGCCGTTGTCCACGGCACCGTTCATCCAGTGGTCGTAGGTGGTCTCGTCCTTGCCGTTGTCCCAATGGAACACGGTGCTCGTGAGGAGCTTGATCTTCTTCTTGGCCACGGGCTTGCGGATGCGGGAGTCCGACTCCCCTGCGGAGAAGTTGGACATCTTGACCGAGATCTGCATGACCTGTTCCTGGTACACGATGGTGCCATAGGTCTCGTCGAGGATGTCGGAGAGACGATCGTCGTAGAAGACGACGGGCTCCTTGCCGTTCATGCGGTTGATGTAGCTCGTCACCATGCCGGCGCCAAGGGGNCCNGGNCGNTACAGGGCGATGAGTGCGACGATCTGCTTGTACTCCTTGGGCTGCATGCTCTTGATGGTGGCCGTCATGCCGCTGGACTCGACCTGGAAGACGCCCGCCGTGTGGCCGCGGCCCATGAGGGCGTAGATGTTGGGATCGGAGAAGTCGATCTTGTCGACGTCGAGGTCCACGCAGGTGGCGCCTTCCTTGACGCAGGAGCGCACCGACGGCGGCAACTCGTCGATGTCGGAGGCGTTGGGGTGGCTGTGTCGGATGTTGGCAAGCGCCTTGGATATGACCGTCAGGGTNCGCAGGCCGAGNAAGTCCATCTTGAGCAGGCCCATGTCCGCCACCGAGTGGCCCTCGTACTGCGTGATGGTGACGTTGCCCTTGGTGTCGAGCTTGGTGGGGACGTGGTCGGTGACGGGCGTGGGGGCAATGAGCGTGGCGCAGGCGTGAACGCCCTCTCCGCGGGTGAGGCCTTCGATGGCGAGGGCGGCGTCGATGATCTTCCTGGCGTCCTGGTCGCTTCTGTAGGCCTCCTCGAAGTCGGGCGAGTACTGGTCCTCCTTGCCCTCGTTCTTGTGGAGCGCGTTGGAGAGCGCGAGACGCGGGTCGTTGGAGAGCATCTTGGAGAGCTTCTGACCCTTGTACACGGGAAAGCCCAGGACGCGGTTGGCGTCGTTGATGGCCTGCTTGGCCTTGATGGTGGAATAGGTGATGACCTTGCACACGTGGTCCTCGCCGTAGACCTCGCGCACGTGCCGGATCACGTCCTGGAGGTGCTCGTCGTCGAAGTCCATGTCGATATCGGGCATCTCGGAGCGCTCGGGCGAGAGGAACCTCTCGAACATGAG
>JGI20225J20221_1001829_pt1 | contig 18848 bp, 16 predicted proteins | sample BioMet4_FD_20221 | JGI IMG/M metagenome (IMG submission 20221) | reverse complement strand
CGGCCCCGAGCACGAGGTTGCCCATGATAAGGGGATAATCCCGGGCCATGACCGACTGATAGAAAAGCTGCCCCAGGCCCGGCAGGGCGAAGATGGATTCGATGATGACCGAGCCGCCGATCAGTCCCGGTATGGACAGGCCGAGGATGGTGATGACCGGGAGCAGGGCGTTGCGCAGGGCGTGCTTGCCGATGACGGCCCAGGTGGACAGGCCCTTGGCCCGGGCGGTCAGGATGTAGTCCTGGCGCAGGACTTCGAGCATGGACGAGCGCATGAACCGGGACAGGCCGGCCAGGCCGCCGAAAGTATAGATGAAGATGGGCAGGGTCAGGTGTCGGGCCAGGTCGACGGTTTTTCCCCAGAGGGAGAAGGTGGCGAAGTCCATGGAGGTGAGGCCGGATATGGGGAGTATGCCCCAGTGGATGCCGAAAAGGAGCATGAGGAGCAGGGCCAGCCAGAAGCCGGGTACGGCGAAGCCGACGAAGACGAAGACCGTGGCCGCCCGGTCGAACAGGCCGCCCTGTTTATAGGCCGAAAGCAGGCCGATGGGGATGGCGATCATCAGGGTGAGCACGAGGGAGACGATGTTCATGGAAAAGGTCAGGGGCAGGCGTTCGCGGATTTTGTCCCAGACGGGCCGGTGGTCGCCGGAGAGGGACTGGCCGAAGTCGAAGCGGACGAGCTTGCCGAGCCAGTCGAGGTATTGGACGGGCAGGGGGCGGTCGAGGCCGTAGAGTTTTTCGAGGCGGGCGCGGGTTTCGGCGGTGGCCAGGGGATTCAAGGTGGTCTGCATATCGGTGGGGGAACCCGGGGCCAAGTGGATGACGGCGAAGCTGATGAGGGTGATGCCGAGGAAGATACCGGCGACCCAGAGGGCTTTGAGGGCGAGGCGGTTGGCCAGGGCGAGCACGGTAGGCGGACTCCTTGGGGCGCGTTGTCGGCGCCATTTCACGGAGGGATTTGTACGGGAAACGGGTAGGGAAGAAAAGGGCAGGGGAAAAATGCGTGTTGGGAAGAAAAAGCGCTTGACTTTTTTTGGCCCCGCGATAATTTCTCCTCTCGCGACGGGGCTGTAGCTCAGTTGGGAGAGCGCTTGAATGGCATTCAAGAGGTCGTGGGTTCGATTCCCTCCAGCTCCACCAGAATGAATGCACGGGGTTAGGTGATAAGCCTAACCCCTTTTTCTTTTGGCTGCGCCAACGGGTTTTGTTGGCTCCCCTGTAGGAGCAGCACAAGGGTTCGCAGAAGCGAGCCAGCATGAGCACCCGGAAAAGGGCGCTTGAATTTTTTTCAAGAGGCCGGCCCACCCTTCGTCTTTTTGCTTCAGAAAGAGTTTTTCTCCGCAACTTACCTCATGGGTGCATGAGGAAAAAGGCCAAGGACCTCTTGATTTTTTTTCAAGGGGCCGGTTCTTCCCGTTTGGACCTTTGGGCTTTTGAAAGTCATCCTCCACGATCATCAGTTCAATCTTGGTTTCTCTTCATCAGTAGGTTGTTGACGATGGTCCATGGGGAAACTCATGGAATCGACAACTTGTAAGGATTTCTTTCAAGTTCGAACCGATGGATATATTTCATTAATTGAATCGGGTTGCTGGAATCAAGGATGGCACCCGGTCGTTGATTCTTGGGGGTTGTCCGCCCCGCACCATCGGTTTCGGTTAGGAGCGACCCAGAGTTCCCATGGGCCAGAATGGGCGTCCTAGATGTCGGTAGGGTAGGATTTTTCCAGGTAGCCCGGTCTTTCCCCTTGTCATCGGGATGGGATGATGGATAAATAGATATCAAATTTCAATGGTTGGTTGATCCAATCAAGGGTAATTAATTTTCAAAGAAATGAAGAATGGAAGAAAACCATATTCATTTTTATAGGAAAAAATAATGGCGCATTCAGATAGGTTGAATGTTCATTGGAGTCTTGTCATTTCCGAAATCATATTATTTGTCTTTGCGCTTATTTCGGTCTACCTTAGCAAAACTGAAAAATGGTCTTGGTTTATTTTTTTATCTGCGCTGTCAACGATTATTTTTATAATAGTTAAGATATTCGATGCTGTACCGGCTGCACGTAAATTAATTATCCGTGAAGACAATGCATCTAGAATGTCTATCTTTGCAGAATCATCTGGGGTTGTCGACTATTTCAATATGCAAAGTAGTAGTGGCCAGAAAAGAAGAAACGATATAACACAGCAAGAAATTGCTAATGCACAAAACATGTGGCTTTGTGCAATTTCAGGAGCTTCATATCTTGACCCCCATATCTATAGACACTGGCCAGCAATTGAACAAAGGTTGAAATGTCAAGTAAACTTTAGGGTTGTTTTACTCGATCCGCTTTCAGCGGAAAAACAGTTTCGTAACAAGCTTAACGCTAATGTTGACCCCATAGACTCTAAAATTAATTTACCAAGCTTGATAGATCTGATGAATGCATACAGCACGTTAGAAGTTAGATTTGCTCAATTTGGAATGAATTCGACTGTTTTTGCTACAGAACATTGTTTATTTTTTGACCCATACCATGTCGGAGTGATCAACAAAAGAATTGACAATCGTAGTTTCTCGTTAAAAATATCACCGACTAGCCCAAGGGAGGGCGTTGGATATTACTTATTATTTAAGTCACATTTTGATACTCTTTGGCGTTCTAGCATAGGGATGGTTGAATGGATTGAAAAGTCTAAAGACGAATGGCCAACTAAACTTCCAAACTTAATAAGGCATTGATGAATTTTACAACTCGTTTCCCAAGGGCTGTGCTCAATTTTACGCACCATTGTGCTCTAGGGTGTAAATGGTGTTACGTTCCTTTTAAGTCAAGCCCTGTATGCAAAGAAATTGTTATTTTGATAGTAGAACGCATAGCCGACATTGGTTTTAAAGTTATAACAATCGGCGGTGGAGATCCTTTCCAATATGATTTTATTATAGACTTACTACGTAAAGCCAAGTCTCATAATCTTTTTGTACATGTTGACACCAATGGAATGCCACTTCGCGAGTCGTCTACAAATCTTCGTATAATTGAAAATGGGATTGATCTACTTGGCCTCCCTTTGGATGGCCCTGTACCAGAAATCCATGATTTAGTTCGTGGGCATCATGGCCATTTTGATATTATAATGAGCAAGCTGCGTTGGCTAAGACATGTAAATAATAAAATCAAAATTAATACCATTGCAACCGCATCAAATGTTAGCTACCTATCTTGCATTTCAGAAATTATAAAAATGGTTTCTCCGTCTTTTTGGAGTATATATCAATATTGGGCGATAGGTCCAGCCGCCCATGAGAAATCAATTTATTCAGTGCCTAAAGATCTGTTTATTGCTAATGTTAGCCAGATAGATATTCATTCACTTGGCAAAGAAACAAAAGTAGAATTTAATGCATCCGAGTCTCGGCGTTGTACTTATCCTATTATTCACCACGATGGTAAGGTATATGTGCATGAAAAGTTTCCCAATTGTTCTTTTGTAGAAATTGGGAGTATTTTTGATTATGACATACAAAAAAAGATATATAAGAGTTGCAGTGGTGATCGTCCTGAAGCAGTGAATAGGTATGTAATATGAAAATATTGTGTTTCAGAAAATCTTACCGACACTGTGTCTAGTGACTACTATTTGTAATAACACCTTAACATGGACACCATTCTCATGAATTTATTTGACAAAAGTCTATCTTTAGAATGGAAAACTCAAAATGAAGAAGGAAAAGTTTGGAGACAGTCTGAAAGGGAGTATAATCCCTGGGGATTAGACTGGGAGTTGATAGCTTCACCTACAACAGGAACTGCTTCATGTAAAGATTTCTTTTTATCCTGGGCAAAAGTAAACAGCTTAATGGTTTATATAATTAAGATGGCAGGCGTACTACAAAAAATTTTGGATGCGAAATGTTCAATATTTTTATTAAACAAAGAGCGTCCAGATAGTGAACAAAACAAATTTGGACCTTTAGAAGAATTTACTAATCAACGTCAAAATATATCAGAAATTTTACTTTGCAGACAGATAGATAATTTCCAAACATATATTTCAAGCATCCTCTTTGAATCTTATCTTTGCAAGCCTGACCTCCTTAAATCGAATGAAAAAATCGATGTAAACATTGTTTTAGGTCAAAAGTCACTGAATGATATTGTAATGAGTATTGCAGAAAGGAAGGTCGAATCTTTAATGTATTCTTCTTTTATGTCTATACGAAAATACATTGAAGATAAATTCAACACTACAATTGTAGATTGCGAAGACCTGGATAATGTCATTACTGCAATTGAAACACGAAATATTATTATTCACAACAAATGTATTGTGAATAATAGATATATTACCAAAACGCACTCTGCCCAAGGATTGCTTGGGAAAAAAGTCATTCTTGACATTGGAAATATTGAGAGACTTTCAATGATGCTTGCTTACTCTGTAAAAATATTTGATAATAAAATTAAACAAAAGTTAAATCTTGAAAACTGCCAGTTTATTATAAACCCTTATGACTAAGTATATTTTTTGATTTAATTATTTTATTAGTACCGAATACAAGGATAGATGTGTATTATTTCATGTCATATGCCCAGTCTTCGTAAATTGTTAAATCTATAACGTTTACTATGCGAATTCACGCTTTTACAAGATGAATATGCACTTCTACACCGAACAAACATCATACAAAAAACCTCCCTATCCGACCTCTAAGGAGCATGGGAGAATTTTAAGCATACTCTTCTATGTTTACATCCATTCTCAGGCTCGGATAGAATAATATTCCATCTCAATGAAGCTATGAGTTGGGAAATGGTTAGAGATTTAAAAAAGATGAAAGATGTCTATTTGTTGATTAAGAATATGTGCTTGAAAAGTGAAAAAGCAGAAGAGATGAGGGAAGATTTGGAAGAGATTCGGGAGTGTTTAGATGAAGCTGTTGAGAAGTATAAATCACGATAAACGCTAAAAAATTTATCAATTGATTGTCACCATATTAACTCCGAAGTAATTACAAAGGACAGATATGTACCCATTTCGAGAGCCTGACACCTTCAGCCTTTTCCAGCATATGGTCGAGTCGACAAAAAGTGAAATTGATAACCTTGAAACTAACTATTGTCTGTCTGCACCCTATACAGACTTAGAAAATTATTTCATAAACAAAGTAACGATTGATGGGTTGTCATTAGATGTTAAAAATATGTATATTTCTAATCAGTCTGGTGTAAAAATTGATGCTCGACATAATTCCGAGATGAGATTCTTTTTTGGAGATAATGCATATTTAAAAGGGGTTAAGCTAGAAATTACGATTCCATTTAGTGGGGATAAAACACTTTGGAAGGTCAGACCATCCACATTCTGTGTAAGTGGTTACCCTGATATCCAAATTAAAGACAATGAAATATTTTTTTATGTAGAATTTCCAGAGGATAATTTCGATTCAAAAAATGTAAAAGCTGAGATAGATCGAAACGTAAAGTCATTGGAAGACGCAGTTAAATATTTATCAAATGATATTTCAAGACATAATTCGACAGCTCCAAGTGTAATAAAGCAGCACCTCTCTCAAAAACGGGAACGCGCTTTGACAACAACTGGAACAATTGCTTCTTTAGGTATTCCTATTAAAAGAAGCAATATGCCGCCAACATTTTCAATCCCTACAAAGCGTAGAGAACGCCCAACGAAACTACCAAGTCCATCCTCGGGCACTTTTCAACCAGACCCAGCGTTGGATGAAGGAGAATATCAATTCATCCTTGGTGTTTTACGAAGTATGTCACTTGTCATTGAAAGAAATCCATCTTCTTTTAGCTCTCTTGATGAAGAATCGATACGTGATCATTTCCTTATTCAACTGAATGGGCATTATGAAGGAGGTGCGACTGGTGAAACATTTAATGCCGCAGGAAAAACAGACATACTGATTAGAGAAAGCGATAGGAATGTATTTATTGCGGAGTGTAAATTTTGGAGAGGGCAAAAAGGCTTTAAGGACGCCATACAGCAGCTTCTTAGTTATCTTACTTGGCGTGATGCAAAATGTGCTCTACTTATATTTAGTAAAAATAAAGATTCAGCGGCAGTTTTGTCTTCAATGCATGACACAATGAATGCAACTAAAGAATACAGGAAAACTATTTTGCAAGATAAAAATTCATGCTCTTATATTTTAGTAAAAGATTCTGACCCTGGCAGAGAGTTAATCGTTACTACCCAATTATATATTATTCCAACATTAATTGATGAGTAAACGTTAAAAACCCACGTCCCCATCACTCCAATGAAAGACGTGGGCTTCTTAATTTTCAGAACAAACTAGAAAGCTACTCAGCTTCCTTCTTAGGGAGAGGAGCCTTCTCTTTCAAAAGATCAAGAGCTGCAACCCCTTTCTCTTTTGCTTTGGCCATCAGATCTTTGATGTCTTCGAACCCCTTCTCAACAACGAAAGGCTTTACTTCCCCCCTCTTGATGTCATAGGCTTTCATGATATAGCCCATGATTGTGAGGGCATTATCTTCTCCCTTTTTGACATTGCTACGGTCAATGGTTCCCTGCATATCCTTCTCAGAGACACCAAACTTTTTCATATACTCTTCACGGCTATTAAATCCATGGGGCTTCAGATGGAGCAATGTTATAGATTTGAAGAGCTTTCCACACACAGCACATTTTACTTTTCCATCAATGATTTCATGCTTAAAACCGGTTTCGGTAGGAGCAGGAAGTGCTTTGGGTTCCTCAACCTGTTGAATGGTCGTGACATCAATAACATCAGGACCTTGTTGAATTTCAACGAGTTGTGAATAAATGCTTTCCGTAACTCTCTTCAGTTCATCATGCTCAATATTTCCATGACGGAGTTGGGCTTTAGCAAGAACGGTAGCTTCATCCCAAGCCTTTTTATCGTACATAGGGCGGCTCCTTTATTAAGATTGGATGTCTATGAACGCGTTTGGATTGAGATGTCAATATCAAGCTTGAAAATTTATCAGCTCCCTTGAATAGGAGATGATCTTTACGGTCCTGATGACCGCGATCCGTTGATGGACCACGGGATTTGATTTTTCAAGATCTGATCTCGGGAAACCTACTGGAATCCCGACCGCCCTCCCAGCCCTACCCGGACACCCCTCTATTTCGCGCGGAGCGCCCCTCTCCTGGGGTTTTCCCCGCTGGCCCGCCCTTTGTTCCCGCCCTGCTGAAAAGCCCAGGGAATCGCCCCTCCGGGCCAATGTCCGTTTATGAGAACGGAAGAGACATCTGCGCTTTGTAATTTTGGTCTAAAACAGACACCATCATCGAAAACTGTTGATCGGATTTGATCATGGGAAATCTATCTATAAAATTTCATGATGAGCTTGCTATCATCTGAAACTAATCTAATGGAGCCGATAATCATCTTTAATGTGCAAGCAACTCTCCCAATAATCCTCGCAATCCGAGGAGAAACGGCCCAGGAGTAGCGTTCTGGCCGGCGTCAACTCGGCCAAACAGCATTTTCCCAGATCGGAGCAATAACAGCTTAAAATCATAGTGCATAAATTTTCTGAAATTTTCTTGACAACCGCGCCTGAAGGATTATTGTACTGGCGATTATTGTTTTTTTGGTTGAGGTCCCTCTGCCCTTAGCGGTCCAGAGGGTTTCGGCTTAACCCCCTAACCAGTTGACGGTTCAGAACCGTTCGACTTGGCCAAAAGGGGATTTTTATGAATACCGCTCCGTTTTTTGTCTCTTCAGACCTCCCCGCCTTTTCATCCCACCTTCTCTCATTTCTTTTCAATCCCCGCTTCATTCCGACAACTAGGGCGCGATTTATTTTCTAAACCTTTAACATTGGAGGTTTTTCCTGTAATAAGTTGACCCCTTGTTTTTATAAATTGTTTGGATTCAATGTTTATGCATTGAGATCCTTTGATCGGTTGCATCTATTGAACTGAACAAAGAGTATCTCAAGCAATGTTTCTTTGGCTATTGGGGCCGATGTTTTATGGAAATCATTAACCATGGTCTACAATGTTTGGTTTAACCAGCACAGACCATAAAGGAGTCATTATGTCAGCTTCTTCAAAATATCATCATGTAAAAGATCGGTTGCTAGCGATGCTCAATTCGGGCTCGACAGTTGCCGATATCATCGAGGAACTCGATATCAGCCGCTCCATGATCCTGAATTATCGTCTGCGTTTGATTGATGAGAAGGAGAGATTCATCAAGCTCCCCAGTGGTGAAGAAGGAATGGCTTCTGTCGTCGTAAGTGATCACGAGCAGATCAACATCAATCGGAATATTGTTGATACGCTTGCGTTGCCCATTAAGGCCAAGGATCGTTTGACTATCAAGTGCGAAGTGTATGAAGAGGGGTACGTTATCACCCTTACTTGCGCAAAGAAGATGGATGCTGCTAGCGATTCTTCCAATGAGGTCGCGGCCGCTTAGGTTCGGTTGAGTTTGCGTTCAAGGGGCAGGGATAATTCTCTGCCCCTTTTTTCTTTTCAAGAAACAACCCGTGACCGGCCCCCTTCCCCAAGGATACCCTCCCAAGGGGTTCAATCCTAAAAGAAGAAGGAGGCTACAAATGGAACAACATCAATGCGACCTTAAAACTCTTAGAGATGAAATAATCAACAGCTTTCGACCTATCGAACAACTTTTCAAGATCATGAACGCTTCATCCTTGGACGATCAAGGGGAACTTGTTCGTTCGTGTTCAGAAGTCGGACTCGAACTGTCGCAAAATTTCAGAACGAAAATCCATGCGATCCTCGACAACATGAAAAATGGATCGACAGATGGCCAGTAACGGGGATTGGAACCTGATCTTCAGCTACTCCCGTCAACAGGCCATTGATGACGGGGTGCTGATCGACGTCACCGAGGAAGCGAAAAAGATCGGCTTCAAGGTTCAGACGGTGGTCACTTCGAACCTGTTCCACCGATATCTCGATCCACCTGCTGGGCTTGAAGGAGAAGGTCAATCCGTGACAGGCCGTCTTCATGACCTGATGGTGTTGGCCTTGTTCGCGGCCAAGCGCGGTGTCAACACGGACCGGGTCACCTTCAATGTCGCATTTCTCATGGTCCCTGGACGGAAAGAAACCATCGAAGCTATCGTTCACATCGGACCTGGTGACAATGGAGAGCCGGTATTGACCATCATGCTCCCTGAAGACGATTAACTGAAAAATAACGAAAGGGTATTCCTCCATCCATGCAGCGATTTCATACGAATTCACGATGAATTAGCCGCGATCAAATCTCAAAAAAAATGGGAATCAACAACGGGAATCTCATCAATAACGGAATGAAAGTGGTAAACTTAAAAATCAAACCCCAGGATTTTGAGCACCAGTTGATGTAAATCGACCATCAGGTGGTAAACAATGGAATCTGACCAACGATGGACCCGTGAACATTCTCCCATGACGAGTGCGAGCATAGCTGCCCTGTCGGAAAAGCAGGGCGAAAAACTGGCCCCGGGCCCGGAATGTCGGCAACCGCCGCGGCGCATCCGGGGAAAATAGCCCGGTAGTGCTGGAAATTCGGTCAGAGCCGTGTCAAAGTCTCACCAGTAGGGTTGACCCAACCCCTTGTCTCCTCCTTGCTGCTCAGCCTGGTGGAGACGCTGATTTCAGGAGCAAAAAGTTACAGATATTCTTACCTCACTATTTGGGTGATGGAAAGCAGATGGTCCGTGCTGGTCTCCCGATTCCAGAGAGGGGCGATTTTTTCTCGGTACCGAGAATTTTCCGGGCCAGCTAGCAAGCTACTGGGCCACATATGGCAGGAAGGGTCTTCGGGGCCGGTCGGGGACCCAAATTTTCTCGGTCCCGAGAATTTTTGGGGGACTGCCCCCTAAATTTGCAGGGAAAAGGTCGTCAAGTGATCATCGATCTCTCAACAGAAGAACAAATTAGGGCTTATGTTGATGAAAAAATCAAATCATCATCATTTTCAAAAGAAACCATTGATGAAGCGTTTGCTATAACAGAAAAATATCATGAGACTCCTGTTGATGAAACATTAAATATCGACAATATCATAGGTATTATTGATAGCCTTGACAAAAGTTTGACAACTTTACAAAATTTGGATGCAGCAGTTTATGCCATAATATCTATCAAACGTGGAAAGCTCTTAAATATCCTTGTAAACATTGTGAAGCTTCACAATAAAAAACTTTCCAAAGAAGATAAAATTGATTTTTCTGAATTAATTGGAAAAATATTTCCAACAAAATACAAACAAGCAAGAAGATATGCATTAATGCGCGTTGCTAAAATGAAAGATGCAGAGAAATTTTCATTCCTTGGAATCGAAAAATTAATAGAGGTTTCACGCGTTGTCGATTTCAATAGCTCTCCTCATCCAATCAAAGACATGCTTGAAAAGTTTAAATATACTTTTGATTTAAGCAAGGAAGAAACAACTGAGGATTTTAAACTAAAAATATCAAACTGCATCAATTTTGAAAAATTACAGGCAAAGTCATTGGCGCCTGACATGGAGTTGATCGAGCAGTTAAGCAAAAGGGAAGGAATCATCACCGAAAAGAGAGCTGATGAAATAGCTGGTCATGTCTTAGATGGCAAGACTCTGTATGATGCGATATTTGGTTCAAAAGCGGTAAAGACAGCAGCGCCAACAAGGCTTACAGAGAGCCTCTCTTCCTTCAATGAATTTGAATCAGCCGTTCAAAATCTTACAGATATAATCGATGACATCTTGTATTATGAAACAACACCAACCTATAATGCAAAATTTACAAAAGATCTCATTCGTATTCTTATGAGGTTAGAAATTGACTTGTTAGAGATGTGGAATGAAAAATGGGACAGTTTTAAGAAAAAGGATGAAAAAAAATGAAGATATTTCAGTCGTCACTTAGTTATACGACTTTTGAATATATCAGAAAATGCAGGCCTGATATTAAAATAAATCTATTGCGTTCTTATGATAACGACAACGAAGAAACTTTGAAAATCATTCATGATTTTAAAGACAATATCAATTCTAAAATTCTTGATTCTGGGGTGTGGTCGAAATATAACGATCCTATAAATCACAATCACACAGTTGAAGATTATGCATTATTTTTAAAACAACATGCTGATAAATTTGATATATATTTCAATTATGATGAAGATTTTCAAGAGACTGAGAAAGATGATTTTTCTAGTAAAAATAGAGACAATCAGAAATTTTTAGAAGATGCTGGGTTTAAACCTGTTCCTGTATTACATTTATTAGATGATGATGAAGTAAAATATTATTTAGAACAAAAGTCAAAATATCCATTTGTAGCCATGGGTTCAAATTCGATAAGTGACAAAAGATTTGCAGGTGTTGTTAAACAATTTTATGATGAAAAAGTTAAAGTGCATGCCTTTAAGATGGGGAGTTACAAAAAACTCCGCAACCTACATGTATATTCTTCGGATTGCTCATCACATGCACGATGGACAGCCGTTGGACGGTGCATTTTCTTTAATCATGAAGAAGAACTAAAATTTATTGCTGAATGTAAAGCCAGATTGGGAACAAAAATAAAATTAACCCCGAAATGTAAAGTAGAAAAGACAGTCGCGTTCAATAAATATCAAAAAAACGGCAAAGAAAATAAATATTACTTTCAATGGAACAAATTTAAAGACATATTTATAAAATTTTCAAGGAAAGTCACCAATATTGAATTCACTGACTTGCTTAACGATTCTAATGCAAGGACTTATTCAAATAGTATCTATTATTGGTGGTTAGAAAGATATTTAACATTATTGCATTTTGATATTGGTATTGATTTTGAAGATGATCCGTTCTTAAATGAAAATCTTTGTTCTTTTAAAAATGCTTTGAGCTTTGGAGAAAAATCAGAGCTCGATGAATTCGTGGATGAGCTTATTTCTGATTGATAATTATTTCTTTATTTTCTTTACTCAAATCAATAGAAAAAGCAAGTTATTCATAAAATACCCTACGATAAAACCGAGTGTCGTAGGCTCATTCTGATTTTCAGGAGAACTTTTTTATAGATATACAAGGGTCACATCTACGGTACCAATCCATAAAGAAAAAGGAGGTAAATCATTGTCGGAATAGCTTCTTGATAAATGCAATAGTGAAATAAGCATTAAAATTATCAATTAAAATGTCACCGTTCGTTAAAAACTATCACTAAAAATTATTATTAAGGTAAATTATGGAGACAACAATTCAAACTCAAAAGTCACCTGACAAACAAACAGAGCTTGTAGAAGAACTTAACAAAATACTGATCAAGCCGAAAGAATTCTTTGGAAAGTTTTATGCAACAAATGGGCTTCTAGAAAAAATGACGTCAATGTATCTTGAAAATGAAATAGAAGTTCAGAAATTACTAAACGAAGCAAACGATCGAGGTGTAACAAAATCAGATATAGCATCGATCCTTAAGACACTAAAAAATCAATTCAAACTTATTAAGAAACAACAACTACCTCCCGTCATAAAAGCTACCATAAAAACTAATATTCAAGATGCTCCTGTTTCAGATCAAGCAGTACTCCCGTCTGGATATTTCTTTACACAATCTCAAGGAATATCTTACAACTACGATCCAGATAAAGACAATGTCCCGATATCACTGTGTCCGATTTTTATAACAGAAATAAAGCATAATAAATGTACTAATATTTACTATGTGACATTGTCTTGGAAAGAAGACGATGTTTTTAAATCAATAACGAAAGAAAAGAATTTCATTGCTAAAAAGAGTCTTATCGTTGATCTCGCCAGTCATGGATTCCCCATAACAACGACAAATGCTGACAAGATTATTAATTACCTCTTCGCTTATGAAAATGTGAACTCTCATTGTATCGACAAAGTTGCCGTTACCGATAAACTCGGATGGACGGACGACATGGAAGGGTTCCTATGGGGCAATAGGTTCTTATCAAGACATGACCATGCGTCTCCGCCCGATAAGAAACCGTCCATGATGTTTTTCGGAAGCGCCCAGGGGGATGAACAGATCGCTGATGGGTTTCGATCCAAAGGTGATTATCGAACATGGATATCCTTGGTTAATGAGGTCTTGATTTATCCTGACGTGGCCTTTCTCCTTTATGCTTCGCTTGCTACGCCCTTGCTTCCGGTCCTGGGGAGTCAAAACTTCTCCTTGGAGTTATCGAACCAAAGCTCTTCGGGAAAGACAACGGCTTTGCTCCTTGGCGCTTCGGCTTGGGGCGCTCCAGAACTCCATTCCAGCTCGTTTGTGAACACTTGGTACGCGACACCTGTCTGGATCGGAAGGGCGGCATCCATCCTGAATGGATTGCCCCTCTACCTCGATGAGACAAAGTTGGTCCACTCCCAAGACCGAAGGGATCGGGCCGGTGATATCGTGAGCAAAACCATGTTCATGATCACTTCCGGAAGGGACAAGGCCAGAGGGAATCTTGAGGGAACAGCACGCACGGAATCCTTCAGAACCATCCTCTTCAGCACAGGTGAGACTCCAAGCCTTGATGCGACAAACGATGGAGGGTTACGAGGTCGTTTGATTGATCTTTGGGGCAATCCTTTTTTGAAAACGGATAATGAAACCAAGTCCATAGTCGATAAAATCAACTGGACCATTCAGGACCATTATGGCCATGCAGGTCCTCGGGTAGTTCAATACATCCTTGATCATAAGGATCAATGGGAGCTTTGGAAGGAAGCATATCGAGAAGCCAATGGATTCCTCTGCTCATCAGAATCAATGAGTCCTATCGAAATGAGGCTTAGCGAATACTTTGCCTTTGTTACCACTGCGATTCCGATTATCCATGCGGCCCTTCCAGAACTCAGAAGAGATAGGCCTGTTAAGGAATTATTAGAATCGGTTTGGAATAGATCAAGAAAAGAAGCAAGAGAAGCTGATATCGGAGTGAAGTCGATGCGCCTTGTCTACGATCTTATTCTTAACAATTATGACATGTTTTATACAAGAGAAAAATATTCTCAAGGAATAAAATGGAGTGCTAATCAGTTCCTTGGAATGATTGACATTGATGAGGCCGAAAACTGGACATTTGTAGGATTAACAACATCAACTCTTCAAGAACTTCTCCAGAAAAACTACTTTAAGCTAGAAGAGATTCGTCTCAAGTGGAAATCAAAAGGTTGGCTTGATTTAAATAATACTTCAAAAGGATTTCAGCGCCAGGTGCCCATCCCAGGGACTTCAGATAAATCGCATATGGAAAAGTTGAATCTCTATTGTATTAAGAAAGAAGCATTTGCTTTTGAAGAATAAAAGGAGCATCCGATTTTTTGAAGCTTTTTATCAGACTTACCAAGTGACGCCACCATCCTTGACTGATTCTTTGTAGGTATCTCCTTCATCTTTACTTATACTTACTAAATATAATAATAATTATAATAGATATAATATTAAATTTATTTAAAAAAATATTTATTAAATCCTTTGAAGGGGAAGGGGTGGTGGCGTCACTTTTCCATTTGTTTTTAGGAAGTCGAAGGTGTTTCCTCAGTAGATGAATAAAAATCTTCATAAAGATGAAGAAAAATTTTAAGGAGAAAGAAAATGGTTTTCAATGACTTCATTTTATCTCTTCAACTTGATCCTGTCATATTCAATCCATTCTTTGACAAAAATAATTATTCTTATGGTGATGATGAAGGAGATCCATACATACTTGGTGATGATTACGAATCTCCTAAAACTGAATTTAAGACTTCACCAGATTATGAAGTAAAATTATCTTCTGAAATCGACAGTTCTGATGATGATCAACCTGAAGGTGATAAGAAATCCAACTAATGCTATGAATATACATACTGCCAACGATCATCTGATCCATATAACAGTTCCGATTCCTACATATGTACCAGGGATGGTGATCCGATAAGACAGGACAACACTGCCAAGGATACTTGCCATTTATTTCTAAAGAAAGATGAGTTATATGAAAATTAATAATAAATATAAAAAATTAAAATCATTTTCACTTATATTATAAAGATATTGATCATCATAATAAAAAGAAGTTGTTTATTGCTCCAGTAGCAATGACAAGTAATTATTTTAAACTCAAGAGAAGTTTCCAAACAGCTTTTAATGTTATGGGGGCCTTGCAGTTTATCCAGTCTCAGTGCCGTTATTGTACGGACGATCTTTAACCTGAAAAGATTGAGGTCGAAAAATCAGAATCTTGTTGATTGATCATGATCAACAGATGCCAACCTATCAATGGTGACAACGATAGGGAAAGGGCTGAGACCGAAGAACCAGCCTGCTTTCAGTATCATACTGATTAGATCAAGGTGGCCCATATATCAAATGATGTTCATGACAAACAGAAATTGCTTATATTTATAAGTACAGAAAGAGAAGTCAGGCATTTCCTCTTTCGGGTATGTGGATGCGTTTAGATGTTGGATGGTTCCGAATAGACAGGATAAATGACCAAGGGAAGCCCATGATTCAAAAAACATGGGTGTCTGCGTACTTGTAAGAAGTACACCGAAATGATGTTCCCCAGGATGCGAGATGAAATTTCGAATGTTCAGTTTAATTAATGAAAAGCATCTCGAACAAGCAAATAGAAAACAACCGCTTTGAAATTATAGGGGCTCTTATCCAAGAGCTTATGTAACATTACGAAAGTTTTCAGTCTAGCTTGCATCCGTTTCTTTTGGGGGAACATCATTTCGGAATCGCCGGATAGGGGAAAACCCTATGTCCGGTGGTGATTCGGGGCCTGAGATTGGTGACAGTCTCTTTCTACCGGGTGCTCATCGGCGTCATTGGGATCATCCATGACGCTTGATGGGCGGCTGTCGTGTAGAGATTGATGAACGGCAGCCTTCTGGGTGAAACCAGGAGGCTTTTCTTGTTCTCGTTACCGGCTACTGCGCTTGGGGCTGCTGAAACCCTAGGCTCCGGGCTGTTCTTCCATCACGTCTCTATCCCTTCAGGGGTCGACCCCTCAAATCGGCCCTCTCCTGCATTTTTAAGGGCTGACCCATGGTTTCCCCTATCCCGTCCCCAAAAGTCCAGGAGAATTGATCCTGGGGCCAATCCACGAATCCGACATGATCGGGATGAAGACCTTATGATTGAATTTCATCAAAAAATATTAATATCAGCATGTTGATGATCCTCTTTTGCCGTTTATGCACAAATATACAGATATATTAAGAATATAGCATTATTAACCAAGGAGAGAACATGTCTGCCAAGAACGATACCGAATCATCGGCCACGGAAGACCCTTCGGGAAAGAAGAAGCGCCCTGAATCCAGGTACAACGCAACGGTCCTCCGACAATGCATCAAGGAAGGTTTGGACGCCAAGGCGATCATGGAAAAGATGGATATCGCCCACAAGCCGACCTTGAAGCATTATGTCTTAAGGCTCATCAGCGACGACAGGACCTTTTACGATGTCAAGGGGCTTTATCTGAAGAGCTCCAGTCGGCCCTACGTCAACAAGAAGGGTGAGGTTCATTTCAATATCCACAAGGTGGACCTCGGAGACATGGAAATCAAGGAGGGCGATGAGTTCGTGATCACGGCTGAGGATGGCCGCATCATCTTGACGGTCGTTTAACTTGGACCTGTTAATAATGCCATGCTCCTGGGAGGTGGCATTTTCTTCTTTTTCAATCCCTCTTTTCATTTCCTGCGACACACATTGAAAGTTTCTGGTCTTTTCATTGTCTCTCGCAAGTTCCAGCAATTATAGAAAAAATATACAGATATGAGAACCTAAAAGGGAAGACCGGTATTATGTAGAATCGTACATTGGGGTTGTCTTAAATCATTAGTCTTTGAATTCTAAAGGGATAGTCCCCATTGTCTGGGGACGTCCCGGAAGTCCTCCCTTTTCAATCAACGTTTTCCATGGGGTTTAAACCAAAACACCAAGTCCAGGGGAGTTGCTTATGAAAGTTGAACCCATCATCGACCTCAAGAATGTTAAGAGCATTAAAAAGCTTCTTGCGGATCAACCAAGAAACAGGCTCCTTTTCATCATGGGGATAAATAGCGGGCTTCGAGTCCAAGACCTCCTGGCTCTAAAGGTCGAAGATGTCAAGGACTGTAAAATCGGGGAACGCATCTGCTTAAAGGAGAAGAAAACTGGTAAGGAAAACATCTTCATCATGAACAAAGAGATCAAGACAGCTCTCGACGAGCATCTTGAAGTATCGAAACTTGAGGATTGGCAATACCTCTTCAAGAGTCGTAAGGGGAAGAATTATCCGCTGACAACCTATGCCGTGACAATGATGGTTCAGGAATGGTGTAAGGCCATCAACTTGAACATCAACGCAGGAGCCCATACGCTTCGAAAGACATGGTGTTATCATCAACGGAAAACCTTTGGGGTTTCATGGGAAGTCATCGCCAAAAGGCTTAATCATAGCAGCCCTGCAATAACTCGCCGTTATCTTGGGGTTCAAGAGGAGGAAGTCGAAGAAATCTTGATGAATACAATTTAAACTCTTTGGAAAGGGGCCTCCTGCTCCTTTCTTTGAAAAGTTGTCTACCTCTCTTTCGTCTTTATCCTTTCTCATAATTCAAAATCATAATCGCACTTGGAGGTGCTTATGGGTGTTTATCAACGAGATGAACGCTGGATGGTCTATTGGAAAGAAAATGGTAAGCGTCGAGATAAATCCTTTGGTCGTGGGGATGAGGGCCGCCAACTTGCTGAAGCTTTTGAAGCTGCGGTTACTAATGGTCGCGTCCTCGATGGAATGGTTATTCCCGTCCAAAGGATAGAAGTGCCAGAACCTGTTCAGCTAGAACCTGTCGTTGTTCAAGAACCTGAAGAAGCTAAAGGAATCACCTTTGGCCAATTGTCGCAGAAGTACCTTGAACATCTAAAAGTTTCTGGAAAAACAGAGACGCATATCCTGACCTTGGCCCATCTGCTCAAGTTCTCCTTCTTCGATATCCTTGACAAGAACAAACCTGTCGATTCGATGAGTTATGTCGAAGAGGGGATGAAGTTTATCAAGCATTATCAAGGAGTCAGCAAGCAAACCGGGAAACCGAGGGCTCAAACCACGGTGAATCGGTATTGCAACTACCTTGCGGCCATTTTCAACTTCGGTATCGAAAATGAGCTTTCAAAGGTCAATCCCTTATCAAAGAGAAAGAAAGCCAGGGAGCGACCACGTGATGTTCAGCTAACCGTCAAGGACATGAAGAAAATCATGGAGCACGCCGAACCCCATGTAAAATGGGCAATGGAGGTCTGCTTTAATCTTGGAACTCGTCCTGGTAAATCCGAACTGTTAGCTTTGAAATGGTCGGATGTTGATTTCGATAAGGGAACGGTCAAGATTTATGCTACAAAGACCAAAACATTTCGAACTGTTCCTGTTAGGCCATCATTCCTTGAAAAGTTGAAAGTTATGCAAGCAAATGCTTTGACAGCTTACATAATAGAATTCAAAGGTCGAAAGGTCGATAGTGTTCGGAAGTCATTCAATACGGCCTGTGAGTTGGCCGGGATTGCTTATCCCATAAGGATGTATGATCTTCGGCACCTCTTTGCGACAACGCTTCTTTCTCAAGGTGCTGACCTTTCGGCTGTTTCAAAATTGATGGGGCACTTCTCGGTCAAGATGACTGCAGATGTGTATTACCATTATCTGGAAGGGGAAAAGGAACGGGCTGTCAACCTGCTCCCGGAACTTGAAGGTGTTTAATTTTAGCCAAGGTGGATAGCCAATATCCACCTTTTATTCGAAGGAGAGCGTTATGTTTATTTTATATGTATTAAAACAATGTATGGATCCTACATGTAACGAAAAAACTCTTGTTCCTGATGGATACAATGGTTTAGTAGTT
>JGI20225J20221_1001826_pt1 | contig 18875 bp, 13 predicted proteins | sample BioMet4_FD_20221 | JGI IMG/M metagenome (IMG submission 20221) | reverse complement strand
AATGAGGGTAAGCAAATGGGAGAAGCAGAAGAACTGAATGAATTTGAAGTGCATGCACCAAAAAATCAGCATAAAAAAGGTGACAGAATCTGTTTTCTGCAGAAAATAGATATTCAGGGAAGCCTGTGTCCGGATGGTAAAAATGCGGATGTTATTTTTCTGGATATGAACCGCATGCGTGATAAGATCCGCATGATGAATGGGATAAATGATGAGGAAATCCTTTCTTTATTTGATACAGCCGAGGGGTTTCGCAGAATTGTCAGCGGGATCGGATTTTCTTTTGATCATACGGATGCACAGCAGATCGATCTGGAGTGGATATTCTATGGCAAAGAGGACAGGTACGTATCCGGAACACATTGCCATATCAGCTGTCCAACAGATGGGAGAGAAACACTGCTTTGGATGGACGAAGTACAATTGGGAACAGATGATGATATTCCGGGACAACTTCGCTTTTGCTTTCCAGGGGAAGGAATGTGCGCTAAGGCAACGGTTGTTTTTTACGTGCAGGAAGGATATCATCTTCCGCAATTGGAACTGGAACCACCGGTAAATTTCGAAAGTGAGCAGTATGACAAAATGATTGACAGGTCGCTTCTGAGCACCGGTAATAATTTCAGGCTCAAAATGATGTTGGATAAAGTACAGGAAGGGAAACCGATCAATCTTGCATTTATCGGCGGCAGTATTACACAGGGGGCAGGTGCAAAACCGGGAAGTACGGAGTGTTATTCTTATCATGTATGGAAGGATCTGGGGCAAATGCTGGGAACGCAGCAGATCAGTTATACACGTGCGGGACTTGGGGGTACACCTTCTGAACTTGGACTTCTGCGTTTTGAAAAAGATGTTCTCAGAAAAGAACAGCCGGATATTGTTGTAATAGAATTTGCCGTAAATGATGCTGACGATGAAACAGAAGGAAGATGCTTTGAAGGCCTGATACGGAAAATTATGATGCGGGAAAATCATCCGGCAGTCATTTTACTGTTCAGCGTTTTTTCCAATGATTGGAATCTGCAGGATCGTCTTGCACCCATCGGAAGATATTACGGACTGCCCATGGTCAGCATATTGGATGCGGTCAGCCCGCAGTTCGGGAAATCAAGAGATGACGGAGGTGTCATTTCCAAAAGACAGTATTTTTATGACTGCTTTCATCCAACCAACGATGGACACAGAATCATGGCGGACTGCCTGTTAAATCTGATGGAGCATATTCTGGATGCATCACAGGATGAAAGTATATCCATGCCGATTCGGACAATGACGGGCAGAACGTTTGAAACTGCCAGACTGATCGACAGAATTTCCGAAGATATTGCAGATGGAAATATTTATATGGAATGCGGTGATTTCAGTGCGACTGATACAGAACTGCAAATGGCAGCGTATGATGATGAAGTGCGGGACCAACCGCAATTTCCGAATAACTGGATGCATACTGCACAGGCGGGAAGCAGCCCATTCGTTATCCGACTCCGTTGCAGAAGCTTTTTTCTGATCACCAAAGATGCAGGGGAGGACAATTTTGGCGAGGCAACGGTAATCGTGGACGGGAAAATGAATAGGACGATTGATCCGCATCAGGTTGGGTGGACGCATTGTCATCCTTTTCTATTGTTTGAATCCGATCGGGTTATGCAGCATGAAATACAGATACAAATGGCACCGGAAAATAAGCATAAGGCATTTACCATTTTGGGTTTTGGCGTATGCTGAGGAAGATAACATGCAGGAACAGGCAGTAAAGTCAAATTACTGAAAAGGGTGGGCAGTATGCTGGAAGCAGTACAGGGTAAAAGCAGAAGAATTGAAAAAATAGAAAAGGAAAAATCCTGTCTATATCTGATTCAGGCGTGCGGGATGATCAGAATCTGGCCGCAGACGGCATCTGTTATTCGCATATCCTATACAGAAAGCGGATGCTTTACAAAGGCGCAGGGAGCAGAATATGCCGATCTTTCAGACGACTGTGTGTGGGATTATCAGGAAGCACAGGAGGAGATTCAGGTATATACAGAGGCTTTGACCATCCATATCTGTAAGGAAACAGGGTCCATATTATATACGGATAAAAGTGGAAAGCTTCTGTTTACAGAAGCGGAAGAGAACAGTAAAACGGTAGAAAGATTTGATTCCTATCGTATAGCAGACGGACAGCATATCAAAACACAGGATATTCAGACCCCGGACGGAATAAAAAAGAAAATTCTTGCGGCAGATAAAATATATGATAAAACACTATACCATACAAGACTCTCGGCCAGATTTCAGGACAAAGAGCGCCTGTTCGGTCTGGGGCAGGCACCTGAAGGGACCTGGAATCTTCGTCATACGACGCAATATCTGCATCAGGCAAATCGTAAAATAGCGATACCGTTCCTGCTTTCGACCGCCGGATATGGGATACTTCTGTCCACACAGAGTACGGCGATTTTCAATGATACACAGTATGGAAGCTATCTGTATACGGAAGCAGATCATTATCTGGATTATTATTTTATGGCTGGCACCTGCATGGATGCAATCATCCATGCGTTCAGGCAGCTTACCGGAAAAGCAGTTATGCTGCCCCGCTGGATGCTGGGATATATACAGTCGCAGGAGCGTTACGAATCTGCAAAGGAACTGATTGATACGGTGTTGGAGTTTCGCAGAAGAAATCTGGGACTGGATACAATTGTTCTGGACTGGATGTCATGGCCCGGGAATCTGTGGGGACAGAAAAGTTTTGATCCAAAAAGGTTTCCGGATCCGGCAGGGATGATAGCGCAGCTTCATGAGCAGCAGGTTCATTTCATGCTCTCTGTGTGGCCGGTTATGAGTGAAGAGACAGAAGATTACAGAGCGTTTGCAAAAGAAGGAAAGCTTCTGCCCGGCACGGGGATTTACGATGCATTTGATGCAGATGCCAGAGCGTTATATTGGAAACAGGTAAGGGACAATCTGTATGATAAGGGAATCGATGCGTGGTGGTGTGATTCCAGTGAACCGGTTACCCCCGAGTGGGAGAGGAAAGTCTCTCCGGAAGCTTCTGAAATGTATCATAACTATGTAGAAAATGCAGAAAACTGCATGCCTGCAGAGAAAATGAATGCATTTGGACTATACCATGCCCGAACCATCTATGAAGGACAGCGTGGAGAAGGACCGGATAAAAGAGTTACGAACCTGACACGGAGTGGTTATCCGGGAAGTCAGAAATATGGGGTGATTCTCTGGTCAGGGGATATTGCAGCGAGCTGGGATACATTGCGCAGGCAGATTGCAGCGGGTCTTCAGCTCTGTGCAAGCGGGATGCCATATTGGACACTGGATATCGGTGGATTTTTTGTAAAAAATGGAGATTCCTGGTTCTGGAACGGTTCATATGACAGCACGTTGCAGGACGATAGATACCGGGAACTTTATGTCAGATGGTTTCAATATGGCGCTTTTCTCCCTGTATTTCGCAGTCATGGAACGGATTGCAGACGGGAACCCTGGCAATTCGGAGAGCAGGGAGATCCATATTACGGGGCGCTGCGGGAAGCAATAGCAGGCAGGTACAGACTGATGCCCTATCTCTATTCCCTTATGGCACAGGTATGGATGAATGACAGCACCATGATGAGAATGCTTGCGTTTGATTTTCCGGAAGATGAACAGGCAGTCGATACGACAGATGAATATATGCTGGGTCCTTACATGCTGATCTGTCCGGTTATACAGCAGATGGGGAAAGGTGTACAGGAATCTGAAAGATCCGTATACCTTCCATCCGGTACAGACTGGTATGATTACGTGACGCACGAGCGGTATGAGGGTGGTCAGATTCTGTATGTGCGTGTAAAACTGGATCATATTCCGGTGTATGTAAAAGCGGGTGCTGTGATTCCGGTAACAGAGCCTGCAGGGAGTACGTTGCAGCAAAGCGGTCAGCCGATCACAATTGAAGTGTATGCCGGAGCAGACGGGAATTTCACGCTTTATGAAGATGCAGGTGACGGATATGAATATGAGAACGGAGCATATGCACTGACTCATATTACATACAGAGACACCACGCGTGAAGTCAGTTGGAAGACAGATGGTGCTGTTGTTTATCAAAAAGGAATTATCAAAACAGTATTAATTGAATGAATTGGAAAGTATCCATGAAAATGCACCTGTAAAAAAGCATCAATAAAAGACCTATTTCAAAGAAACCCCGGATCAGTGAAACAATTGATCCGGGGTTTCTTTAATATAGAGGTGTTTCCACTTATTATTGCAGTTCAATGGCAAGACAGTTCACATATTCTGTCGGAAGCTGTTCCGGGAGTTTCATATTCAAAACACCAAAGCTCTGTTGGAAAGGAATCTCTCCGTGACCCAGAAGGCGTACGCTCTTGACCATTTCGCTTTCAGTCAGAGAACGGAGTGTACAGATGTGGGTTTCAGGTGTTTTCATAACAAAAGCATACAACGTATTTCCCTTTTGTGTGAAGCGATAATCCCAGTCTTTCCATGCAGTACGGTCTTCTGTAAAACCGTTGATGGTCACCCTGGTGTCTCCTTCACCGAATATACGGAAAGGACGTGTACCGTAAACACTTTCACTGCAGATATGGAACCATTTACCAAGTTCCTCCAGTGTAAAGCGTGCCTCAACATCAATGCTGCCATCCGGAAGCTGCGGAATATTCAGCATCAGGGTTCCGTTTTTGGATATGATATCGATCAGCATTTCAATGACCTGCGCAGGCTTTTTGTATACGACCTGAGAATCATAGAACCAGTTACCGATGCAGGTATCTGTCTGCCATGGGGCTTCCGGAATATCCGGCAGCTGGCTGCGTTCCACGTCCAGAATACCGATGCGGTAGATTTCGGGATTACGGTCTTTCTGTGTATAAACGGCACGGTTCGTGCCATATTTTTTGATCGAATTGTTATACAGATGTGCAACAGCTTCCAGTCCGGGCTGATAGTTTGTTTGATCATCATGCTCGCGTTTGAATGGCAATGCACTGTCGGAATATAACAAATCCGGAGATAAATAATCAATCATTTCACATACGGCTTTTGTCCAGTATTCATGGAAGGCAGTATTTGCAGTCATCCATTCGGGAGACATTTCACCCCAGTTCCCGTTCTGCCTCATAAAATCAGATTCACAGGTATTGTCGTGATAAAGCTGTTGATATGCGGGACGGCCTCCGTCATATGGAATATCCTTGAACGGACCATAGCTGTCATGTCCTTTACTGGGATAGAACCAGTTAAAGGAAGCTGCAAGATGTTCGGAAACGGCAAAAGGCAGATCATATTTTGCACATGCTTTTTTCCACAACAGACAGATATCTTTCTGCGGCCCGATATTGACTGCATTAAACGGATTGATCTTTGAAGCATAGTTGAAAAAGTTATCATGATGGGTGGCCTGTGTCATGAAATATCTTGCACCTGCATGATAGTACAGTTCGATCAGTTCTTCCGGGTGAAAGTTCTCCGCTTTCCAGGATTTGCAGATGTCAACATACCCGAATTTGGATGGATGACCATAATGACGCAGATGATACTCATACTGCGATGTCCCCTGAATATACATATTTCTGGCATACCAGTCGGAATCCATCGGGACACTTTGCGGACCCCAGTGACTCCAGATACCGAATTTTGCATCGCGAAACCAGTCAGGACAGGTATATTTCCGGAGAGATGCAAAGGTTGCTTCAAAGTTTTCTGACATATTATTCTCCATTTCATTAAAAGTATTATCTTCCTATATAAAAGTGTAGCAGTGTGCGCAAAAAATGGAAATAGCAGAATGCAATCATGACAAAAAATGTAAATATGTTTGCAAAAAATGGAAAGTACATATGCAACAAGTATAGTAATATACAAAATGTGATAAGCAATATAGTTAATATGCATAAAGGGAGGAACCAATGACTAAAAATGTAGTAAAAGACGCGAATTGGAAGAAGCGGCAATCGATCAAGCTTTTTCTGTATATTCTTCCTTTTCTGATTCTGGTACTGGTATTTGCATATTATCCGTTATACGGATGGATCTATGCATTTTATGATTACAAGCCGCCAAAGCCATTATCGAAAAGTACTTTTGTAGGGTTTAAATGGTTTTTATCACTTGTAAAAAGCGATGTAAAAATCAATCAGATATTGCAGGTGCTTGGAAATACATTTGCGATGAGCGGGCTGACACTCGGAACATCCTGGCTGCCAATGCTGTTTGCGGTATTTCTGAATGAGATCCGTAACCTGAAATTCAGAAAGTTCGTTCAGACTGTCACAACGCTGCCGAACTTCATCAGCTGGGTTCTGGTTTATGCCATTGCATTCTGCCTGTTTAATTCAACCGGTATGATGAACTCCTTTTTACAGAATCTTGGTCTGATTAAGGATCCGGTTCTCTTCCTGCAGTCAACCAAACATGTATGGCTGATACAGTGGCTCTGGCTGACGTGGAAAAATCTGGGATGGGCTGCCATCATGTATATAGCTGCAATTACCAGTATTGACGAGGAAATGTATGAAGCGGCAAGAGTAGATGGTGCAAGTCGTTTGCAGATCATAAAGTTCATAACGATTCCAAGCCTTCTTCCGACCTATTTTGTTCTGCTGATGCTTAATGTAGCGAATTTCCTTTCAAACGGAATGGAACAGTATTATGTATTCCAGAATGCATTTAATCTGCAATATATTCAGGTGCTGGATCTGTATGTATATAATCTGGCAATGGGAAGCGGCAGTTATTCAGTTTCTGTTGCACTGAGTATGCTTAAGAGTCTGATCAGTGTAGTGTTACTGTTTCTCGTGAACAATTTCTCAAAACTGATAAGAGGCGAAAGTATTCTGTAACCCGGGAGGAAAAAAATGCAGGAAGCAGTTGTTAAAAAGAACAAAATCAAGGAAAGCAAGGGAGACAGAGCACTTTCAGTTTCATGCTATATTATTTTTTCAATCTGCTCTTTCCTTTGTGTTTATCCGTTTTATTACATTTTTATCAATACAATCAGTGCCAATGATTTAAGCTCCAGGGGAAAGATCCTTTTCTGGCCGCAGGGAATTCATTTTCATAATTACATCAATGCGATGAAAATCGATGGTTTGTTGCAGGCAACACAGATTTCTCTTGCAAGAACAATAATCGGAACCATTTTAACGGTTGGTGCATCGGCGTTTCTGGGATATATGTTTACACAGGAAAAAATGTGGCACAAAAAGTTATGGTACAGACTGACAGTTGCTACGATGTATTTCAATGCAGGAATTATTCCGTGGTATCTGACAATGAAAAATCTTCATCTGACCAATAATTTTCTGGGATATATTTTACCGCTCGTTGTATCACCATTTTATATCATTCTGACCAAAACATTTGTTGAGTCGATTCCAAAGGCGCTCAGTGAGGCAGCAGAACTGGATGGTGCAGGAGTATTGACGGTATTCTGGACGATCATGCTGCCGATTATGAAACCGATCCTGGCAACGGTCGCAATCTTTTCAGCAGTCGGTCAGTGGAATGCTTTTCAGGATACACTGCTCTTGATGACAGATACGAAACTGTACAGTCTGCAGTTCATACTGTATCAGTATCTGAATCAGGCAAGTTCTCTTTCCAGTCTGGCCAAGAGTACTTCCTCCGGAGCTTCTCTGGCAGGTGCACTTGCAACAACACAGACGGCTACCAGTATTCGAATGACGATTACGATCATTGTAGTTGTTCCGATTATGCTAGTATATCCGATTTTCCAGAGGTATTTCATTAAGGGTATCATGATCGGTGCAGTAAAGGGATGATGGGTAACGATGGATCGTTTATCCATAAAAGGTAACGAAGCCATTGCTTATAGATGCAAAAAAACAATAAGGGAGGGTAACATGAAGAAAAGAAATATTGGTTCCAAAAAAGTACTTTCAGTTCTTATGATGACCAGCATGACAGTTTCTACTGTTCTGACCGGCTGCGGAAGCAGTACGACTGCAACAACGGCAACTTCAGGCACAGCAGCTTCCGGTGCAACAGCGGGGGCACAGGCAGCGGCATCCGTATCGCATGATGAGGAGCTGACACTGGATGTTTATGATGTGGCATCAAACTTCCAGGGTGAACAGACCGGATGGTTTGGAAAGATCATCAAGGATAAGTTTAATCTCAAACTGAATATTGTAGCACCGCAGGTTGCAGGAGATCCCAAGTCACTTTATCAGACAAGATGTGCATCCGGCAAACTTGGAGATATCATTATACTTGATAATGCAGATATGCAGGATTGTGTACAGGCAGGATTGGTTGCAGATATAAAAGACGATATTACAGCATATCCCAATCTGATGAAGTATTCTTCACAGATCAATGAATTCAACAGTGCGATGGATGGGGTTGATGCAGGAAGTGTATATGCAATCCCGACGGAAATGAACTCCAATGGTCCGACAGCCTACATGGAAGATAAAGTATATACCTGTCCGAGACTGCAGTGGAATTATTACACAGAAGCAGGAAGTCCGGAACTGAAAAACACAGATGACCTCCTTGCAGTTCTGAAAAAGATCCAGGATGCACACGGAACAAATTCAGCAGGTGATAAAGCATATGCAATTACTCTGTGGCCGGATTGGGATAATACCAGTATTGAGAATGTAAATCAGCTGACGAAGTGGTACGGTCAGGAAGTAAATGGTTCTATCTTACTGGGAACAGATAACAGCATTACACCGTTAACAGACAAGTCCGGTGCATATTACAAGATGCTGAAATTCCTGTATCAGGCACAGGCTATGGGACTGGTAGATCCTGATTCCGCTACGCAGGACTGGAATGCAGCTTGTGACAAGATGAAACAGGGCAGAGTAGGTCTGTTATGGTACAGCTGGCAGTATGGCTTTACAAATTCTCCTGAAAAAGGTGAAAAAGGTGAGAACTATGCAGCAATCCCGCTTGCAGATATGAACATGTATCAGACTTCCGATTACTATTACGGCAGTGGTCGTGTATGGGGTGTTGGTTCAGATGTAAAGGGCGACAAGAGAGCAAGAGTTATGGAATTCCTTGACTGGCTGGCTTCTCCCGAAGGACTTGAACTGCAGCATGCAGGAACAAAGGATTTTGTCTACACTGTTAATTCTGATGGAACCTATACACTGACAAAAAAAGGACGGCCTGAACAGATACCCAATCAGGATATCACAGTTCCGGATTCAGAAGGCGGCGGACTCTGGCAGGATGGTAATGACAAGCTGAACCAGTGGATCGTAGCAAGTGTTGAGATTAACCCGAACACAAAGGAAACCTACGGAACAGATTACTGGTCATCTTATATCAAGCAGAATCAGACAAAGACAACAACAGAATGGCAGGCAAAGTTTGGTGCTGAAAATGAAGTAAAATATCTTGAAGATAAAGGGCAGATGAAGATCGTTGCAAGTGTTAACAAGCCTCTTGCAATTGATGATACAGATACAGCACTGATCAGAAGCCAGTGCGGTAAGGAAATCTGTACAGATTCCTGGAAGATGATCTATGCAACAAGTGATGCTGAGTTTGATCAGATGTGGGATGCTATGTGCAAGCAGTTAGACGGATTTGGCTGGCAGGATCTTGTAAAATTTGATACAGCAAAGTACCAGGTTGTAGTAGATGCAAGAAAAGCAGCAAAATAATCTTACAGAGTAAATTATAACAGATAACATTTTATGAAGAATCGGGAACCGGTACCACTTCGGCTCCCGATCTGCATATATACAGTTAAGATACAGGGAGATGCAATCATGAATCAGCTTACGGTCAGAACCGAAAAGGAACTTTTTCCGGTATCGGAAGATTTGTATGGGATTTTTTTTGAAGATATTAACAGAGCAGGAGATGGTGGTCTATATCCGGAAATGCTCAGGAATCGTTCTTTTGAAGATTCAATCCTGCCTGAAGGATGTACACCGATAAACGGAAAAGATGCTTTTGTCAGTCCGACAGGCTGGAAAGATACATTTCATAACGGTGAAGGGATGCGCAGCTGGACAGACGGGCAGGATGAAACAGACATTCCGGCGTGGTACAGCGAAAATGCAGAGATTGTTTTAAATGAGAAAAATGTTCTGAATCAAAACAGAAAAGCTGCACTGGAAGTGAAATTTGAAGCAGGCGCAAGCATATACAACATTGGATACCATGGTATATCGGTACAAAAAGGAGAGACATATGATTTTTATATGTTTATCCGGACATTTTCAGAAGAAGCTGCAACAGAACTTCAGGTGATGTTAAGATCTGCTGCTGACAATAAAAAGATATATGCTGTTGAACGTGTTGCAAAGATAACAGCTTCCTATACCTGTGTACGGATCCGGCTTACGGCTGATACGACAGATCATAATGCAGTACTGGCAATACAGTCAGAAAACAAGGCACATGTTCTGATCGGATACAGTTCTCTGATGCCGCACGAAACCTACATGGGACATGGGCTCAGAAAAGATCTGATGGAAATGCTTGCAGATCTGCATCCTGCTTTTGTCAGATTTCCGGGCGGCTGTGTGGTGGAAGGCTTTACCAAAGAAACGATGCTGCGCTTTCCATATATGACAGGGCCGGTCTGGGAGAGACCATCCCAGACGCTTTTATGGCACTACAGGACAAGCAACGGGCTGGGATTTCATGAATATCTGCAGATGTGTGAGGATCTGCACAGTACTGCGATATATGTGATCAATGCCGGAATGACATGCCAGGCAAGATGCTCGCAGAGTTTTTCGGGAGATTTTCTGGAGGAACTTCTGCAGGAAGCCATTGATGCGATTGCATATGCGACGGATCCTGCAGATACAGTCTGGGGAAAAAAGCGTGCGAAGGCCGGACATCCGGCACCATTTTCCATGAAGTATGTAGAAATCGGAAATGAAAACAACGGGAAAGATTATCAGGAAAGATATGATCATTTTTATAAAGTTCTGAAGGAGAAATATCCGCAAATAACATTCATAGCGAATGCGCATCTGGAAAAAGATGGCAGTACCTGTGAAATGGTGGATGAGCATTTCTATGCAAATCCGCAGTATTTTATGAACAGCAGAAATGTTTTCAAGGAATATGACAGAAAGAAACCAAAGATTTTCATTGGTGAATATGCTGCAAATGAATATCCCGATATGGGGAATGTGAGATCAGCACTTTCAGAGGCTGTTTTTCTGCTTGGAATTGAAAACAATCAGGATATCATCCGGATGACTTCCTATGCACCGCTTCTCGAGAATGCAGGATTTCGTTCCTGGGAACCAAATCTTGTTGTATTCAACAATCATGCAGTATATGGACTTCCGGTCTATCATGTACTGAAGTGTCTGGCAGCCAAAAGGGGAAAGAAAGTTATCTCCGGTGCAATGTGTTGTCCTGATACCTATGAAATCACAGGGGGACTACCGGGTTTTATGACTTCCGGAGAAGGTGTAAAGGTCAAAGGCATGAAGTGCAATGGTTTGCCGGTAAGACCCTCTCATTTTATGTGTGGTAAAACGGAAGAAAATGCAGAGGAACAGGTATGTGAGATTATCCCGGGTGCAGCTCCGGATCTGCAGGATACAGATTATGCGGATTGGGATAAAATGGGAGATATTACCTTCGGAAAAAATGAAGAACTGAAGAATATGACACTGGAAGGCGAAATTCTGGTACCCGGTGCAGATATGGAAGTTGCACTTACCTGGTGGGATTACAGCGGGGAAATATTCTATAAAACAGATGAGTCATCAACAGAACGTGGTGAATGGCAGAGTATGTTTACGGCACGAACCGGATTGCATATATGCAGGGGAAAGGCGGATATCAGGAGCACAAGACTGATGCAGGATACCGTGATCGGAAAAGAAAAGGAAGTTTCCATACAATATGGGAAATATCAGCCTTTTAAACTGATCATCAGTCAGGAACATGTTGACTGTTATCTGAATGGAGAACTGATACAATCTGCAGATATGCCTTCCTGCCCGATACTGAGCAGCGTTGTAACGGCAGATGAAGATGCAGTTTATATCAAACTGGTTAACATCGGACAATACGAAGAAGCATTACAGATCGCACTGGACTGTGAAGTTGCATCCGACTATGAAGTGATGCAGGTCTCTTCCGGTAAGACAGAGGACCAGAACTCATTCGTTCATCCACAGAAAGTATCTGCGCAGGTTTTTGTAAAGCAGGGAGCAGACAGAACCTTTACACATGTGATACCTGCAGATTCATTCCAGATTCTGACACTGAAAAAGGACAGATTATAACGAAAAGATTTTTTTCAGGAAAAACGCTCTTATCCGGTATTCAGGATGAGAGCGGATGATACAGTTCACGGTAACGGGATGGATTGCAACCGGTTTTTTCCTTGAATACGCGGTTGAAGGAAGAGAGAGAATTAAATCCGACATTTTCGGCAATCTCTGTAATGCTCTTTCCTAAATCCATCAACATTGCTTTTGCGGCAAGAATTCGCTGTGAAGCAATATAGTCTGTAAAGCTGTATGATGTATACTGATTAAATAATCTGGAAAAATAAAACTTGGAAAAACCATATTTTCTGGCAACAGCTTCCAGAGAAATTTCTTCATTGTAATGATTGGCCAGATCATTCAGAATCTGATTGAATTTGTCAGCATATTCCTGATGCTTGGAACTGTGCAGATGCATGATACTCTGTGCGGTGGAAAGATAGTTACGCCCGATTTCGGTCAACAGCATCAGAAGATAGGAATATACAGTCAGTTCCCGGAATTCATTGTTACTGAAGTAGGCGGTATGCATCTGATCCAGCAGTGTATTGGCGGTGTGGTTAAGTGTATGGTTCTCTGATTCTGAAATCAGAATGGGACGTGACAGCAGAGGACTGATTCCTGCGAAGCTTTTCATTGCAGAAATGGTCTGCAGATCAACAAGGTGGACGTACCCCCTGCAATTATCAAGTGGGCAGAGTGTGTGAACAGTACCACCGGGAATGAGCAGAATATCTCCGGGGCGAACCTGATAGGTAATGTGATTGATTTCCAGAATATAATATCCCTGTTCACAGGAAATGATTTCCATAGGGTCGTGCCAGTGTTCGTCATAACAATCCGGATTGGAGGTGTACCAGAATCGGATCGAAGTTCCGGGCAGATAGTCAACCAGTTCATAAATTCCGTCATAATGTGTTCCGTCACCACCATCAAAAGGCTGCGGACGAATTGGATTCATATAAATTGATTCAGGCATAACGATTTACCTCCTGTCTATGTGTCATATTATAGCATGAGATAGAAAGAAAAAATGCTATTATAATTGAATATATTAAAATTTTGTAAATTCTGAACGAAAATCAGCGCTGAAAATTGTGAAAATAGTAAAACGATTAAAGTAAGGGATAAAAATAATAAGGAGGTGGCAAACATGGCATGGTTAATGGCATATACCCGGAAAAGCGATGCGATATATTATCCGGACGGGCTTGCCCGCAGTATGCATCTGGCATACAGTTTGGACGGCAGACAATATCATTTTCTGCATGACAATTACGGACTGCTGTTTGCAGAAGGAAAGATTGATTCCGAAAATGTGATTCTTCCGCAGGGGCTCAAAAGTCCCCGTCTGTTTGCAGAAAAGGACGGAAGATTTGCTGTTGTTGCAGAACTGGTCCGGGAAAACGGAAAAAGTGTTCCGGAAAATGAGGGAAGTCTGTTTCTTTGGTATACAGAAGATTTTCTATATTACAGTGAACCGGTTCGCATAACAGAGGAACAGCTTACAGAGAGATGGACCTGTATGCCTGAAATCATAAAAGGTTGCGGACAGACAGCGTATCCGGAAGGAATGGATGAGGCAAGTATTCTGGAAATAGAAGATTCTGTTTGCGAAAAACTGATTCATAAACTAAGAGGATCAGCAGCAAACACGAATCTGAAGAGAGATGAGCTCGGATATGAGTACCCGTTTCCATTGGCAAAGGGTTATGCGGATCCGGTGATTTTCCATTGGGAAGGCAAGTATTATTTCATTTCAACAAATGATAATACCGATGATGTCGGAATATACGTGCGGGAAGCAGATCATATACCTGCATTGTTTGACAGTCAGATACAGCAGCATCTGATTCTGCCATATGATGAAAAACGGGGATTGATGCAGACTTTCTGGGCACCGGAATTTCATGTCATTGGAGGCAGACTCTTTATTTTGTTTGCAGTGAGCGGTGAGAAATGGGAACCGCAGTGTCACATGATGCGTTTGAAAGAAGGCGGGCATATTACAGACAGTAAGAGCTGGGAAGATCCGGTCAGAGTAAGGCGCAGCAATGGAGAAGTTTTGTCGGATACCGGGATTACACTGGATATGACTTATCTGCATACCCAATCGGGTGGCTGGCTTGTATGGTCATACAGAGAGCATATCGGACAGGTAAATGACAGTGGATCCATGCTGTATATTGCAAGGGCAGATGAAACGAATCCATGGATGCTTGCCGGTGAACCGGTTTTATTATCCAGACCACTTTTGGGGTGGGAGAATGTTGCGGGTACGATTAACAATGAAGGACCATATGCTTTTATCCGAAACGGAAAAGTTTATCTGACTTATTCAGGCGGTTCTGCAAATGCTTATACCTATGCAATCGGACTGCTTACTGCAAGAGATGATGCAGACCTTACGGATCTGAGAGTCTGGAAGAAACGAAATTCACCGGTACTGTCATTTGCATCCGTACCCGGATTATATGGGCCCGGACATAACAGCTTTTTTACAGATGAAGAGGGACATCTGATGATCGCCTGTCATGGTGTGACCGGTTATGCGGAACATGAACGGTGCTCGGAGATCCATCGGATCTGTTTTGATGAAGACAATGAACCGATATTTGAAGGATATAAAGGAGAGATTGAAAATGAAAAAGCAGGCATTTAATCCATATCTTCCATCATGGGAATATATTCCGGATGGGGAACCCTATGTTTTTGATGGTCGTGTATACATCTACGGTTCACATGATTTTTATAATGGCTATGTCTTCTGTATGGGAGATTATGTATGCTGGTCGGCACCGGTCAATGATCTTGGAAACTGGCGCTATGAAGGTGTCATATATCCAAGGACAGCTGATCCGCTCAATGCGGAAGGCAAAATGAATCTGTATGCGCCTGATGTGACAGTCGGACCGGATGGCCGCTATTATCTGTATTATGTTCTGGACAAGGTCAGTATCGTTTCTGTTGCAGTATGTGATACTCCGGCCGGCACATATCAGTTCTATGGATATGTACATTATCAGGACGGAACAAGACTTGGGGAAAAACAGGGGGATGAGCCGCAGTTTGATCCGGGCGTGCTGACAGAAGGAGATGTAACATATCTTTATACAGGTTTTTGCGGAAAAGGCGATAAAGCACGTCATGGAGCAATGGGAACAATTCTGGCTGCAGATATGCTGACAATCGTGCAGGAGCCGAAGTTCTGTGCACCTGGCTGTGAATACAGCTCCGGTACGGGATATGAAGGACATGCCTTTTTTGAAGCACCTTCTATCCGTAAATATGGTAAAAAGTATTATCTGATTTATTCTTCCGAGGTTATGCATGAACTGTGTTATGCGACCAGCAGTGATCCGACCGGACAGTTTGCATATGGAGGAGTAATTGTCAGCAATACGGATATCGGAATTGACAGCTATAAGCCGGCTGAGCTTTCCATGGCATATGGAGCCAATAACCACGGGAGTATGGTAGAGATAAAAAAGAAGTGGTATATCTTTTACCACAGACATACCTGTAATACCTGGTATAGCAGACAGGGCTGTGCGGAAGAATTGCAGATCGACATAGATGGAAAGATTCATCAGGCGGAAATTACATCCTGCGGTTTGAATGCAGGGCCACTGAGCGGACAGGGGGAATACCCCGCGTATATTGCCTGCCATCTGTTTACAGAGAAACACGATGTCTATGTAGGCGGAGAGAACTGCCCGAGAGTGATGCAGGATGGAAGAGACGGAGATCAGGAAAACGGTTATATTGCAAATATGCAGGATGGCGCAACGGCAGGATTCAAATATTTTGATATCAATGATATACGGGCGATTGCAATTACGACAAGGGGATATGCAAAGGGACATTTTGAGGTACGGGACAGCTGGTATGGGGATGTTCTTGCAACAGTTCCGGTAGTCTATACAAATGTATGGGAAAAAACTACGGTTCCACTGAAGATGGAAGATGGGAAAAAACCATTGTACCTGACTTATAAAGGGGAAGGTAACTGTGCACTGAAGTCTTTTGAACTCATTGTATAAGGAGGAAAATATATGCTTCAGGTAGATGATCTGAATTCCGGGGTACTTTTGTTTGATCCGCAGAATAAGGAAATTACAGTGGATGGAAATGTGGCGCCGGAGTTCGCTTATCAGTCAATTCGTTATAAAAACTGCGATCCGGCGGTTTGCGTCATGGAAGATGGAAGCGTCCGCTTTACCTGTAGGGCACCGCAGGCACAAAGTGTTGAAGTGGCTGGAATCAGTGGAACAATGGGAAGAGAACACCATAAACTGAAAAAAAATGCGGATGGACTATGGGAAACGACTGTAAAAGGAATCGGTGCAGGATTTCACTATCTGGAATGGTTCATCGACGGTAATTCTACAATAAATCCGCAGGCACCTGTCGGATATGGATGTTCCCGTGCCATTAATTATCTGGAAGTTCCGGGACCGGATACTGATTTTTACCGTATGCAGGATGTAGCGCATGGCACCGTGCATATGGAATATTATGAGAGCAGCGTAACAGGCAGGATGCGGAACTGCTTCGTTTATACACCGCCAGGCTATGATGTCGATCAGAGCAGAAGATATCCGGTTTTATATCTCCAGCACGGTGGCGGTGAGAGTGAAACGGGATGGATCTGGCAGGGACGGATCCATATGATTATGGATAATCTGCTGGCAGCAGGCGCAGTGCAGGAAATGATCATTGTCATGAATGATGGATATGCATTTTTACCGGATGGTTCTGAAAATCCCTCCTGCGGGGCAATCGGAGAGGTTCTGGTACAGGATGCAATTCCGTTTATTGATCACAGATATCGCACCTGTGCTGATCGGGAGCACCGGGCTATGGCAGGACTATCCATGGGCGGATTTCAAACGCAGCGGACTGTTCTGCGCCATCTGGATACATTCAGTGCAATGGGCATGTTCAGCGCGATTTTCATAACAGATGATGGCAAGGATAATTATATGGAGGTCCTGTCTGATACGGAAAAAGTGAATAACAAACTGAAACTGCTGTTTGTTTCATCAGGGGAACAGGAACCGATGTGTGAACAGAACCAAAAGACACTGGAAGATCTCCGTCAGAAAGGCCTTAGAAGTGTATTTTATTCCACACCGGGATACCATGAATGGCAGGTGTGGAGATTCAGTGTAAAAGAATTTCTGCAAAAACTGTTTCGATAAAAAAATGTGAAACCGGTTCAGACTGACTTTTCCAGAATGCGTTTACGATATTCCCGCGGACTGCGTCCTGTTTTCTGACGGAAAAGTTCACTGAAATAGCTGACACCGCTGATACCGGTCAGATCTGCAATTTCGGTAACAGAAAAAGAGGAATTACGTAAAAGCTCCATTCCGATTTTGATCCGGTGGCTGTTCAGAAAGCTTATGGGTGTTGTCTGCAGATATTCCTGAAAGAGGCGGCAGCATTTACTTTCACAGATATTTCCGCTTGCGGCGATGGACAAAAGAGTGACATGATTCATATAATTTATGCGGATATAGTCCAGCATAGTCCGTAGTGTAGAAAGGTGTTCGGCTTCCATTCCGGCGGAAATACCGGCTTCCGGCATATTTTCAAATAAAAGTTCCCATATATGATAAAATTTAGACTGCAGATGCATAATGTGCGCTGTACTCTTATCTTTTGCGTTAACAGAAGAAAGAGTACGGAGCACTTTTTTTTGCCAGGAGATAGCCGGCTGTAGTTTACAGTACGGAAATTGCAGGTTCTCGGTCAGGGAATTAATGACAGCGTTTTTTACTAACGAGGAGACACAGAGTATGGAAGGGTTAAAAACAATACACAGAAAATCACACTCTTTGTGATCTGAAAAGCCGTAATGAATCTGCCTGCTGTTTACAAAAATTCCTTCCCCCGGATATAAAGCTACAATATTGCCGTTAATATTATAAATCATTTCTCCGCTTCGGATGTAGATCAGCTCGACATCATCATGCCAATGTGCCTGTGCAGAGTAATTACAATAGGACGACAGGAGTTCATCTCTGATATAGACAGGGTAATCGGTATAATCATAGTTGACATCTTCCCAGGCATCTTCCAGAAAAAGTCCGCAGGTTCTTTCCAGATCATTTTTCGTAGTCATGTTTTCCTCTTTTATTTTCTTTTAATCATATGATTATACAGGATTGTTATAATAATGAACAGAATTTTTGGAGAAAATCGCTTTTATATCTGCTAAAATAAATATGATTTTATAAGTCAGACAAATTGATCAGGAGTCTAAAATGGAGGACAGATAAATGGATCATATAACACGCAGGGATAACAATATGGCCTATATTTCAGATGAGCATGTAGTGGAGCAGATGACAGAATGCCGCAGGATCCTGCAGAAGTTCAATTTTTTTTTTTCTCTCTTCCCCAGGGGTAGACTTGTTATAAGAAAGGCTAACATTGTCGGCACGTTGTAGTTACTAGCATGTCCTATAGTTAAGGGTTTTTTTAACATGGGTGAAAGTTGATACACTGGGGTAGTTAGTGTCATTTTTTCGCCCCAACTAGGTAACGAAGAAGGTAGGACGGTTCGTTGAGAAAATAGGCCAGACGACGTTTGGGCGTTTTTAGGCTAGCTAGGTATCT
>JGI20225J20221_1001825_pt1 | contig 18877 bp, 17 predicted proteins | sample BioMet4_FD_20221 | JGI IMG/M metagenome (IMG submission 20221) | reverse complement strand
TTACAAGAGTTGGAATTCGCTTTAATCCTGCTCTTCACGGTATGATGGGCATTGAAGTCGATGATGAAACTACAGAATTATATAACTATGTAATCAGTAGATTAAATGACTATCCTTTAGCTTACATCCATCTTACAGAACCATTCACGGATGTTTCAAAAGTGGACTTAGCAATTAAAGAGGTTGCAAAGCATTTCCGTAAATTTTATAAAGGCACTATCATCACAAATGTTCGTTACACAAAAGAAACAGCTAATCAAGTTATAGCATCTGGTGATGCGGATTTGGTTGCTTTTGGATCTCTTTATATTGCGAATCCAGATTTGGTAGAGCGTTTTAAAGTAGATGCACCACTTAATACACCGGACAAAGATACTTATTATACTCCTGGAGAAAAAGGTTATACTGATTATCCGAAAATGAATGAATCTTCAAAATCTATATAATCCTTATCAAACAAGCATTAAAAGTACAACAGATATAAGTATGATTAATAAAATAACTGTAATTGGAGCAACCGGAATGATCGGTGCTCCAATTACCAANTAACTAATAAAGACTGNTTTTNAAGTAACAGCTTTTGTTAGATATGTATTTATATTTCTTGTTCTTCATCTGTTCGTTTGCTCCTTTTCCCTCTTCCATCACCCTATTTTCTTTTGGTTCTCACATTGTATGTCTTTGCAAGTGAGAGCTAAAATTAAACGGCCGTTATTGTTATTTGTTTTATTACCCCAACTGTGTCTTTTGTCTACGAAATCTGTGGGAAAATATATAAATAAGATGGTGAAGAGCAATCATAAGATACCGCATTTCATATTTTACGATTGCTTTTCACTTAACAACTAAGCCAAATCTTCTGGACGATAAGCACTTTTGTAGAAGTTATAAACTAAAGTAAGATGATTCTCTTCTACAAGAATATGGTTAATATTTTCTGAAAACGAAATATAATTTGCATCAACACGACTGAAACGATAAGTTGCATATTCATATAAGATTTTATCATGACTATCCAGTCCATACTCTTTTATAGTACCGTCACGAAAAAATACCAAAGCATCTGCATAGACACCGTAAGTCTCTGATGCAAAACGATGAATCCATACAGTGTTAGCAAATTGTTTATCTACAACACTATCATCGTCCTTGCTGCATGCCGTAAAAACATTCAACAATAACAATATAATACTAATAGTAAAAACACTATTCTTTGCTGTCATTAATAATTTAGATTTCATGTATATAGTTTTTTTAGTTCGATGCAAAGGTACAAATTATAGATATACAAGCAAAATAAGCAAATAGACTTTAAAAAAAATTAACTTAAGCAATTACAAGCCAATTACTACGAAATAGTATTTAGGCATAAAATATAACTTACTAAATCTATATTCTGCTATTCGCAAAAAAATATTTCTTGGTTGTTTTCATTGCTTATTGTATCTTTTTTGAGTTAAGTAATCTGTTGAAAATGGTAATATACTCATTGTTATTGGGCCAGTTCCCAAAATCATTGGAACAACACTCCCGTCTGAGTATATTATTGATATTGGGTAATCCTCAAAATAATCCATTTTAAAAACACCTATTCTCAAATTATGAGCCGCTATTGAAAATGTTTTTGTAACCGTTTTCTCAAACGAATTACTAGAGTCAAATTTTCCATTAATTCCCAAATCCAATATCTTAAATAGTTTTGCTTTTGCCCCTAATCCTAAATTTACATCAGAAGAATACTTCATAGTATAAGATTCAGAAGTAGTGGTTGTTGATTTTTCATCTGGATTTATTAAATATACCACAACAGACTTAGTTATTGGTCCTTTTAAAATATTCCATCTGTCTAAAATAGGAAACTGGTTGTTTTCCAAAGGATAAAACCATTTTGAAGCTATATTTTTTAGATTGATACTATAAGCATATCTTGAATGTCTAAATGCTGTACGGTGTCTCTTACTTCGATTTACATCCAAATTAAAAAGTTGATCAGGTCGTGCATAAATTCTTACACTCTGAGTTGTCACATTTTCCTGAGCCTCGTTTCCTGAAATAAAAGTAAATAAAAAACAATATACTCGTCCATTTATTAGTCTACGAATAGCATCTTCTCTAGTTATAGGACTCTTCTTCACTATTACATCCTGATTAAAAAAATTATAAGCCCCTTTATTTGTTGTCATATCTTTAAAATCAGCACTAACAGAAAATTTTATTTTATAGATACAATCCTTAACATCAGATTTCAAAGTCATCGCAGTGTCGTTTAAGTTGTTCAGACCATAATACATAGCAAATCGTGTCCCTCGCTTGAATGATTTAGATACTTTATATGCATAGATAAGCTTTGGATCTAGATCTGAGCTTGGTATTTTTCCATTTGTATATTTATCAGATGGTGCCTTTTGCCCTCCGCTTCTTGTACTTGAAATACTGTTGTACTTATTGTAACTAGGATTGAACACAGGGGAAACATATTCATAATTATTTCCTAACATCGCATTATCATTACTATCAAAACTGCGTGTTGATGAAGTCTTTTTTTGTATCGTGTTATTTTCTGAAATCACTAACACGTTAAAATCTGGTATTTCATCATCAGAAATAGAATCAACCACTTCTCCATTAACAAATATTTTTTGGCCACAAAGAACAGGTAATTCGGCTTCTGAAGTATTCAAATCACTTACTTTAGTAGTTTCTAACTCAGGTAAATGAATATTCAACATTGGTACATGCTTTTCAATAGAATCCAGCAAAACATCATGTGATACATATTGGCAAAGTACATCTTTAAAAGTTTTATTTCCTATATATTTATCTTTTGCAATAGGAAAGAAAACATCATAAGCATTATCTATTTTTTTAAGGGCTTCATCTTTCACAAACTGGCGAACATCTTGTCGTTCATATATTGCTTGTGAAAGGCATCTAGCAAATTGCATTTCATATTGGATATTGGTATTTTTACCAACATCGTTTTGTAAGGATTGATTTGTATCAGAAGCATCAGTAAGATTGGACAATTCTTCTTTATCTGAACAAGAAATCATTCCCAAAATAACAGAACAAACAACTAATATTTTTAATTTCATATATAGTTCTTATAATTCCACACAAAGGTATACATTATAAATATATAAACAAATTAACTTTTTTATTAATTAACTTAAGCTAGCTTAAAACAATCAAGACTGATATAAAATTTACACATTTTCATATAACTTACTAAATCTACATTCAGCTATTTTAACCACATACTACTTTGCAAGTTACCACTAATAAAAAGCGTCAAAACAATTGTTTTATTTTGAAATCCATTGATACAAAAACTATTATCTGTGCTTTTAGAGCAATAAGGATTTCTGCTAAAAATACAATAGCATGAACTACGCTATCTCCCGCAGATAACGTAGAGGAATGCAGCGGGCTGCATTTTTCTGCAAGAGAATATTCGCATAAGAGGACTCTATCAATTCTACAAAGAGACCCCAATGATTCTCTCGCAGATCTCGCAGATTACGCAGATAAAACCACAAAAGCTACAATAACCTCAAGCTATAATATCTGCGAAATAATGCAGCCTGCTGCATTCCTCTGCGAAATCTGCGTTATCAGCGAGAGAATAACTACGCAAACTTGCTCAATCTATCTACGAAGAAGCTCCTCCAGTTTCTTACCCAAATTTATACTCTCCGTTGAAGACTAAATGCTTGGTGCCTTTTTCTCAGTATCGTTGTTAAAGCTGTTGTCGCTCTTTCGTGTCGACTTGCCTCCTCCAAACTTATATTTCGCAACAAGCATAACAGCAAACCCGGAATTGTTTTGGTCAGTATAATATTTTTTCGTTGAGTAACCATCTATTGAAATTCCATCGTGTCGTTTATTATTCATATTGTCTATTGGAACTGCTATATTCAGAGCAACCGGCATATTATCCTTAAAGAATGCATGGACCACTGTAAACATCATCGTATTTAATCCCCACATATTCTCTCCCTGGAACACAGCAGTATTATTATTCACATAAATGTGCATGAGTCGGAAGCTTAACTTCTGACGCTGTAACATATAATTGAGTTCAGAACGCATAGTAAAGCCATGTCCATTCAGATTGCATCCGTATGCATCGTTTTTTAACTTTTCCGCATAATAACTGATATCCTCATTGAACATCAATCCTTTCAGTAACTGATACTGTCCCGTGATACCATAAGTAAACTGAGATCTGTCCACATTGAAGTTACTTTCTACAATCATTCCGTCAGCATTCTTACTATAGATGTCATTAACGCTATTCTGGTTGATAAACGTTTTCTGATAAAGCGTGAACCACTTGTCAATGCTCACTGTAGAATATATCTGTTGCCCCACCGTCTGTTTCAGTAATGGATTACCAATGTGTATCATCCACCTGTCCACATTATATTGATTGGTAGACAATTGGTCAAGACTAGGATAACTTGTATTGCAAGTATAGTCCACCCTACACGTCAGAATATTGAATGGCTTCCAGAACAGCGATCCACCAGGTTCCCAAGTAGTGTGACTGACACGACCTGAAGTATTTCTGTCAATGACGTTGTTCCACCCCATGCCTACTCTAATACTGAAATTGTCAGTGGGCTGATAAGACAGCATCCCCCCCACACGGTTACGATTGTTGATAGACGTATAAATTTCTTCGTTAGTCGCTAGGTTAGTGTTTATATATTTTCGCCACATCAACGAATAGTCAATGTTGAAGTTCCATTTCTTTGCAAAGGGAATGGCAGCATTAAAGTAATATCTAATGAAATCCTTCTTTCCATGTGTCGAGTTCACATTGTCATTCATTCCCGTCTCGCTGTAGAGGCGATTCTCATTAATAGCATAATTGTTATATGAGATATCACTCTTGATATTTATATTCTTAATCTGCCCACTATAAAACAGTCCCACAGTATATTCGTTCGTCTTATAGTTGTCATACGATGCCTGGCTCGCCCTACCCGTCTGTGCTGAGTCCGTCGTCTCTAAGTCATAGCTGGTTCTGTTCTTGACATCGGTCCATTCTCCCTCCATCTGCAATGACAGCGTGTGATCCTTAGCAATCCTGTAGTCCACACCTACCGTTATAGACGGGTCATAGAAATGATTAATATCGTTGGGATGTGCTAAATCCACCTTACCAAGCGATTCCTTCTTATATTTATCTGTATATTCCGTTTCAAGGCTCGATGCATTTTTGCAATGGTTAACCCTATAATTAGGCGACACATAAAAATTCCATTTGTTCAATGAATAGGTGAATGGCGCAAAAAAAGTCAGAAAGCCACCATTCTTGTTGTTAAAGAAAAAGGCATCACGGGTCAGTGGAGTGAAGTCCCACCCTACATAATCGTCTTTCAGTCTGAGGTTCACCAGAACGGCATGTCCGGCATACTTTCCTGTAGGACGGTAGGTGATATCAATATAGGCTATTCGCTTTGGATTCACCTCTCTGATATAGTCCTGTGGCTTCTCCACATCGTTCACCAACAGCACCACATCTTTCTCTCCGTTGATCTGGACTTCGTCTGTAACCCAATCCCTTCTCACTCCGGGAAGTTTTGCCAGTAGCTGCGATGCATTTTGCGTTCCTTTCCTCATAGCTTCGGTCACCAAATACTGGTCCGTGTCAATGTTTTGCTTTTTTTGGTGACCTGTAACCACCACGTCAGCAAGCGTCTGTCCTGCCTGAAGCGTAATTGTGCCGAGGTCTTCATGCAAACCTTTCTCGTCCTGCTTCATATAGCGCGCATATCCGATGTAAGAGACAGCCACCTTTGCAATGGAGTCCTTAGTGGCTTGCATCGAGAAGGAACCATCTGCATTTGTCAATGCACCGCAGACAAAAACATTCTGCTTATTAAACAACTGCACCGTCGCCCCCATCAGTGGCTGCTTACTTTCTGCATCACACACTTTTCCTTTATAGCACTGTGCCGACAAGCTCATACTATACAGAAAAACCATTATAAACAAGATAAACTTTGTTTTCATAGTCTTAGGTATGATGAGCTGGAGAACATTGATAATCAACTGTCTACAGCGTAAGTTCAAAACATTATGCTCAAAAAATAAATCTTTTTCTGCTGGATATTCCATTGGTTCATTTAATTTTTAGTTTTCATCGAAATGGTATCGATTTGCAAAAGTAAAGAAATAAAACCGACAATTCAAAAGAACTTCTGATTTTTTCCAGACTATTTAACAAAGATACACATATTTACCACCTCCTTGTATCGACAGGGTTATAGGCTTCTACGATAATTTTAGAAATATATTCCAAGAAATCATTAAATTGTGTGTAGCAAGAAGAAAGATGACGCCCCCTACCAATTTCATATTTTTTAGCTACGAAGCTACGACGGCATATTAAACATTTGATTTACAATTGGTTGCTAGCTCGCAACCTCATTTTTTAGCTACGTCAAGCTACGTTTTAGCTACGTCAACTTGTGTCATTTTAAGGATGAAATGTATTCTATGAATGAATTTATCAAAAAATCGTTTGCTGTATCTGAGGAATTGAGGATTTATAAATAGATGCATTAAACGAGAACAGAATTTTCAAGCTTGTTTAAATGTTCTGCCGAATTCCGCTGAATTCTCGGCAAAGATACTGCAAAATTTTTGTCCATGCAATCAGATTTAGCTTAGCCTGTTAGCCAAAGTTTTAATTACTATGGTGCTACACATCTGTAATTCACGCACGTGCGCATGCGCACACTCTGAGTTTTTCGTAAAAATAAGTGTCTAAGCGTCTATCCATTGAGCATCAACTTATTAGAACTCTTTTCGAGTCGAATAAAGTGTCGGTTATTCGTCGATAAAATATGGGTGAAAATTTTCCTCATATTGCATTCCACTTTACGAAGTATTTCGTTGCGTTTTGCGATGTTTTGCAACCCTTTTTACGATGAAATGCATTGCGTTTTACGAAGCAATAGGAGGTAAAACATCGAAGAAACGTTTGCGTTTCTATATGGAATGAGTTACGTTTCTATATAGAAACGTATGTAAAACTTGAATTTTGACTGCCAGATCACCGTCACCTTATTTAACAGAATTCGTCGATAAAATACTGATATTCATTAAGTTGACACTTCGACACTTGTATTTTTCGAAACCCTAGGTGCGCGCGTGAAGGCGCGTACATTATATAGGCAGAAATAAATACCGTAGCTAAGACGTAGCTCACGTAGCTAAATGGATCTAGCTACGTTCCGTTAGCCCCTTTGTTTAAAGGCTTGGCGAGAGATAACGTAGCTCCGTAGCTAAAAAACAACAAAAACGCAGAGAAGACTGCCTAAATGTACAAAATTCAAATCGTCACAGTGAAATCTAGTATATAAACATTTATTTTTACTTTACACTAAATGTTAATAATATTAATTGGACACTAGTGACTAAATATGATCAGTGCATAATTCCGCCAACAGGTCATTATGACAAAAAAAATTGCGGCAAATTTGCCGCAATTATTATTTATCCATGTTATGATTAAAGAATCGATGTTCTGCTAACTTCTCATACTTAGTATTCGGCATGCCATAGTTGGCATACGGGAAAATACTGATGCCACCACGTGGTGTGAAATAACCAGTAACCTCTATGTATTTGGGTTCCATTAGTTTGATGAGGTCTTTCATGATCGTGTTTACGCAATCCTCATGAAAATCACCATGATTACGGAAACTGAACAGATACAACTTCAAACTCTTGCTCTCAACCATCTTCTCTGCCGGAATATAACTGATACGTATTTCAGCAAAGTCTGGCTGACCAGTGATTGGACACAATGATGTAAACTCTGGACAGTTGAACTGCACCCAATAATCATTACCAGGATGCTTATTGGTAAATGTTTCAAGTGTTTCAGGAGCATAATCCATGCTATACTTGGTCTTTGCGCCAAGAGCATGCAATCCTTCTTCTTTTCTTTCCATATTCTAGATATTAAAAATTTTCAATATGTTATAACTTATGCCGTCATCATAGGCATCCTCACCTTCATGTGACTTCAAAAACTTCACTACCTTAATAGTAACTGGGAGTACGACTATCTCGTATACTGTTTTTAAAACTACTTGCCAGAGCATGAGCTTAGGCAATTCATTTAAAGGAACTACACCACCCAAAGCTAGAGGGAAAAAGAGTATTGAGTCTGCTGTCTCGCCAAAAACGGTACTCAATATGGCACGTGCTGAGAAATTTCTACCCTTATCACGTATCTTCATCCGACTCATAATATAAGCATTGACAAAACTGCCAGCAATGAAAGCTACAAACGAAGCCAAAGCTATACGTGGAGCAAGCCCGAACACAGCATGAAAGCCTGCATCGTTGGTCCAATAAGGCGCACCAGGAATGGCATCACACAACGCACCTAAGGACACGAAAAAGAAGTTCATCGCAAACCCTATCCATATAAGCAGACGAGCCTTGCCATATCCCCAAACTTCGCATACACAGTCGTTAATAATATAAGACACAGGAAATACTAAGAGTCCTCCGGTGAGACTGATCCCACCAACTAAAATTTGCTTTGTTTCCAATACGTTTGCCGCTATCAGACAAACACAGAAGAGTATACTGAAAAGCATAAACAGCACACTTACAGAACTTTTTGCTTTATTCATTTTCTTGTTTTTTACGAGGTTTACCAAGTACTCGGTTATTCTAAAATGCGTGCAAAGATACAAAATAATCTGCATATATAAAGCATCATCCAGCGCAATATACATAAAAAAGATAAAAAGCGGTTCGAATTCAGATTTATTTATTACTTTTGCACCTTGGAACAAGAATATATTCGAAATAATAATATGAACGTTTTAGAGTTAAGTGAACAGGAGATAATTCGCAGACAATGTCTCCAAGAACTGCGCGATATGGGCATTAATCCGTATCCAGCAGCAGAGTTTCCAACGAACGCATTCTCAACCGAAATAAAGGCTGAGTTCAAGGATGACGAGCAGCGCGACGTTGTTGTCGCAGGCCGTATGATGAGCCGCCGTATTATGGGTAAGGCTAGTTTTGCGGAGATACAAGATAGCAAAGGACGTATACAAGTTTATATTTCTCGTGACGAGATTTGTCCTGACGAGGATAAAGACCTATACAACAAAGTCTTCAAGAAATTGATGGATATCGGTGACTTCATCGGTATCAAAGGTTTTGTATTCAAGACACAGACTGGCGAAATCAGCATCCATGCAAAGGAAATCACTATTCTAAGCAAGAGTTTAAAGCCACTGCCTATCGTTAAATATAAAGACGGTGTGGCTTATGACAAATTCGATGATCCTGAACTTCGTGCACGTCAGCGCTATGTTGACCTTATTGTTAACGAAGGCGTAAAAGACACTTTCTTGAAACGTGCAACAGTATTGCGTACAATGCGCAATTTCTTCGACAACCATGGTTATACCGAGGTTGAGACTCCAACACTGCAAAGTATTGCCGGAGGTGCTAGCGCACGTCCATTTATAACACATTTCAACGCTCTTAACGTTGATATGTATATGCGTATCGCCACAGAACTTTATCTGAAACGCCTCATCGTAGGTGGTTTCGAGGGCGTTTACGAAATAGGAAAGAATTTCCGTAACGAGGGTATGGACAAATACCACAATCCAGAGTTCACATGTATGGAACTTTATGTTCAGTATAAAGACTACAACTGGATGATGGCGTTTACAGAGGAGTTGCTTGAAACAATATGCAAAACTGTAAACAATGGTTCTACAGAGGTAAAGAACGGCGAGAATATTATTAGCTTTAAGGCTCCATTCCGTCGTCTTCCTATCCTTGACGCAATAAAGGAAAAGACTGGTTTTGACCTTTCAGAGAAGAGCGAAGATGAAATTCGCAAGATTGCTATCGAAGACTTGAAGATGGAAAGCATCGACGAGAGCTTCGGCAAAGGTAAACTTATTGATGAGATTTTCGGTGAGTTCTGCGAAGGTACATTCATTCAGCCTACATTCATCACAGACTATCCTGTAGAGATGAGTCCGCTTACTAAGATGCATCGCTCAAAGCCAGGACTTACTGAGCGTTTCGAATTGATGATAAACGGTAAGGAACTTGCTAACGCATATTCTGAGCTTAACGACCCTATTGATCAGGAAGATAGATTCAAGGATCAGATGGCACTTGCCGACAAGGGTGATGACGAGGCGATGATCATTGATCAGGACTTCTTGCGTTCATTACAATATGGTATGCCTCCAACATCAGGTATCGGTATCGGTATTGACCGCCTTTGCATGCTGATGATTGGTAAAGAGAATATTCAAGAGATTATGCTGTTCCCACAGATGAAGCCAGAGGCTAAGATGCCACAGAGTTCTATCAAGGAATGGGCTGAAATCGGTGTAGCAGAAGATTGGGCTTATGTAATGCGTAAAGCAGGATTCAACCTTATCAATGATATAAAGGATGAGAAAGCTCAGGGATTACAGCAGAAAATCGGAGAAATAAACAAGAAATATAAACTTGGATACGAAAAGCCTAGTGTTGAAGACATTCAGGCCTGGATAGACAAGGCTAATGTATAATTGCGGAAAGATAGCAATCATTGGTGGCGGTTCGTGGGCTACGGCCATAGCCAAAATCGTGGTGGGACATACTCATCACATAGGATGGTATATGCGTCGCGAAGATCGNATTGANGACTTTAAGCGACTAGGTCACAACCCTGCCTATCTGATGAGTGCTCATTTCAATGTNGATGAGATTGNCTTCTTCAGCGACATAAACAAAATAGCTCAGAACTACGACACACTNNTNTTTGTCACTCCNTCTCCTTATCTTAAGAATCATCTTAAGAAACTNAAGACAGGACTNCGTGATAANTTTATCGTCACGGCGATNAAGGGTATTGTTCCCGACGAGAACCTTGTATGTTCTGAATATTTCCATCAGGTNTATGATGTTCCTTATGANAACTTGGCTTGCATTGGCGGTCCGTCTCATGCAGAGGAAGTGGCATTGGAGCGTCTTTCATACCTCACGGTAGGATGTTCTGACAAGGACAAGGCACTATCGTTTGCCGATATTCTCACAAGCGACTTCATAAAGACAAAGACATCCAGCGATGTGATAGGCATTGAATATTCTTCTGTTTTGAAGAATGTATATGCAATAGCTGCAGGTATATGCAACGGACTTAAATACGGTGACAACTTNCAAGCTGTGCTGGTAGCAAATGCCGTTCAGGAAATGAATCGCTTTCTTACAGCCGTTCATCCTATTGAACGAAACATATACGACAGTGTTTATCTTGGTGACCTCTTGGTAACAGGATACAGCAACTTCAGCCGTAACCGAACTTTCGGAACAATGATTGGAAAGGGATACTCTGTAAAGAGCGCGCAGATAGAAATGGAAATGATTGCCGAGGGATTCTTCGGAACAAAATGCATGAAGGAGATAAATCGACACATGCACGTGAACATGCCTATTCTTGATGCAGTATACAACATATTGTATGAAAGAATAAATCCTCAGATTGAAATAAAGTTATTAACAGACAGTTTTAGATAGTTATGATCTTATAAAAGAGATCTTGAAAATTAAAGATTCAATGAAAAATATTAGCTTAGACATTACAAAGGCTGAACAATTCCTGAAATCAGGAGCTGTTGAAGCTTATGAAGGTCAGGTTAAGGCCGCTCAGGAAGCTCTTGAGAATGGCACTTGCCCGGGTAACGATTTTCTAGGATGGCTTCACTTGCCATCAAGCATCACACCAGCATTTCTTGACGAAGTAGAGGCTGTAGCCAAAACAATACGCGAGAAGTGTGAAGTTGTTGTTGTTGCAGGTATCGGTGGTTCTTATCTTGGCGCACGCGCCGTTATCGAAGCTCTCGGTAACAGTTTTGCATGGCTTGTTGAAGACAAGAAGAACCCAACTATCATGTTTGCCGGAAACAACATCGGAGAGGATTATCTTTCAGAACTCACAGAGTATCTTAAAGGTAAGAAATTTGGTGTTATCAACATCAGTAAGTCTGGTACTACTACTGAGACAGCACTTACATTCCGTCTTCTAAAGAAGCAATGCGAAGAGCAGAGAGGTAAGGATGAAGCTAAAGATGTTATCGTAGCTGTTACAGATGCAAAGAAGGGCGCAGCTCGCACTTGTGCAGACAAGGAAGGTTACAAGACATTCATCATTCCTGATAATATCGGTGGTCGCTTCTCTGTACTCACTCCGGTAGGTCTTCTTCCTATCGCATGCGCAGGTTTCGACATCAAGGCACTTGTAAATGGTGCACAGGATATGGAGAAGGCTACAGGCAAGGACGTTCCTTTCGCTGAGAATATTGCAGCTAAATATGCAGCCGTACGTAACGGTCTATATAGCCAGGCAGGTAAGAAGATTGAGATTATCGTCAACTTCCAGCCAAAACTTCATTTCATGGCTGAATGGTGGAAGCAACTTTTCGGAGAGAGCGAAGGCAAAGACGGTAAGGGTATCTTCCCTGCAGCTTGCGACTTCACAACAGACTTGCACTCTATGGGTCAGTGGATTCAGGAAGGCGAGCGTTCTATCTTCGAGACTGTTATCAGCATTGAAAAGCCAAATAAGACTCTTTTATTCCCACACGACGATGAGAATCTTGACGGACTTAACTTCCTTGAAGGAAAGCGCGTTGACGAAGTTAACAAGATGGCAGAACTTGGTACACGTCTAGCACATGTTGACGGTGGTGTTCCTAACATTCGCCTCAGCGTTCCTGAGCTCAACGAATACTATATCGGTCAGATTATATTCTTCTTTGAGATGGCTTGCGGTATCAGCGGTAACCTTCTTGAAGTAAACCCATTCAACCAACCAGGTGTAGAGGCTTACAAGAAGAATATGTTTGCACTGCTCAATAAGCCAGGATACGAGGCAGAGAGCAAGGCTATACAGGAAAAACTGAAGTAAAAATGAAAACTGTTTAGTTGTTTCAACTAACGCAATATCAAATATGGTGGATGCAGTTGAATAATTGCATCCACCTATTTTTATAATATGATACGAGAAGCTGTTACAGAATATTTAAGGCAACAAGGCATTCAAGTAATGTCTCAATCAGAAAAGTTTGGCTGGAACTTCAAATGCGTGTTATTTGACATGGATGGAGTTCTTTATGACAGTATGCCTAACCATGCAATTGCATGGCAGGAAAGCATGGCTAAATTCGGTATCAATATGACCGCAGCTGATGCCTATGCTACAGAAGGAGCAAGAGGCATAGACACTATCAAGAAGTATATGCGTGACCAACTTGGAAAGGATATCACTCTTGACGAGGCACAAACTATATATGACGAGAAGACCAGAATATTCCACGACATGCCAATAGCTCCTATCTTTGACGGAGTAACCGACATGATGGAAAAAATCATCCAATCAGGAATGTCCGTCAACGTAGTTACGGGAAGCGGTCAGCGTCCTTTGATAGACCGACTTCTTCATGATTTCGGGAGATATCTTGATGAAGATCACATCACGACAGCTTATAATGTAAAGAGAGGCAAACCATATCCTGATCCATACCTTATAGGATTAAGAAAGGTTGGAGATCTTAAACCGTCACAGGGAATCGTTGTTGAGAATGCTCCACTTGGTGTAAAATCTGGAGTATCAGCAGGTATTTTCACCGTAGCAATCAACAGTGGTCCACTACCCGATTCGGTCTTAAAAAACGAAGGTGCAAATATACTATTTCACAAAATGACGGAGTTATCCGATGAATGGAACAATATATTCTAATTATTGCACAATCAAAATAGGTGTGCGCATTTTTTAGCAAAACTATTTTAATATAGTTTAAAATCAAAGTTGTTTATACGGGATTTACATTTCTCTTACATACATTTGTCACGGGAAAAATATAAAAAACACAATGACGGCTGAAGATTACTACAAACTTGGCAATTCTTATCGCAAGAAAGGAGACTTCAAACATGCTATTGATTCTTACATGGAAGCAATAGCTTTAGATCCAAACAGTCCTGCTGTTGAAGCTAAGAGAATGCTTGAAAGTATATTTGCTTACTATTGCAAGGATATGTATAATCCTTAGATCTTGTCATTTTCAAAAACAATTATAATGGGAAAAATATTAGGTGCTGTTGTTATTAACGAAGACAGATGCAAGGGTTGCGCACTTTGCGTAGACGCTTGTCCTAAAGACGTTTTAGCATTAGCAGGAAGAAAAGTCAACGTTCACGGTTATCCTTATGTTGAAGCTATAAAAGCCGATGACTGCATCGGATGTGCTTCATGTGGAATTGTATGCCCTGATGGCTGCATTACCGTTTATCGTAAAAAATTAGACTAAAAGAAAGATCTACCTATGGAGAAAAAAGAAGTAACACTTATGAAGGGTAATGAAGCTATCGCACACGCAGTGATTCGCTGTGGAGCTGATGCTTTCTTTGGTTATCCAATAACACCTCAAAGTGAAATTATAGAGACATTGGCTCTCTTGAAGCCTTGGGAGACAACGGGTATGGTTGTTCTTCAAGCAGAAAGTGAAGTAGCGTCTATTAATATGGTATATGGTGGTGGAGGCGCTGGAAAGCGTGTCATAACCACAAGTTCAAGCCCTGGTGTGGCTTTGATGCAGGAAGGCATCTCATACATGGCTGGCGCCGAGATTCCTGGAGTTATCGTAAACGTTCAGCGTGGAGGTCCTGGACTTGGAACTATACAGCCAAGTCAGAGTGATTACATGCAGGCAACACGCGGAGGCGGAAATGGTGACTATAATGTTATTGTATTGGCTCCTGCTTCTGTTCAGGAAATGGCAGACTTTGTTGACTTATCTTTCGAACTGGCATTCAAATACCGTAATCCGGTTATGATTCTCAGCGATGGCGTTATCGGTCAGATGATGGAGAAGGTTATTCTTCCTCCTATCAAGCCTCGTCGTACAGAAGAAGAGATTGCAAAGGAATGTCCTTGGGCTACTATCGGCAGACCAAGTTCACGTGAGCCTAATATTATGACATCACTTGAACTCAAACCTGAGGTTATGGAGGAGATTAATATTCACCTTCAGAAGAAATACCAACTTGCAAAGGATACTGAAACAAGATGCGAGATAACAGACTGTGACGATGCTGACTATGTAATCGTTGCATTCGGAAGCGCAGCACGTATTACAGAGAAGAGTATGGAGATTGCACGCAGCCGTGGAATCAAAGCAGGACTCTTCCGCCCTATCACACTATGGCCTTTCCCTGAAAAGGAACTTAGAAAGACTGTAGCGGGTAAGAAAGGAATCCTTGTTGCTGAAATAAACGCAGGACAGATGATTGAAGACGTGAAGTTGGCTATAGGAAACTCTCTACCAACAGAACACTTTGGACGTCTCGGAGGTATCGTTCCTGATCCTGAAGAAATTGTTAACGCACTGAAAACAAAACTCATAGACAATGAATAACGACATCATATCACCTGACAATCTGGTTTACAAGAAACCAGAACTTATGAACGATACGGCAATGCACTACTGTGCCGGTTGCTCTCACGGTGTAGTGCATAAATTGGTAGCTGAGGTAATAGAAGAAATGGGCATGCAGAATAAGACTATCGGTGTTAGTCCAGTAGGTTGTGCAGTGTTTGCCTATCGCTATCTTGATATTGACTGGCAGGAAGCTCCTCACGGTCGTGCACCAGCTGTTGCAACAGGTATCAAGCGCTTGTGGCCAGATCGTCTGGTATTTACATATCAGGGTGACGGTGACCTTGCTTGTATCGGAACTTGCGAGACTATACACGCTTTGAACCGTGGTGAGAATATACCTATCATATTCATCAACAATGCCATTTATGGTATGACTGGAGGACAGATGGCTCCTACAACTCTTATGGGACAGAAGACTGCAACATGTCCTTATGGTCGTGAACCAGAGTTGCACGGATACCCACTTAACATGACAGAACTAGCTAGTCACCTTACAGGTACATGCTTTGTTACTCGCGAAAGTGTTGAGAATGTAGCATCTATACGTAAGGCTAAGGCTGCGATACGCAAAGCTTTTGATGCATCCATGAATGGACTAGGTTCAAGTCTTGTTGAAATCGTGTCAACATGCAACAGTGGATGGAAACTTTCACCAAAGCAAGCTAACGAGTGGATGGAAGAGCACATGTTCAAGGAGTATCCAAAGGGAGTCCTTAAAGATACAACTAATCTTTAGTTAACGGTAAAATCCAAAAGAAATGAAAAAAGAAATTATCATATCAGGTTTTGGAGGTCAGGGTGTTCTCTCAATGGGAAAGATTCTTGCCTACTCAGGACTGCTTGAAGATAAAGAGGTGACATGGATGCCTGCCTATGGTCCAGAGCAACGTGGCGGTACAGCTAACGTGACGGTAATCATAAGCGACGAGCGCATTTCATCACCTATATTAAGTAAATTCGATATAGCAATTGTACTTAATCAACCGTCAATGGATAAGTTTATCTCAAAGGTAAAGCCTGGAGGTATATTGATTTACGATGGTTTCGGTATTATAAACCCTCCTACACGAAAGGATATCACTGTATATCGTATCGATGCAATGGACAAGGCTGCCGAGATGAAAAATGCGAAAGTTTTCAATATGATCGTTTTAGGAGGCTTACTAAAAGTTTGCAAGATTGTAAGTACCGATGGTCTTAACAAGGCACTCTATAAGACTCTTCCTGAAAGACATCACAAACTTATACCGCTTAACATGCAAGCTGTAGAAGAAGGAATGAACCTCATTGAAGAAGTGAAATAAGATACGGCGATTCAACGCCATATAATAAATAAATACCGCCCGCAAGAGTTTTATCCTTGCGGGCGGTTATTGTTATTAGCACGTTTAACTTTTCTTACGATGCTGACTGGTAATCAACTAAGATATGCTCTCAACGTGTCGTTTGTAGTATTCTTGCCTAGTTTCCTCACAGCCTTATCTCTTATCTGACGTACACGTTCACGCTTCAATCCCATGTTTACACCTATTTCAGCGAAAGTTATACTGTCCTGACCTATTCCATAGAAAGCCTGAACAATACGACGTTCTCTGTCATTAAGCACATTTATTGCCTGAAGGAGTTCTGCCTTTATTGATTCGTCAAGCGCTAACTTGTCTGGACGTGGAGCATCTGGATCAAATAGCACACTCAACAAACTCAAATTCTTACCATTCTGTAATGGAGCATCTACCGAAAAGGCACGGCTGTTTTCCTTCTCTTCTCGATTACGTTCATCCTTTGGAAGGTTATAGATACCACTTTGTTCATTGATAGCATGAACAATGGCATCACGAATAAAAGGCTCAGCATAACCAACAAAACGTTTACCACGACTACCGTCAAATGTTAGTGCAGCCTTCAGTATACCAATATTACCCTCGCTGATAAGATCGGTTATTGCAACACCATTATCGTTATACTGCTTAGCGATAGAAACTACAAAGCGAAGGTTTGCCGTAGCAAGTTTTTCAACAGCTCGTTCACCGACACGTCCTCCATTCTGTATCTTTTCGGCAAGTTGCTTTTCCTCGTCATCAGACAATAGCAATTCCTTTCCTATTTCATCCAAATATCTATTCAGAGATTCGTTTTCGCGCTCTGACAAAGGTTTTCCTGTTTTAATTTTCCTCATAATAAATAAAATATTGTTTGTTATTTCGCATCCAAAAATTCAGCGACATCATTCATTATATTTTTAAACTGCGGTGACATGGCGTAACCCATATTCTTTTTAAGCATTGCAGTTATGTCTCCAACACTATTTTTATAGCTTGAAATCTCTGTCTGATACTGCATGTTATGAACAGATTGCTCACCTATTTCCTGCTCACGCTCACGATATAATCTGCCGCACACTTTATCCATAACAGGTACCACTACATGATCAAACAGATGATGCCCCTGTATATATAAATATGTATTAGAAGAATCCACACCCAACCTGTTTAAATCATCCTTTACTGCAAGATAACTATCACGGGCATTAGTGTTCTTCTTTTTAAAGTTATCAACTGCACGTGACACTTTCTTGTGAAGTTTGTCAAGAGAATATTCTGGGTTATCAATTTTTACATCGCCTAGTTCAATGATATTGTCAAAATCAGTTATCGTAAACTCGTTATAATGCTCGCTACGATAATACCAAATATTCCATACGAACAGTGGATAGATGATTTCAGAATATCTTGTCATGAACTCATTGAAGTCAAAGATACTATGATCGTTTAGCACCACTGCTACTGCCACATTGTGCAACGAAGGAGCATAGCATTGAAGATTTTCTATTGCATAAGCATAAGTATGAAAGATATACCTGTTTGTCAAAAGTGTTCGTGAAGCAGGCGACGCACCTTGTATGAGGTAATCATAATCTGCATCTACACAAGCAATCATATTCTGTCCCACACCATCAATAATATTGGCTATAGCAGCCTTTTTGCCACGTTCCAAGCGATTCATACGTGTAGGAAGCATCACTTCAAAATAACGACTATCATCTTCATAGTTACCAAGTATGGTGCGCCAAAAGAACACATCGTCATAGCTCTCTACATAGGCTATAATCTTTCGACGTGCTTTCTTTGAGCCCAATCCATTGGCAGCCTCGAAATATCTTGATGTTATATTTTCGTTTAATCTTTTAGCCATCTACATCCCCCCGACTTCAAACATCAGTTAATAACTTAGGTATAAACACACTAAAAAGTAATATCAGTTACTTCGGTTACATGCTCCATCCAACCGTTCATTATAACTGCCGGACTATGTGTTGTCATTATCAACTGTAAATTAGGATTCAATTTAAGCACAAGTTCAATAAGCTGTTTCTGCCA
>JGI20225J20221_1000859_pt5 | contig 18989 bp, 20 predicted proteins | sample BioMet4_FD_20221 | JGI IMG/M metagenome (IMG submission 20221) | reverse complement strand
AGCAGCAACCTTGTCTTCTCTCAATGGGACAAAATCTTTAAGGATTCCATGACGACAGCGGCAGCCATCGACCGGATGGTCCACCATTGCGTCATCCTGGAGCTCAACGGGCAGAGCTACCGGAACCAGGAGGCTCAAAAACGGAATGCGGTCTCACACCCTCGCGGCGATGAAGACGGACGCGGGGCCGACCTCAAACCCGAAGATCACATGGCTGAGGCCGAGGTGGATGCACAAAAATAGTTGTCGTCAGTGCCCAAGAGTAATTGACGCTGAGCAATGGACCAGGAGAACCCTGGTGATGACGGCAGGACTCTGCGAATCAGGCCCGTGGCCTACTTCAAAAATGAAAGAAATTTCGTATTTGACCAATTGGCACCATGGGAAGCTAAAATAAGCGGCAAAACAAACGAAATGATGCACTGAAAAAGCTAATCGGCTGACAATACTTGTTTTCTGTAAATTTCAACAAGCTCAAAAAGTGCTCCAGCACATTCTGCTACACTTGCAACCAATTCCCCGAGCTTCGATCTTCCCGATTCAGTCAAAGAGTAAACACGTTTGGGTTTTTGCTTACCCTCGATAGTCCATTCAGACGATATCAATCCTTCTTCTTCCATTTTTCGAAGATACGCATAAATACTAGCAGAACTATTTCCTGGCTCATTGAACAATTTAAATTTTTTCAATGCGTTAGACAATTCATAGCCATGACTTGTTCCGTTACTTAGCAGTAGAAGCACTGAGCAACGGACACAAAGATCAATGCCGATTACCTTAGATCGCATTGGCTCTTCCTATGCCAAATAGTCGATTAAATACTTTAATGCAGTCCCGATGATAACCAAGGCCAACATCCACTTAATATACTTAGCAGGAACGTACTTTTGACATCGAGCACCACAATACATACCTGCCATTCCTCCCAAACCAAAAAGCAGCCCCAACATCCAATCCGGGGCCACCGACATGGTTGGAAAGAAAGGGGCTATAGCCTGATAAAATGTAACACCAGCAATAGAAGTGACAAACGTTCCCATCAATGCTGCGCCAGCAACCGTGAAAACAGGAAGTCCGAACACAGAAACAAAGAAAGGAGCAATGATGGCCCCACCACCTATTCCATAAACACCTCCAATGATACCTACGACAAAACTCAATGTGAATATGCCCAAGTTTGAAACACAATACTTTTCGCCGTTAAATTCATATTCAAGCGTCTTCGCACTACAAACAATAATTTTTACTTTTGAATCTCCACATTTGTCCTTTGAGGCTGCGTTATCCTTCCGAACTCCTTGGATATTCCCATTCTTCGTTTTGACCAAATCTCGAATAAGTCGGACACCGATGTATGCCAAAACTGACGCAACAAAAAGCTTGAAAGTTTTTGCGTCAGGCAGATACGCAACTCGGATGAGTGCTCCGATAAACACCCCAGGAAGGGTTCCCACAATCACAGCCCAAGCCAAGGGCCAGACCATTCGGCCTTCTTTGACATACCGATAAACACCGCTCGGGATGGCCACTACGTTGAAAACTTGGTTTGTGGCGCTTACGGAGGGATTCACATATCCCAGCACTGACATTTGGAATGGGAGCAGGAGAAAAGCCCCGGAAATCCCGCCCATTGAGGCAAAGAAAGAAACCCCAAACGCGACCAACGGTGGAACCAATGGGGAGACTTCGATCCCGGCGGTAGCAAAGTACATGGGAACCTCCTTGAACGGGACCACTGGCACGGAAATTATATTTTCCGTGTGTATTAAGTTGAACATATATGTTTAGTAAAACATGTCAACTCTCCATCACACTGCACTGGAATGTCACTTTTGACATCGGCAGGATCAAGCATAGGTCAAATTTGACCTAATCCAAATCCAACATAGGTAATTATTCAGCGGCCTAAACCGATAAGTGAAGTGATTTCACCCCGATCCAATGGCAGAGTCCTGCCATCCAGTCCCCCATAGTTTACCTCAAAAACGCAGGAACCTGCACTTTTTGACCAGCTGGATCAGGAGATGGACCAGGTAAATCGGGAAGGATCAGGAGAAATCGGCGGGAAGTGGAACCCGAGTTGGCAGCCGCGCCACAGTCTGACCACAGCTGCGCCAACACGATCGAAAACAGACCTATAAAAAACAAAAAATCCCGTTGGCTACTCGCCAACGAGATCACTTTTTGAAAGGGGCTTCTTTAAAGATTTTAAGGGGTTAAATCTTGCTTGTGGTGTGTCAAGCAAGCGCTCTCCCCCTGAGCTACGGTCCTATAAACAGAATCAGGGAACAGGCTAAATGCCCCAAACTCGTCTCGAAGTCAACCCCAAATCTTTCGTTCCCAAGAAAAAGTTGGGGGCCAAAACCGTTGGCTTCGTTGGCGCGTCGTTGGCTCGGGGTAAGTACGGATTTGGTACGGGGAGGTCAAGGGGTTTTTACTCTGGGGAGGAGAAAAAAGGACGTTGAGGAGGATGAATTAATGAAAATAATTAATTATTTCAGTATGTTAAGTAGAAATGTCAAGGGGTTATACGGTGATGCAGGAAGCTGCATTACTGAGAACGCCACCAAACAACCATCACCTGATCGTCTAGCTCCGCCGCAAATACTTTAAAATAGTCCGTATATTCGATATGTTATCCATCAGGAACTAGCGCATCACACAATTGTCAAATGTCCAACAGTATTAATTATAACACCAGACTATTCATGGCAACTATTATATTTTTTGGGAAACTCGTGACTCTTCGATTAATTCTGCTAATATGACGAGGTGGATTTAATTTCTAACGTTTGCGCATAAATTCCAGGATGATACGTCACAGAACGTAGCAGTTCTGACCAGCCCCCAAATTCATAGGACACCCACGAACCAGAAGTTGGCTATTACTTGCTCACCCCGATCGCCTTCCACACAATTTTTCAGAAGGGAAAATGCCATGTCAATTTACTCGGTCAAAATCAAGTTGGTTGTGTTTGCAGTGATTAGCATCGCAGGCATGGTGATTACATATACGTATGGACTAATCGCCTTTTGGCCTTGCGCTCTTTTAGTTCTAGCCCTATCTATTCTTTCAATATTTGATATTTCCAACACTTTAGCAAAGCTAACGATCGCAATTACCGCTATAAACAACGGTGAATTTTCTACAAAATTAGACACGAACCGCAGCGACGAATTAGGCAGCCTTTGCAAACTTGTTGACAGCTATATACAGAAACAATCCTCTATAAATCATTCATTTTGCGACACAGCCGAAAAGAATCTGGATGGTTTTTTACGAAATAGGATAGATGCCAAAAATCTAAACAATGACTTTGAAAAGCTTGCAAGATGTTATAACACAGTTCTTGACACCATTGTAAAGCTTCTTGACGAGTTGCCAACTCCGATCATGATTCGTGACCACAACCGAACAATGAGGTTTTTAAATAGAGCGGGAACTTTAAATCTGATAAGTACCCAACAAGCTGAAGGGAAACCTTGTGACATTCATTTCAAAACAGACGATTGCAATAATGGTACTTGTGCTTGCGATAGGGCTTTAAAAACAAAAGCCGTTGAGAAATCAAGTGCCGTCGCAAATCCTGCTCCGAACATCACACTGGATATCGATTATACTGCAATTCCTTTCGGAAAAAATTCTGTTGTCGAATTTGTCATTGACTTGACTCAGATCAAAACAACTCAAAGGAAAATGACAGAAATCGCTAATTCCGCCCACTCCGTAATGGAAATAGTTACCTCAGCTTCGGAGGAACTTTCTGCGCAAATAGAACAATCAAGTCGTGGGGCAGAAGAACAAGCGCAACAAATCGGCAGCACGGCTACAGCCATGGAAGAAATGAATGCCACAGTACTTGAAGTTGCAAAAAGCGCTTCAAATGCAGCGACTTCTGCTGATCAAGCTAAAAACAAGGCCGAAGAAGGTGCCAATGCTGTCAGCCAAGTCGTCCAAGGAATTGCAGAAGTCCAACATCAATCACAAGAAATGAAATCTGACATGGACAACTTAGGTAAACAAGCAGAAGGTATTGGTCAAATTTTAAATGTTATTTCTGATATTGCAGATCAAACAAACCTTCTTGCATTAAATGCTGCCATTGAAGCTGCGCGAGCAGGTGAAGCAGGTCGTGGTTTTGCTGTTGTTGCCGATGAGGTCAGAAAACTTGCAGAGAAGACCATGACTGCAACCAAGGAAGTAGGTGACGCAATTCGAGGTATACAAAATGGAACAAAAAAGAATATTGAGAATGTTGAGCTGTCTGGAAAAAACATCGAAGAAGTCACCAAGCTGGCCAGCACCTCTGGCGAATCTCTCAGGGAAATCGTCTCACTTTCAGAAAAAACGACGGATCAGGTTCGTTCAATCGCCACAGCTTCAGAACAACAGTCAGCGACAAGCGAAGAAATAAATCGTAGCATTGATTCCGTCAACCGTATTTCATCCGAAACTGCAGATGCGATGAGACAATCCGCTCAAGCTGTATCTGATTTAGCTGATCAAGCTCAAGTTCTTAAAGAACTAATCGAGGAACTTCAATCGGTAGGCGAAAAAAAGTCAAATGCCCTGCCCTCTGAAAAGAAACCTCTTGCTTTGGGGAGATCATAATGGACGAACCAACTATCATAAAGCAGGAGAATGAACTCCTCCAGCTCGTGACTTTTGGAATCGGTGAAGAAGAGTTTGGGATCGACATCCTCAAGGTGCAGGAGATTATCCGCACCATGGCGATTACAAAGGTGCCGAACTCCCCTCCCCATGTTGAAGGAGTCATTAACCTTCGAGGTAAAGTCATACCTGTCATTGACCTGAGAAGTCGCTTCAATATGGACTACCGACAACATGATAGTCAAACACGTATCATCGTCTTAGAAATTCATGGAATGATTGTTGGCTTTGTTGTCGACGCAGTTTCTGAAGTCCTTCGAATCCAATCCAGCACGGTCGAACCACCACCTGCTGTTGTTGCTGGGGTTGAGTCTGAATACATCAAGGGAGTTGGGAAACTTGATGATCGGTTATTGATACTTCTCGATCTGGACAAGCTTGTTTCCATGGAGGAGTTAAACCAGTAGCTATTTACGAGCCACAGGTAAGTAACGTCAATGTTGATTCCATATGGGAACCATGTTTTTCACCAATCCAGCAAAAACAGGGAATGAAAAATGGCAGGAGTCTGCCATCCGACACCCAATTTTTCAGCATTATCCCATGAAAACCTAAAAATGCAGCAACCTGCATCGCAGAAAGTACCTAAGAAGACACGACTTTCACGAGGAAAGTGGCCTCTGCCCCTGTGAACTGGTATTGGGTATAGCTCTCCCGACTGGATATACCTCTTGTTGTGACAACCTCCCCATAAAACCAGAAAACAATAGGCAAGTAGACAACTAAGATTTCTAGCAGAAGGATGGTTTTAGTGATAACTATAAAAATAGTCCCCCAAAATAACCCCATCCTTATTTGCAGAATAAACCAGGAACCTCATGAATTTAAAACTAATATCGATAGCAGCTATAAAGAAAATAGCTTCGTAGACTCTGGGCACTTATGCATTGGGAATAAACTATGCCGAACATGTACTTTATTAGAGTCACTTTATCCTATATGCCTCTATTTTTCTGAAATCATATCACACGAAAAAGTGACATTTAGATATGAAGCCGGTGATATGCACATCGAATACAAAGAACCTGCACAGAATGCTTGTTTGACCCTTATGATTTATGCATTTTTTTACTCAAGATGTCCATTCTTTAGCAGATTTTTGTTTTTACTCAAATACTATCCACCCAGGATTACTCACGACATATACCTACATATGCTTTTAACAACAATATTTTTTAGCAGAGAAATAAATTTTGCAAATTCCGAACGAATTAATATTTACGAAAGACTAAAACAATACAACACTGATTTGAAATCAAGGCTTTCAAAATTAATGGGGATGTTCCGTTCTCTTCAACATGAAGATGCTGCAGTAAATTCTTTGACTATTGCATTTGCACTAATTCTCCTCTCTGAAGACGAAATAGAAGAAAAGTATAAGGAGTTTTCAGAAAATATACACAATATATTAAAAGATTTTTAACGTTTTTCCGCGTAGCACATCAACCGACACTCCCCTATAGTTTCCACAATGAAATAACCAAGCGGACATGAAGACGGATTATTTTTGAAAACTCGCCTGATTAATATGCCGCATCGCAAAGCCTACTAAGATCGCTCTGCGACCAACATTACCCAATCCCACCCACCACCTCCATATCAAAATGGAAACAATCAAAATAAATAAAATATTAGCCAACCATCACGGCATAATTACTAGCAAAATATGCAGACGAGAGTTGTTAATACTCTCAATCTGCTTGTTTTGTTTCGACAGCTTCTTTTTATATTTAGGCTACCATGACTACACACAAACAACTAAATCCCAAACCCAGCAATCTTACTACCAAATTAGCGCATTAACTGAAGTCATCGCGCTGCAAATTAATTCTATTCGTCATACTTTAATCGATATAAGAAACAGCCTTCCAGAAGGCTGGCAAAAAAACAAGGGCGTGTTGGAAGAAACTCATAGAAAAATTGGCGACCTCGCCAAATCTTCCGTCAATTTTTTTGGCATATCTATCCTCGATAAATCTGGAACTGTTATTATTTCTAATCAAAGCAAATTAGTTGGGCAAAATTTTGTTACTAGAAATTACTTCAAAGTTCCTAGGGATAATCCTAATTCTGATCTACTATACATCTCTCCTCCTTTCAATAGCATTTTTGGCACATGGCCAGTGGTCTTAACATTAGTCATCTTTGACAATAATAATACATTTAACGGTGTAGTTACAGCGATACTAAACCAAGACACTTTAGATGCAATCTTTAAATCATTTCAGTACCAATCAAATATGCACATATATCTTGCCAATGGTTGTGGAAATATTTTACTGACATACCCAGAAAAAAATACATTAAAAAATAACAAAACAACAATTAATTATATTTTGCGCAGCCACATAGGCAAAGGTACTGATTTAGCGATTCCACAAGGCACTGACGATGAGACTGGCGAGCGCCAAATATTCACACTTAAAACGATAAGAAAATCGATACTTCATACCGACAGCGACTTGATTCTTGCAATAGAAAGAACGACAAAAAGTGTTTACGCATCATTTCGTCACGACATTTCTATTTATACAACAATCTGCTTTCTCACAACTATTTTAAGCACAACACTTCTTATAGCATACCAAATCAGGAGACAAAGATTCATTAATGAGACAAGTAATTCTAAAAATAAATCAAAACAACTAGCCGAAGACTTAGAAAATTTTTTTGAAATTTCTCCTGATTTACTTTGTATAATTAATACTAACGGATTATTCATCAGTGCAAATTCAGCATGGAAAAGCATACTTTGTTATTCTAAAGAAGAAATAGTAGGGCATGAATTTATAAACTTTGTCCACAAAGACGATGTCAATATCACGATTGACGCCATTATCGAACTGCAGAAGAAACAAACTACAATTAGCTTCACCAATAGATACAAACACAAGGGTGGAGAATATAAATATTTAGAATGGCGATCTATTTTGCGTGGTGATCTCATCTATTCATCTGCACGAGATATAACAGAAAAAAAGATCTCCGAGATATCCATGGCAAATATGGCATACAAAGATCCCTTGACTGGCCTTTCAAATAGAGCCGCATTATTTCAAAAGCTATCCCAGGCAATAGAAGAGACCCGTCAGTTACACAAATTGCTAGGCATTCTATGCATAGATCTGGATGGCTTTAAAAAAATTAACGACACATTTGGCCACAAAGCAGGAGACACAGTTTTAATAACAACTTCTACTAGACTACTTTCAATTTTAAGATCAACAGACTTAGTCACAAGGACAGGCGGAGATGAATTTGTAGTAATTTTATGCAATCTAAATGAGTCAAAAGATGCTGGATTAATTTCTACTAAAATTATTAAAAAAATATCCGAGGACATAAAAATACAAGGCCAAACGATTGTTAGTGTCGGCGCATCAGTCGGCATTAGTGTTTATCCAGAAAATGGAGAAACTATTGATGAATTGTTATTGGCTGCGGACACCGCTATGTACTCAAGCAAAAGGAACGGAAAAAATCAATTCAGTTTTTCAACTTCTAGTCCAACAAAAAATGACTCTGCAAAACACTCTACAATTGGCAACATTCCAATATTGGGTTTTGATCAAATAGACATGCAACACAAGAAAATAGCTCAACATATTGTTGACATTCAAAATTCTATTCAAGAGAACTCACCCCAAGAAATCATAGAAAAGAAACTTGATATGCTGACTGAAAGCTCTATTGAAAATTTTTCAAATGAAGAGAGCTATATGCAAACATATAAGTATCATGATTACGTTTCTCATAAAAAATCACACGAAGTCATACTAAACGAACTAGATGCCATCAAAAGCCAAATAAATTTGTCTGGTCGATCATTTATTCTTGCAACTTTTGACAGATGGCTTTGTAATCATATTCTTTCTGACGATAGAAATCTTATCGTTTTCTTAAAAGAAAAATGTATAATTTAATTCTATATCAATTTGCTGTTTTAATTTCACAAGGCCCCTCTAAAACATGGAATTGAAATATAGAGCAAAATTGCCATCCCTACTTTCAACAGTTAAACAAACGAAAACCCCAGTGAATATACTACCGCCACGACGAACAATTTTGTTGCTTAAAGCAATTCTATTCCTTACAACAAACTAAGCGAGCTTTAGCCCCTTTCCTCGAGATTATTCTGAAATCAATATGGACATGCCCTGTCCACATCCAATATATCCCAATTTGGGAAAATACAGGGAAACAACTAAAAATTTATTCCATTTTCAAAACATAATACCCTTGTCCATTTACATGATTTTCAATCTCTTTATATCGGCATGCTATTTTTTCAGTCTCCTTTCTACAAGGGAGTGAACTTCGCAAGAACTTTATTTCTCCAAGTCCTTCTAAAATTCCTTCAGGGATATACGAAAAGTCATCTTTGCTTCTCGTGAAAAGATACATTTTAAGATTTGTTTTGCTTTGATGAATTGCGAACGGCATGATTTCTTTTCCTTCCTGTCAACAGTTACGCTCCGTGGCGCTAGTTATTTCCCCGAATCCAAAAACGCGGTTTCCCACGCATTTATAAAGATCCATTATATTAGATGGATAGGCGTTACTTCTTTGTCCTCCGCCACCACCGGACGACGTGGGCCATGATGCGCAACTATTCCAAAAATCCACCTAGCTAGCTACTTTTTCTCCAAAACGATCTTCCCCTCTTCCAAGCAGGTGACCTTGAACTCATCGCCCTGCTTAAAGCCGTAGTTGGCCAGGAGCGTCGGGGACAGGCGGAGACCAGTGCTGGAGAACTTCACACTTCCAGATGCCACGCGAGCATCCATCCCTTCGATCTTGTAGAACTTCTCATCCAGCGTTATCAGCTTTGTGAGATGGTTTTTCAGGGTGGTTTTGGGAATATCGAAGGCATCCATAATTTGCTGAGCAGTTTTTCCTTCGGTGATCATGGTGCGAAGTTTCATGGCGTCAAATTTCGATGCGATAGGCATGGGTAAGTCTCCTTGTGTTTTTGATTTCAAATGTGATTTCGAAATAGTAGCTTGTAAATGGCAAAAGTCAACGCAATTTGCATCGAAAGTTACCATTGATCAAATTTAACGGCAAAACTAGCTTCTTCTTGTAACGGCTAAAATCTGCTCCTATCAAAAACGAACAAATTTTCGTATTTGAAAAAGCGTTATATGCTAAACTGTTGAGCCCCTAGTCTGCCACCATACATCTATCTCTCGAAATATAGCGATATTTGACGATTCTTCTGGAACAGGGACGGGAAATTCGCAGTATCCTGCCAGCGGAATCGTGTTTTGGTGTCCGTTTTCGCGAATCACAACTTGCCCACCAGCTATTCGCGATGACGCTGATTCCGTCCCCACAGACTGATTTTACTGGCGCATCTACTGCAAATTAAAAAATGAAGGAACCTGCAAATCTTCAACTACATAAAATAACAGCGTTTATCTAAGCAAACAGTCGAAGCCCTGCCCCTGGGGGAATTTTGGGCTTGGACTTTTCCCTTGGACATCCACATTACTGGGCCGCTCTTTTAGCTCGAGCCCTTTTGGTATACCAAGACGTAAAAAGCACCGCAATTACCAGCATAGAATTTGAGATTGTTTCATAAGCAAAACTTGGCATCAAAAAATGACGGAATTTCCCATATGCCAAGATGGCGTTTAACGTAAACACGAACGCCCACGATGATGATACTATTACATTTGATTTTATAAAATCTGCATTACTCCAGATTTCTTTACGGACTTGTTCTCGCGCATAATCTAAGGTGAAGGGCTTGCCGATTAGTATTCCGATCCATGCTGCAAGTCCCAGGAAACCACTGGTCAGTACCCCCATGTAATTTATCATGAAAATATTTTCAAATCCAACGACTAAAACTGAAGAGATGGCAAAGAAGATGAGACCAGCCCACAAAATAATCCCTCTATGAAGACGCAATACCCCAAGGATGATGCACAATCCTAGTGCAATTGCTAAACCCAGTTTGAGTCTAAAAAGGCTTCCCTGTGCAATAACCAAAAAAGCTATCCACGGAGCAAATACCAAAATCATTTTGATCGGTGACATTTTTCTGCTCCATTCTGTCGTTTATGTATCCTTTGCGTCCAGCAAGATGGAAAAGACTCAGGGCAAAATGGCAAACACTCGGGCAGGGAATCCGGAACCATCTTTGGGTTTTGGAAAACTTGCGACGACCAACGCGCCGGCTTCAGGCACTTCATCCAAGTGTGCTAAAAGTTCAATTTGATAATGATTGCTCTTTAATATGTAGGTTTCCAAGGAATAGTCATCTTTTGAGGTAGCAACACCAGGATCAGTATCGGTTGTTTCGTGGCCAGACGCAGTAATCTTGCGATTTTCGTAGAGATATTTCAGCACTGCCATGCTCCAACCAGGATAGTGCGCGATCCCGTTGGCGTCCTTGTTCTGCATGGCATCCATATTGGGCCATCTCTTCGACCAGTCTGTTCTCATTGCCACAAATGAACCTTCTGGTATCTGCCCATGCTTCTTTTCCCAATTCGTAACGTCATCCATCGTGATTGTATAATCAGGATTTTTTGTCACTGCCTCATGGACATCAATAACTACTAGCGGAAGAACCATCTCTTTTACATTAATTTGATCAACGGTACGCATACCTTTGACAAAATGGGCAGGTGGATCGACGTGAGTACCCCACTGTCCCACGTGCGTGAAAGACTGGGCATAAAATCCACTCCCCAATTTCCCTACCCCAGGTTCATACCAATACAAAGTTTCTCTTTTTTCATCAGGGAAACCTTTCCAATGCGGGATTCCAGGCGCGAAAGAATGTGTAAGATCGACAAATTTCTTTTCTTTAATGACATTCCAAGCATCATTAAGTGTCAACGTCTTTTGAGGAGCACATCCTGATTGCAAAGCCATAAATATCAATGCAATAAATAAAAAAATCCTTTGCCGAAACATGGTATTCATAAAAGCTCCGAATGGTATACTGGAATTATTTTTACTCTTTCTACAAGAAACTTTGCCAGTTTGCATTACTTTTGTCTATGCTAGAGCAAACTATTTTTGGGGAACGGCAAAAATGAACAAATTTTCGCATTTGAAAAATCCCTATATTCTAGGCAGTTGTAGTGCTACTCAGATACCATAGCCCTAATACCCTATAATATAGCGATATCTGCCGATTTTACTGGAACAGGGACAGGAAATTCGCAGTATCCTGCCAGCGGAGACGTCAATTTCAGTCTTGTTTCTCGAATCACGACAAACTCGCCCAACATCTGACAGGAAAAGATCAACCGTGATTGATGACGCTGATTCCATCCGCACAATCCGATTTTACTGGCGTATTTACTGCAAATCAAGAAATGAAGGAACCTGCAAATTTCCAACTATCTAAAATAACGGCATTTATCTAAGAAAACAGTCGAAGCCCTGCCCCTGGGGAAATTTGGGCTTGGACTTTTCCCTTGGACACTTCTGCGTCGGGAATGACGGTTGGCGTTACAGACCTAGCAAGTCATGGTCCCGCGAGAGATTGTACTTGCGTAAAGGATGCAAAAATTTTAATAGTGATTTTAGTATGTTTCAAACTATTGGAGAGAAAGATGCACCGCTCAAGACTCACTAACACAACTGTTCATTGGTTGTATCTGCTGATCCTTCTTCTAGGAATCGGTGCTCCAGCCTCGTGGGCCAAGGACATCATGCCCGTTGGTGAAAAGGTAGCGGTTGATGCTCAAGGGCATGACATCTATCAAACAAATGCCAATGGAATCAAGATTGGGTACAAGTTAATTGGTTCCGGTAGTCCACTACTATTGCTTACTGGACTTGGTGCCACGATGAAAAACTGGACACCAGAATTCATTGAAGAGGCTGCGAAGAAGTATCAATTGATCATCATGGATAACCGTGGAATGGGATACACAACCGACAACGGCCAGCAATTTAATTATAGGCTTTTTGCTCAAGACGTAATTGGCCTATTGGATTCACTCGGAGTCAAACAAACTAATGTACTGGGATATTCTCAGTCCAGCGTAACGACGCAGAACTTACTTCTTTACTTTCCTGATCGCATCAAAAAAGCTGTCATCCACGCCACTTCGACCGATGGGAAAGCCGTAGCTGCAGTTTTTAAACGTCTGTCTTTGCCTAATAATCCTACGATCAAGAAACAACTTCAGGCAGCAATGAATTGGAGAACGCCTTTAGAAAAGATGAAATTGATCAAGAATCAGGTCATGCTTCTAGTTGGAACGGCGGATACGGTTGTGGGCACAAAGAGCTCAAAGATTCTGGCCAGCTTGATTCCTGGAGCTTGGTTAGTCCAATTCAAGAACGGGACCCATCACCTGCAATTTGAAGCACCAACCGCCTTCACTCGTATTGTCTTAACTTTTTTGGAGATGGACGAAACGGTTCCTGCACAGCCTTAGTGAAAGAGTACTTTAAAATTGATGCTCATTGATCAATGACGCTGATTCCATCTCCACAGATCGATTTTACTGGCTCATCTGCTGCAAATTAAAAAATGAAGGAACCTGCAAACTTTCAACTATCTAAAATAACGTCATTTATCTAAGTAAACAGTCGAAGCCCTGCCCCTGGGGGAAATTTGGGCTTGGACTTTTCCCTTGGACATCCCCCTCCTGCTCTCTCCCCTACTCCCTCCTGGGCCTTTTACCTGGGCCACCCCCATTGGGTCCCCGCTGGTCCAAAACTCCAGGAGATTCCCGCTCCGGGCCAATGTCCGAAAACCCTAGGGATAGAACGAGCTTCCCTCCCATCCCGTGACCACCCCACTGGCCCAGGATATCCTCCTCCCAAAGCTGTAAAATTTATACAGGAGGATTTGAAATGGATAAAAGTCAGTTGGATAGTTTCAACATTAAAGACGAAATCATCAATTCACTTCGTCCGATTGAACTGCTCTTTCAAATAATGGACACGTCATCAACAGAAATCTATGGGGAGCTAACGCACTCATTCTCGGAAATAGGAAAAGAATTGTGTCAAAACTTTCGTCGAAAGCTCGATGTTATTTTAGCACAACAGAAAGAAGGTGACACCCATGGCCACGAATAACGACTGGAACGTCATCTACAGCTACACCCGCGCACAGGCACTCGCTGACGGTGTCCTCATCGATGTCACAGCTCAGGCAAAAACCCTTGGTTTTCGGGTTCCGGTCGCTGTCACCGATCATCTCTATAATGGTTATGTCGCTTTCGTGCCACCAGGTTTGGAATCCGAGGGTCAAAGCACCGCTGGCCGACTCCATGATCTGTTGTCACTGGCGCTGATCGCGGCCCGGACCAACAAAGGGACGGATCGCGTCACCTTCAAAGTCGATTTTCTCATGAATCCCAATAGAAAAGAAACTGTCGAAGTCATTGCCCACATCGGTCCAGGTGACGATGGTGCCAGTCCCGTACTGACACTGATGCTACCGGAAGACGACTGAAAATATTAACGAAACAAGGTCATGGCAATGCTAAAAAATGTTCGCAACCGATCCTCGTCAGCGGATTCAATCTGCCGGATCAGGATCGCTTTGAGTTCATCCGGTGACAAACGAAACTCCTCCAGACTGAAAAGCTCCGCCATGGGAATGTCCAAGGCCCTGGACAGCTGTTCGATGCTGGTCAGTGACGGATTGCGCCGGCCGCGTTCGATCTCGCCGATGTACTGGAGGGACAGACCGGACAGGTCAGCCAGTTTTTCCTGGGTGATGTCCCTGGCCCTACGTATTGATTTGATTTTCTTCCCGAAAATATCCTGAACGCTGTCCATGCCACTCCTCCACCGCAGTAGAGGATATGGCAATGATTTTGGTTACATAACAAATGATCGAAAGGTTATTTTACAAATTATAGCAACTAAAGTTATTAACACTCCCTACCGAAAACAACTTCAACCAGAGAAAAACCGAGGTTTGCCATGAAAACCAGATGGATCGGATTCACCATCGTCGCACTGGCCCTGCTATCCCCTCTCCCGGGCCATGCCGAGGGAAACACAAAGTATTCCCAGTGCCTCAATACATTCAAGGAAAAGGACGGGATACAGACCGGGACCATCGTCAAAATGGCTACCGGTGAAGTCTTCGAAACGATGAATAGCGCTTTCAGCTACGACAAGGATTTGGTTTCTCCAATATGTACTATCATCAAAAGCGGCAGATACAGCTATTTGCTCGTTAGTGGAATCAGCAAAAAGATCATGGTAAAGAGGTTAAACTAAAATGCAAAAAGTATTGCTTACCGTTTTAGCACTATTCATTTCTGCCACAGCCTATGCGCAAAGTACTGAACCGAGAGATTTTCACGGTATGGAATGGGATTCGCACTACTCTGCTATTCCAGGACTCGTAAAACAATTTTCCCGCGATGAAAAAATAGACGTGTTCAAACGACCAGGTGAAGATATGACTATTGGTTCATGCCCCCTTGACACCTTATCCTATGAAACGTTTAGTGGTAGATTTTATAAAGTCAAAATGACTTTTTCTAAATGTGATCCGGCATGTGTTTTCAATATGTTCAAACAAAAATACGGTGAATGCACAAAGATAGAAGATTCCCTTGATAACTTCATCTGCACCTGGGATTGGAAACGCGTCAAATTGGAGTTTGCAATTGACTCTGCATCCGGTGCCACAGAGATTGTCTATGTCTACAAAATAACGGAACGTGAATACGACACGTACTTGAAAGAGAAAGCTGGTCCGAAAAAAGATTCGTTTTGATCCACTGATGCGGCACTTCGTTTTGCCATGGAACGCAGCAATTCCATACGGTTTCCAGATGAAATAGCTACATCTCATCCAAAGCCAAAGTGGTGAAAATTTGTCATAGAATAGCTAAATTTTTCCGGTTAGTGGTAAATTAAAAAGTTTCACCCCGGAATTTCCAGCACCCAGTCGCAGAAACAGGGGGTGAAGTGGGAAAGAGCGAAGAAATAGCCATTGCGGACCAACTTCGCCATTGGCCCACCATCAAAAACAAAAATATTTTCGTTTTTCAGCTCTCCCGTTCCTGGAAAAGCATGCGTCGGCGTCAATGACGATGTTCCGGCATAGGAAATCCCTGTTTACACCCGTAAGTACGAAACGGATCCAAACGTTAACTATAAAATACTTAAAAATCAATATGTTAAAAAATTGCAGGGACCTGCAAAAATTCATGTCCCGGCAATTTCCATGTGATTCAGGAGAAATACAAANGGAAACCGGTGCCGNTACCAGGGTNGAAAAACAGCGTTCGGGAACAAAAGGATAAGATATTATCGCGAATTTACATAGGATATTACGCANGAAGTTCTACTTNCCCCGCTTTTAACCCGTTCCCCTGTGACAGCAACTGGTGAACTTAGTCTGTTTTTACTTTTCAAGTTCCAGGACTGGATTCCCAACGAACCTCGGTAGGTNTATCCGTTAATCCCTGTTGATCCCATGGACTTCAGCTGCGACAGATACGCACCTATCTGGAATAAAAGACTCGGGTGACCCCCATCGCATATATTTTGTNTTCAANACTCTTGCTGAAAATAATATCTATAACATCNACGTCGATGCCAATAGACCAACAAGAGANGTAGATATTTTAGCAAAAAAAGAATAATATGATTATTTTATGTTGAAAAAATAAAGNTTCTCATGCTATAGCTAAAAAGTTCCANCTANTAGCCAGCAAAGAAACAGCTATTTCACACCAAGTTTCACTGGTTTTCTACCATAATGTTATGTCTCATCTCAAACACATCTTTTTGAAAAACCTGTTTTTAATTTTGAAAAATAAGATAATTTTGTTCAAAATGTTGTTAAAAGTCCCTTTCGTTTCTTTTAAAGGAAAAGTTTCTTTGCCAACATCAATGCTAAACATTGTGAGGAAAGGAGGGGTTGCGCATAGCAACCCCCCCCTAATATATATACCCTTTTTGGATTTGGATCTAAAAGTATTTCAAACGGATACAGGATCCAAACCCCTTTTGGATTTGGATTCCCAAAATCGCTGTAACTTAACAAAATCTTTAGATTTTCAGGATCCAAATTTGAAGCAAATCCAATTGAATTCTTGTCTACCCCCCATTTTTTGGATCGAGAATCAATGTTCTCCATCAAAGTGTATAAGTTTTTGCTCCACCTATTCCTGTGGTTTCTTTTATATGCCCATTTCGAACGGCAGCGTCAATGTGACACTTCTTTGGAAAGTTATCAAATGCTCAAAAAGTTACAGATATTATTGGAGGTGACATAAACAAAGGAGACTGCTATGTTCGAAGACACACCGTTGCCATTGATAAGGTTTTATAGCTACTTGTCTAACAAACCACGATGGGGACACGAAAAAGAGCTTCTGTATATCAACAAGAAAGAAAATATCATAGAAAAAGCAGCATACATAGAACTTCCTAGTCACAGAAGACATTATCTTAGCTTTGATCTCGATTATGAATGCGCTGCCAACGTTTGGATAGATGAAGGACTCNNCGAACCAACAATAACCATCGTGAATAACGAAAATTCACATGCAACCCTACATTATGAACTTACGGTGCCCATTCTTCTGCCAATTGAAAACAGAAATAGTCGCGTTAGTTACAAAGCTATAAGATTTTACAACTCCGTNCGAGAAGGTTTGCGTTGTAGAATGAATGGAGATAAAGGCTATGCTGGTTTCAATACGAAGAATCCTTTTCTAAAATCTTANAATGGGAATTTGAAAAGATGGAAAGTTTTCTGTGCCGATAAAACGTATGACCTTCAGTATCTTAACGAGTTCTGTTGTCATAACGCTGAAAATTTTGAAATCCTAGACATCGATCCAAATAGTAGACATATGACTATGTTTGATTCATGTAGAAAGCATGCATATAGAATTGTAAAGAAATTTTCTTGTTATGACCAGTTTAACGCCGCAGTCCATCAGCTTTGCAACGACTTCNACTCTCGATACCTAGCACATATAAAGAAAAATCATGAATTTTATCCATCTGAAATCAATTCAATCGCACGATCNATAGCAAAGTGGACTTGGAGCAAAAGAAATGATCCGAACTTTAGCAACTTCACCAAGAATCGTGGAGNAATGAACTTTTTAGCTATAGATACTGACAAAAGTTCACTTGGATTTACTGAAGAAGTAAAATTACGTCAGCAACAGGGAGCTAAATATACACATGAAGCTAGAAAATCTAAAACCAAAGAAAAAATAACAGCTNCCATGCAGTACTTAACTTCAAATGGAATCCAAGTTTCNATGAACGAGCTNTCTAAGTTAACAAAGTTAAGNACTCCTACTCTCTATAGATACCAAACATTGATAGATTCTCTAGACATACAGTAATGTTTTTTAAAATAGANNAAATNNATTTTTTAAATTTAAAAAATAGCTTTTAGTTTCTTTTAAAGTAAAGCTCCTATTACCCTATAAAATATACCTACACCAACCTCCCATAGCCATTATCTAATAACCCATTTGAGAAATATTCCTGTTAGTTTTACAGATTAGAATTCCTTCCCATTTTACAGGTAAAAGTTACAGATAGTTGAAAATATGTTTTTAAACAAAGTGAATAAACTTGTTTTTAAACTTCAAAATATATTTTTTTAAATTCTAAACTCCCTATAGTTCCTTTTAAAGTAAAGCCCCTATTACCCCTATAAAATATACCTGCACCAACCTCCCATAGCCATTATCTAATAACCCATTTGAGAAATATTCCTGTTCTTTTCAAAAAATTGAAATAGATATTTAACAAAGGTGAATAAACTATAGAAAAAAACTTTGCAATTTACATAACGCCATGGGTGCTTTGTAGATTTCAAATCCAGTCCTAGGATATGGACCTAGGAGGTGTCTTTACTTGAAAGGACATCAAATCAAAAAATAAACATTACTTGGGGACTTTACAAGAAAAATCGCCGTTCTCCTCGAATCTTTCTTCCCAAGGATGACCAACTTGTTTATGGAGTAACCCAGACAAGGGAAAGGTTGAGATGTAATCTAGCCCGTATGTATGGAAATACAGAAGTCACGGTGGCCTATGTATCGGATGAAGTTCATGGCAAACTGAAATCTGATGATTTTAAATAAATCTTCTAAAAACATGATAGTTCAAGTAGACTCATGTTTGGATACATGGATGCGATTAGACTCGGGATACATTTAAAATACTCTTCCTTCTCGGAAATAAAAGCTATTCCACAGACTTCAAACATTCTTTGATAGCTGAACCATTAAGCTACATTGTTCATTTAACTTTTATTTTCGAGGAAGGAAGAGGGATGTCTAAAAAGGGTATTCCCAAAAGAAACCAGTTAAGGTTAGGTGAATTTAGG
>JGI20225J20221_1003084_pt1 | contig 19003 bp, 18 predicted proteins | sample BioMet4_FD_20221 | JGI IMG/M metagenome (IMG submission 20221) | reverse complement strand
TATACCCATCTCCGTGACTTGTTCCAAACAAATAAGATTTCTTCGTTAATCCGTTACCACTTATTTCCCAAAGAAAACCAGCTTTATTCGACAACGTATCAGTAGTAGTGTTCAAGTTAGTTTGAGCAAATAAGTTGTTTGATATCATTACTAAAATGATTATAAAACACTTTCTAAAAAACATATTCATAATTTTAGGTATATAAGAATTAAATTTTATCTACAATATTAGCATAAATAACAGGTTGTGATTATAACTTTCAAGTACTATGCACACGCTGAGTTAAAGGAAGTATAGCGGCAAACTTTGTAAGTATGTTCATGGTCTTGTTAAAGTCATTCTAAATCGAGGGCAATATAATTACCCAGATACTACTAAAGGTTGTGGGAGAAATATTTTTCTCCAAAACATTGAGCAAACTAAATAGTTCAAAGACTTTTTCACTACCCAAAGAGAAGTGATAATCATCATATTGTCTTTCAAGTTCATCATAAGTTGTTTCTTCAGGTTTACTTTTTCAGCAGTTAATTCGTTAACTAATAATACATTAGCAATATCTATGATAGTATAGAATTTACTATTAAAGTATTATGAAATACAAAGGTAATATATATTTTTGAATAAGCCCATTAAATTAAACGTTTTTTATCTACAAAAATGCGTGACTAGAATCTTACTAAATATAGCGACCATGTAATGACTATTGATAACGTTTGATCGATGAAACGTAAACTTTATGTCGTAGAAACGAAAACGTTTGATCGATGTAACGCAAACTTTATGTCGTAGAAACGGAAACGTTTGATCGTAGAAACGCATTTCGTAAATAGAAAATGCAGATTTATGATTTGAAAATCTGAAATTATCCAACACGAAACCTTACTTTTTATTAAGTTAATGTTATGAATTATAGCATGTATATATATCCCTAAACCTCAAATTCTCCACATAGGTTTTTCGAAATCGCAAGCGTCTAAGTGACTTTTTACTGATTATCAGTAAGTTATAGTGCTTTTTCGTATTATTGTAGTGTCAACGATATGTCACATATAATAAATCAGCTATAAATAAAATCATAATTTGCATTACATCGTAGAAACACAAGTTTTACCGACTCTTGCACGTAACTAGTCATCATCAGAAACAGCTTGTAATTAACTGATAGTCAGCGAGTCGACACTTAGACACTAAAAAAGACGAAAAACCCGTAGTGCGCGTGCGTGCGTACATTATATATAATTGATACTACATTTTTATGTTCATACATCTTGTTTGTTACAAAATCACCTCTTGTTTTACTTCAAACAGTCATTACTATATAGAAACACTCTTCAATGACGTAGCTATAACGTTGTCTATCGTAGCTAAATGGTCTGCTTAATTTTCACAGTTCTCTTTGTTTAAAGGCTATTCAAGACATGACGTAGCTTACGTAGCTAAAAATTAAATAGCATAAGGGAAAGCTTTGTAAACTTAGGGAGGAGGCTAAATAAATGGTCTTGACTACACTTGGCTATAAGCAGAAGAAGCTAGCTCATCGATATATTTGAAATATAATATAAACAGATGTTCACGCGGAAAATAAAATGCTTAAACAATAAAAATAAAAGTCCCTTTTATTTTGTATTGTCTTCGGCTTCTTACTTTAACTACGTTGAAAGTAGGCTGCACTCGGGAGAGCCCCAATTAAAATCAATTATAATTTGGACTTTCCGCTCGTTTGCACTACCTTTAAATAAGGTAGGCTACGCCGAAACAATAAAAATAAAAAAGCATTTTTATTTTGTATTGTCTTCGGCTTGCACTACCTTTGTCACAAAAAGAGGAATATGAAATATAAAATGATTGTACTCGACTTAGACGGTACTTTGACTAACGAGAAAAAGAAGATAACTCCGAAGACAAAGGAAGCTCTGATGCGTGCACAAGAAAACGGAATCAAAGTTGTTTTGGCTTCAGGAAGACCTACGTATGGCATTACTGCCCTAGCAGACGAACTGAACCTTAAAGAATATGGCGGTTATATATTGGCTTTCAATGGTGGAAAGATTATTAGCTGCAAAGACATGAATGTAGTCTTTGAACAAATCCTTGACGAGAACCTTGTCCCAAAGCTATACGAAGCTGCAACAAATAACAATATGCCGATTCTTACATATCAGGGAGAAAGTATCGCTACTAGCAAAAAAGATGATCAATACGTTGCTTACGAGGCTTTTATAAACCAAATGCCTGTTATACAATATGATGACTTTCTTGGACAGGTTGTTTACCCGATTAATAAATGCCTTATCGTGGGAGAACCTACCCTACTTCACGAACTGGAATTAAAACTGGCAAAGGAAGTTGAAGGTAAGATGAATATATACCGTTCGGCTACCTGCTTCCTTGAATGTGTGCCTCTCGGAATAGATAAAGCTAAATCACTCGACCGACTAATCAAAACGCTTGATATCAAAAAAGAAGAGATTATAGCTTGTGGTGACGGATACAACGACCTTAGCATGATTGAATTTGCTGGTCTTGGTGTTGCTATGGCAAATGCTGCTGAAGATATACAAGCCAAGGCAGACTTCATCACTTATTCAAACGAGGAAGATGGTGTGGCACATGTTATTGACAAATTCATATTTGGTGAATAGTGCACTATACAATATACAAAAAGGCGAGTTCTACACTCGCCTTTTTTAGTTTATTGAATTTGTACAAAACTGTATTTATCTATTTCAACTTTCACACCTTTTGGTATTTTAGGAGTTTGCCATGTACCGTCAAGAACCAATATTTTATAAGTTCGTCCGGGATGTAAAGCATTTATTGCATCCTGTAAAGTGAGATAATTACCACGACCTTGTGTAGACACAACAGAATCATAATGTCTAATGTAAGGTTTGAGTTCAGGAATAACCTCACCGATTGCATCTACCAATGCTCCGGCAACAACTCGTGCACCATATATATTATAATGTGTATTGTCTTTCCTTCCTTTTGGAATAGCAGCACACTCATCAGGTTTCAACCACATGTGAAGATAACGACTACCCTGTATGCCATATTGTTGCTCAATCCTTGTTGTTATGGCATTGGCATCAACATAAGCTACATTTAATCTATGAGCCACATTAGAGGCTGATAGCCTGTATTTTCCGTGAGTGTCTACAAGAGTATCACTATTTATCTTTTCATCGCCATAGGCAACGCTGCGCAAAGCCTCATCTTCAGTAACCGTATCAACAACATTATAAAAAGATCTACGTGCAACAGGACTCATCAATATTGGTGTAGCTCCCTTTGCTCTTGTCTCATTAACGTATCGTTCCAAGTTTGCATCAAATGTTGTACCTGGATCTGTATGACGATCAGGTGAAGGCTTTGAATCATTATGTCCGAACTGAATAACAACGTAATCGCCAGGTTTGAGTTCATCAAGCACCTTCTGCCATCTTCCCTCATCAATGAAACTCTTGCTTGAACGACCGTTAACAGCATGATTGCTCACTGCAACATCTTCAGTGAAGAATCCTTGCAACACCATACCCCAACCACGTTCAGGATTGTTTTGAAAATCGCGTTTCTCAGCAGCAGTAGAGTCACCTATTATATATATAACAGGATGGTGATTGTCTGCCGATATCATCAGCATAAGAATAGCAAAAAAGAATAATAATTTTATGATTCGTTTCATAGTATACAGTTTGTTTAAAAAGTATGGGTAGCGGAAAGAATCCACTACCCATTATTTTATGTAATCAAATTATTTAGTTACAATAGCGATAAGTTCATCAGGAGTAACCATAGTTTGCTCTCCTGTCGCCATGTTCTTGAGAGTTAATTTACCCTCATTGATTTCATTCTCACCAGCAAGCGCAACAAAAGGAATGTTCTTCGCATTTGCATAGCCCATCTGCTTCTTCATCTTTGCGCTATCAGGATACATCTCTGTTCTGATACCAGCCTTACGAGCCTTTGTTACAGAAGGCAGACAATATGCAGTCTCCTTTTCACCAAAGTTAATGAAAAGAAGTTGGGTTGAGTTTACTGCCTCCTTAGGATATAAGTCAAGTTCGTTCAAGACATCATATATTCTGTCTGCGCCGAAAGAAATACCTACACCACTAAGTCCTGGCATACCAAATATACCAGTAAGGTTGTCATATCGTCCACCACCAGTGATACTTCCCATAGGAGTATCAAGAGCTTTAACCTCGAATATGGCACCTGTGTAGTAATTCAAACCACGGGCAAGAGTAAGATCCAACTCAATTTCATTATCAAGACCAGTCTTCTCTAATGCATCAAGAATAAAACGAGTTTCCTCAACACCTTTGACTCCGACCTCTGAATCTGCAAGAATCTTAGCTATAACATCAAGCTTCTCACTATTAGAGCCACTCAAAGAAATTATAGGCTGCAACTTCTCAATAGCCTCATCTGAAATACCATCCTCTTTAAGTTCGGCATTTACATTCTCAAGTCCAATCTTATCCAACTTGTCTATGGCTACAGTGATATCAACTATCTTGTCAGCCTCACCGATGATTTCAGCAATACCTGTAAGGATCTTGCGGTTGTTGATCTTTATCTGAACTCTTACGCCGAATTTAGTAAATACAGTATCAACAATCTGCATCAATTCAACCTCATTAAGAAGAGAATCTGAACCTACAACATCAGCATCACACTGATAGAATTCACGATATCTACCCTTCTGAGGACGATCAGCACGCCATACTGGCTGAATCTGATAACGCTTGAAAGGTAGTTGCAATTCTTCACGATGCATAACAACATAACGTGCGAAAGGAACTGTCAAGTCGTAGCGCAATCCCTTTTCACAAAGTTTTGCTGCCAGATGAAGTGAATTTTTCTCGTGCAATTCATCATCTGATACCTTATTCATGAAGTCACCTGAATTAAATATGGAGAAGAGGGTGACAAGTTGCTTTTCAAGGTGCTTAATTCAGGTGACTTCATGAATAAGGTATCAGATGATGAATTTTTCTCGCGCAATTCATCATCTGATACCTTATTCATGAAGTCACCTGAATTAAGCACCTTGAAAAGCAACTTGTCACCCTCTTCTCCATATTTTCCCATAAGAGTCTGGAGAGTTTCCATTGCCGGTGTTTCTATCTGCTGAAAACCATAAAGGGCGTAAACGTCCTTTATGGTATTAAAAATATAATTTCTCTTAGCCATTTCCATAGGCCCGAAGTCACGGGTTCCCTTTGGAATGGAAGGTTTCTGTGCCATATAATATTTATTTATAATACAATTGTCTGATCTCTGTCAGGACCTATTGAAACTACCTTAATAGAAGTTTCGAGGAACTCTGCAAGGAACTTGATATAATTAGAGAATGCTTCAGGGAATTGCTTCTTATCAGTAAACTTAGTCATATCTGTCTTCCAACCTGGAAGTTCCTTGTATACAGGTGTTACGTCATCAATCTCGTATGGTAATTCTTCAGTTACTGTACCGTCAGGCAACTTGTAACCAACACATGCCTTGATCGTATCGAAAGTATCAAGAACATCGCTCTTCATAAGAATAAGTTTTGTTACACCATTGATCATGATTGAATAGCGTAGCTGAATCAAGTCAACCCAACCACAACGACGCTCACGACCAGTAACAGCACCATACTCATGACCAAGGTCACGGATAGTCTTGCCAGTCTCGTCGAAAAGTTCTGTTGGGAATGGTCCTGCACCACACGTTGTGCCAATAAAGCCTTCATGATTCGCATAAACATCGGCCGGATTTCTATTAGGACCGATTACCAAGACCGGCATGCAAGCACCTGCCCACAAATAGGTATTTGATGATGTTACAAAAGGATAAGAACCAAGTCAACATCAAGCATTGCCTGCCCTGCAGCACCTTCGCCAAAGGCAGTCCTTACCAGAACGCCAATATATTGCGTTGATTTCATGGCTCAGAATCACGAAATGCGAACTGACGCATATACTCTATGCCCCTGCCCAATCCACTTTCTTCTCAACTTTCCTTCAAATCCTTTCAAAATCGTCCCCATCCAAGAGCCCTTAAGCATTTTCATGTTGGCCGCTTCTTTATGAGGGCTGGCGATTATTTTCTCGCTCGAAGTAGTTGTCGAAAACATTCACCTACCACTTCGGTCCGTTTACGACTTTACCTTATCGGCTATATGTCAGCGGACAATGCCCTTACCGGTTGCTGCAAACCTTATCCTTACCCTTTAGCCAGCCTCGTAAGCCGCGATCAAAGAATGACGATGGTGTAGGCATGATTAGATGAGCCTTCTTAGAAATGTGCAAGACGCAATCTTCAAAATTCATGACCGCTCTTTTCCAAAGTCTACGCGCTTCGTCCATAAAAACAAAAATCAGCGGAATAAGGAAGGAGCCAAGGACTACACCGTACATGATATTTCCACTTTACCACCCTGGCAAAATTCCAGAAGGGATAGAACGGAGAACATATTTCTCTCCTTCGAATTCAAGTGTATGACCAGCATTAGGACCACCCTGAAAACGTGCTACAACATCATAGTTTGGCGTTAAGACGTCAACTACCTTACCTTTACCTTCATCGCCCCACTGGAGACCGAGCAGGACATCAACTTTTCCTGTTGTGTTCATTTTATTTGTAGATTATTGCTTTTTAGACTTTTCCGACTTTCGACTTTTGAGTCTTGCAAGCTTTGATTGACATTTACTGCACACACCGTTAACATAGAGCATGAAACTGTCTTTATGAAATCGTCCATATTTAGTTTCGTCTATTGCCTGTTTAATTTCGGGTGAAATGATCTCTGTTACCTTTCCGCATACGTTGCATACCAAATGTATGTGTCCGCTGTCTATGTATGAAGCTTCATACTTTATACCTTCAGGAAGATGATGTCTAACGACGAGCCTTAGTTTTAAAAACAGCTTTAGCGTATTGTACAAGGTGGCTCTGCTAACTCTGAAGTTCTTTTTTAATAATTGTTCACTGAGACTTTCAATGGAAAAGCGTCCTTTCATAGCAAACACAGCGTCGAGAACAGCATATCGTTCCGGAGTCTTGCGGTGCTTGTTTGTTTCTAGATATTTATCTAGAATTTCATGAACTGCTTGTATTACCTCTTTTTCCATTAAAACACTTTAGTAACTTAAAGACGCACAAAATTACGAATTTTAAATCAAAATGAAGAATATAACAACACTTTTTTGAATTTAAATTTCTACAATGCCCTTTAACGTGACACGTGCTGCTTTTTCAAATGCATCTCCCAATTCCACAAATCTCATTACACTGTTGAGTGCAGTATGCTTCAAACCAGTATTTTCTGCTCGCAGAGCAACAGAAACCTGATCAAGATATTCATCCATTCCTCTGTCATTTGGTTCCTGACCATTCATGAAAAGACGTGAAAGAATACTGTAACCACATATCTGATAAACATTGTTATCTGACGCAATCCATTTATAGGCTACAGCTGGCGCATAAGGTGTATATTGCAACAGATTAAACGCTAACATCTCTGCTAGTTCTTGATTGTCGGTCTGCTCCATCCATAAATCAGCCAAGTCTGCTTCAAACTTCTCAACTGGCATTATCATCGTAGCAAGGATCTTACATTCTCTGATATTTTCCTTAAACAGAACTATTGCCAAATCGTAATCTTTGCCATACTCTGCTGCCATGTCACGCAATGTTGTGAAAGGAACGCCCCAATTTATCTTGTAGTTAAGTCCTTTCTCACGCATTGACTGCGATGCAGGTCCATTCATTACAAGTCTGAAACTCTGCTTTATATTCTTTAATTTATCGTTTGTTTCCATATTAATCGATTTCATTTATTAATATTCCCCAGAATACCTGAGCATCTGGTGTGAATAGGTCTCTGTGTAGTCTAAGACAATATCCTTTATATTTCCATCAGCATCATATTGTGGTTTCATCCATGGATTAATGAATCCCTTGTATGGAGCGATATTGAGTGACGCATATCTATCCAGCACTTCACGATGCAGATCAGGATTGAGCTTAATACCATATTTCTCCACAAGACTCTTTGCTGCATCGAAATCGCCTTCACTCTTTATTCTCTGAATCTCATGAAGTTCCTGAGCAAAGATATTTCGCAAAGCTTCATAGTCTTTGACTTCAACATAATGCTTACCGTCACGCTCCACGATGCTAACAACGCTATTATCCTTATCCATATCAAGTGCCCAGTTTGCTATCAGCGCACGATTTCTCATGTGAGCCTCTTCGATATCAGAACCTAAACTAATACGTACCGACTGAGTAAGCAGACCATTCTGCATATAAGTATAGTACTGGCTCTTATAAGCCTCTTTGTTTGGTACGAGTCCAAGCTCAACCAATTTATCATCAGCGATATAATAAAGTCCGAACAAGTCTGCCCTAGCCTCCTCTACCGTATTTCCATAAGCCTTTAGTGCGTCTGGATCTGTACCTTGACGCAATCTTCCGCTACCATGTCCAAGACATTCATGAAGATCAGTATGTAAGTCATCACATATATCACCATATTTCTCTATCAAATCGTTTGTAGCCTTATCAATAACAAACTCAGACATGAAACCATTTCCATGAGCAGCCTTGCTATAAGCCTCAGTAAGATTACAGATAGTGATACTTTTTGATCCATGTTCTGCCCTAATCCAATCTGCATTAGGAAGATTGATACCTATAGCCGAAGCTGGATATTCATCACCGCCAAGCATAGCTGCACAAATAACATTTGCAGTAACACCCTTCACCTTAGGTTTACGGAATTCTGGTGCTACAGGAGAATGATCCTCAAACCACTGCGCATTATCGCTAATGGTCTTAGTGCGCTTTGTTGCCTCTATATTTTTATATTCAACAATACCTTCCCAAGAGCCCTTCAAACCGAGCGGATCGCCATACACCTCAATGAAACCATTGATAAAATCGACCATGCCTTCCTGCTCTTTCAACCATTCAATAGAATATTCATCGAATACTCTTAAATCTCCTGTCTTATAATATTTTATGAGCGTTGATATAACCTTTTTCTGTTGATCGTTCTCGGCATATTCTGAAGCCTTACTAAGCCAATGAATAATATTGCATATCTTGTCACCATACAAAGAATCAGCTTTGCAAACTAATTCTTTAATCTCTCCATCCTGCTTCACTAGCTTTGTGTTAAGTCCATAAGAAACAGGATGCTTATCATCTGAATCCTTCAACTTAGCATAGAACTGTTCAACTTCGTTTTGATTAACTCCCTCATAATAATTGCACGCAGATGTTTCTATCAAATCAGCACCATCGGCCTGATTAACTCTTTTAGACATGAAGTCTGCATCAAAGATTGCAGGCAGAATATCTTTAAGAAGAGAATCTCTGTCATCATCTGAATTTAAACCTAACTGTGAATCAGAAAGAGTATTGAAAGCATTAACAAAAAAGTCGCGAGTAAACTCAGGAACGAATTTATTACATCCATAATGATGATGAATTCCACTTGAAAACCATACACGCTTCAAATACACCACAAGAGACTTAAACTCTTCATCATCTCTGTTGCCTGTGTAGTTGATATATATAGACTCAAGAACTTTTCTAATTTTCAAGTTGTATTTTCCGAATTGCTGGAAAGTTATATCGCGTCCGGCAAGAGTAGCTTTGGAAAGATAGTATATATATATTTTTTGTCTTAATGATAAATCTTCAAATCCTGAAAGCTTATATCTCAACATTTGCAAATCTGCAAATCTTTCATCATTATAATTCATTTTGTCAACCACCTAATTTAATTGTAATCGTTATTAACTCAAAAGAGTCCGCAGGAAAAGTTATCAACCCTTACCTGCGGACTCATTGTTTTATTATCTTCTTCGCATTAATCTTCTACTGAAGACTTTGCTTTGTTTTTAGAACCTGCGCTTACGTCACGTTTTTTTTAGGCCTCTTCCAACAAAGTTGGATGCTGTTTCAGAGGGAGCAGCCTTGTAGTCTCTTGGAGTAACATTCCATTTCAACTTAAAAAAAAAGATGCCATTAGAAAGACTGTCTGTTTTGAAAAGACCGCACCATATCCTGAAATAATCTTTCCATATTTCAAATCCTTAAACTTCTATCAACGAGCAATGTCATAGCTCTTTCTATTCTATACTTATTGACAAAAGCACGTGTACGTTTCATGTGAATCTCACCATTCCACAACAGCCAGAGATGTAGCGGTGTTTGTTCCCAACTCCTCAGCCAGCTTTCTTGGCAGAGTAAATCTTTATCCTTGCTTATTTTCTTCTGAATTTATAATAATTTCGAAGAATTTTCTCTTTAAAAACTCATCATGAGCCGGGCCTAACAAGCGTTGCGATAAGCCACCTCTTTCTCCTTTTTCTCGCAATTTGTTATATTTTGCCCAATAATTATTTAGCATTAATATACCTTCCTTTACATGTTTGCAAATTTGAAATATAAATTAATTTAAAAATCAAAGTTTTAGTGCCCAAACTTTTTTACAAAAAAAGCATTATCTTTGCTTGAAATTTAAGACTTTTATGCGTATTAAGGACATCTTAAAGAAGTATTCTCGCGATATGATTTTTTTAAGACCAATCAAGCAAGAAATAATAAATAATATCATTTCAGGTAAGGACACGCTTGCTATTGATGCCTAACCGGGAGGTGGTAAAAGTCTGTGCTATCAAGCTTCGGCACTTTGCGAATGAAATGGTACCGCCATTAGTTGATTTCACCACCTCTCTGTTTGTCTTTCTCTCGTGTGTTGTGTGTTTATTTTCNTCATTTCAGGTAAGGACACTGTTGTATTGATGCCTACCGGAGGTGGTAAAAGTCTGTGCTATCAAGTTCCGGCACTTGCGATGAAAGGTACCGCCATAGTGATTTCACCACTCATAAGTTTGATGCATGACCAAGTGGAAGCTCTCAAGGCGAACGGTATTCCTGCAGAAGCTTTAAACAGCGGAAATGACGAAAGTGAAGACGTGATTATTAGGCGAAGATGCATAAGTGGTGATCTCAAACTAATTTATGTTTCACCCGAACGCCTTATATCAGAGATACCTTATTTATTTGCGAACATAGAAATAAGTCTGTTTGCTATTGATGAGGCTCATTGCATAAGCCAGTGGGGACATGACTTCAGACCGGAATATAACCAACTTGGAATATTGCATGAGAAATTTCCAAATGTACCGGTTATGGCACTCACCGCTACTGCCGACAAGATAACTAGACTTGACATAGTTAAGCAACTAAACTTAAGAGTTTCAGATAAAGATATATTCATCAGTAGTTTTGACAGACCGAACCTATCTCTTGACGTAAAGAGAAACTTTAACAAAAGACAGAAAACTAACTATATAGAGTCTTTTATAACAGGTCATTCAAACCAAGCAGGAATCATATACTGCATGGCAAGAAAGACGACAGAAAGTCTTGCAACAGATTTACAAAAGATGGGTATTGAAGCACAGCCATACCATGCAGGACTGAGCAATGATGAGCGAAACAGGATACAGAATCTGTTTAAAATGGATCAAATTCAGGTTATCTGCGCAACCGTTGCTTTTGGTATGGGTATTGACAAAAGTAACGTGAGATGGGTAATACATTATAACCTACCAAAATCCATTGAGAGTTTTTATCAGGAAATTGGTCGTGCAGGAAGAGATGGCGCGCCAGCAGAAACCATTCTTTTCTACAGTATGGCAGACATAATAACTCTTAGAAAGTTTGCTCAAGATAGCGGTCAACAACGTATAAACGAGGAAAAGCTGACCCGTATGCAGGAATATGCCGAAAGTCAAGTTTGCCGACGCAGAATTCTACTGAATTACTTCGGAGAACCAGCCGATCATGATTGTAATAATTGTGATGTTTGCAGTCATCCACCAAAGAAGTTTGACGGCACTACTACCGTTCAAAAAGCACTTAGTGCAATAGTGAGAACCAACGAACAGATACACGTAGGTACAATCGTTGAGATTTTAAGAGGGATGAACACAACAAGTGTATTACGCAATAGTTACAATACGATTAAGACTTACGGTGTGGGGAAAGACTTGAGTGTTTCTACATGGCAGGATTTTCTTTTGCAGATGCTTCAAATGGGATTCATCGAGATTGCTTATAACGACCATAACAAAGTGAAAATCACTACTTTAGGAAAAGATATCTTGTATGGNCGCGAAAAGGCTTCACTGATTATACCTCAACAAGAAGCTGCAAAATCACAAATTACAAAATCAGCTGCCAAACGCAATAAGATTCCAGAATTGCACGTTTCTTTAATAAACAAAGCCTACACTGTTGAGCCAGAAGATATTCAGCTATATGAGGCTTTGAAGAAAGTGAGAAAAACGCTTGCCGACTCACAAGGCTTCCCAGCTTATATTGTCATGTCTGACAAGGTGTTACATGCAATAGCAACAATAAGGCCTAAGGATATAGAAGAATTCGGCAACATACCTGGTATCGGTGAATACAAGAAAATTAAATACGGAAAAGTCTTTATAGACAAAATCAATAACAAAAAATAAAATATGAAAAAAATTCTTACACTGCTTTTTATCGTTATTTTTACAATACCAGCGTTGGCTCGTAAAAATTTCTATACAATTATAGTATCTTTGGATGGATGCAGATGGGATTATCCTGAATTCTATGACACTCCGTTTATAAACTACATGGCTGAGAATGGCGTAAAATCGGGTCTTATACCATCATATCCATCAAAGACTTTCCCTAATCATTATACATTGGCAACTGGACTATATCCTGATCATCATGGAATTATTGCCAATTCTTTTGTAAATAGAAAAGACGGAGAAGTTTTCTCATTGAGTAACCCTAAAACAAAGACTGACAGCAAATACTATAAAGGTGAACCAGTATGGATTACAGCAAAAAAGCAAGGTAAAAAAGTATATACATATCATTGGCCAGGCTCTGACGTGAAACTTAAAGATGGATATCCAGACGTATTTTTTAACTACGACACCAATCATCTTTCTGTATCTGAAAGGATTACGCTTGCATCACAGGCTATAAACGGCAAACAGGCACCAGACCTAATTATGGTTTACTTTGAGGAGCCAGACCATAGCGGACACAATTTCGGACCACAGGATCCAAATACAAAGAATGCACTACGTAATATGGATGGGATGCTTCAAGACCTTTGGGACAATGTTCAGAACGGTCCACGCAAAGACAGCGTAAACCTTATTGTAGTGTCTGATCACGGAATGACTCTTGTAACTCCTGAGAGAAAAATTGAATGCCGAAAATATCTAAAGCCATATTGGTTTGAGCGGATCGAAGGAAACCTGCCTGCACAGATATACTGCAAAAAACAATATATTGATTCGGTATATAATGCATTAAAGGATATTCCTCATCAGCGAGTTTGGCGCAGAAATGAGATACCAGCTTATCTTCACTATGACAGCAACAAGAACATAGGCGACGTTATTGTATCACCTGATGAAGGTTGGCTTGTATACGACCAAAAGGTTACAACAGGAGGTATGCACGGGTATGATCCAGAATATAGTGACATGCATGCATTATTCCGTGCAATGGGCCCAGATTTTAAGAAAACAGAGATTCCACATTTCCGCAATGTTGACGTATATGATTTGCTATGTCATCTACTAAATATATCTCCAGCAAAGAATGATGGAAACCTTGAAGATATAAAAACTATATTGAAAAATTAGGAACTAATGAATTACGTAAACCTTTACGCATGTTTTTTATGTAAATAGAGACCATCGTAAAGGTTTATTTGTTATCTTTGCATCACAATTCAAAATGAGTAAAATAGAAACAAAATAAATAGGAAACTAATCATGAAAGAATTAAAAGCTTTGAACAAGCGTACTGCTCCTAAGAGCGTTATGCCTGAGAAAATTATTCAGTTTGGTGAAGGCAACTTTTTGCGTGCATTTGTAGATTGGATTATCTGGAATACTAACCAGAAAACAGACTTCAATGGTAGCGTTGTTGTTGTTCAACCTATCGAAAGAGGTATGGCAGACTGGCTCAACGGACAGGATTGCCTTTATCACGTTAACCTTCAAGGTAAGGAAAACGGACAGCCTGTAAATACTCTCGAGCGCATTGACGTTATCAGCAGAGCACTAAACCCTTACACTCAGAATCAGGCTTTCATGGCTCTTGCTGAGCAGCCAGAAATTCGCTTTGTTATCTCAAATACCACTGAGGCTGGTATTGCTTATGATGACACATGCAAATTCACAGACGCTCCTGCATCAAGCTATCCTGGTAAATTGGTTCAATTGCTATATCATCGTTATAAGACTTTCAATGGCGATCCTACAAAGGGATTGATTTTAATGCCTTGCGAACTTATATTCCTTAACGGTCATCACTTGAAGGAATGTATTGAAAAGTATATTGAACTTTGGAAAGAAGATCTTAGTGCTGATTATGCTGACTTCAAGGCTTGGTTTGAAAAATACAATTATGTTTGTGCAACTCTTGTAGACCGTATCGTTCCTGGATTCCCACGCGATACCATCAATGAGATACAGCAGAAGATATCTTACAAGGATAATCTCGTTGTTAAGGCAGAGAGCTTCCACTTGTGGGTAATCGAGAAAGCAGAGAATATGACTGTTGAACAGTTAAAGAATGAATTCCCTGCTGACAAAGCTGGACTTCACGTTCTTATCACTGATGACGAAAAGCCATATCATGCTCGTAAGGTTACATTGCTGAATGGTCCTCACACAGTATTGTCTCCTGTTACATTCCTAAGCGGAGTTAACATTGTACGTGACGCATGTGAGCATCCTGTATTGGGCAAGTATATACATAAGGTTCAGTTTGATGAACTAATGCAGACTCTTGACCTCCCAATGGATGAACTTCAGAAGTTCGCTGGCGATGTACTTGAAAGATTTGAGAATCCATTTGTAGACCATCAGGTAACAAGTATCATGCTTAACTCTTTCCCTAAGTTTGAAACACGTGATTTACCAGGAGTAAAGATTTACTTGCAGCGCAAGGGTGAACTTCCACAGGGACTTGTATTCGGTCTTGCAGCTATCATTACATATTATAAGGGTGGCAAGCGCGAAGATGGTGCACCAATCGTTCCTAATGACGATCAGAAGATAATGGATAAGTTGGCAGAGCTTTGGGCTACAAACGATACTAAGAAGATTGCAGAAGGTGTTCTTGCATTCGATTATGTTTGGCATGAAGACTTGAACAAGACTGTTCCTGGACTTGCAGAACTAGTAAAGAAAGATCTAGACCTAATTCAGGAAAAGGGAATGCTTGAAGCTGTTAAGACAATTCTTTAAAACAGAAATGAAACAATTAGGTGAAAATATTTTTTCACCTAATTGCTTTTTATAATATAATGATATAAGCAAAACTTATGGACCAATTCATTATACAATCTTTGAGAGAATACGCAGAACGATACGAAACAGAAACGTTCCTATTTGAAGACCCTTCAATATTCATGCACAAAGTTCAAGGTGAAAGCAACCAAGAGATTATAGCCTTTATTGCAGCCGGACTAAGTTATGGTAGAAGAGAGTTGTTCTTTCCAAAGATTCAGTATATCATTGATTGTTCACATGGTGATGTTGAAAAATGGATTCTTTCCAACGATTTCTGCAAAGATGTTCCCGATAATGACAATTGCTATTATCGCTTATATACAAATAAAATCATAAATACTTTTATCAGACGCATAAAAAGTCTGCTTGAAGAATATGGCTCATTACGTCAGTTTGCCATAAGCAATACAAAAGATAACGACGCAGTTACACTTATTGAAGCATTCACAAAATACTTTAATACAAATGAAGTATCACGCGTCATTCCTAAAGATACAAAATCAAGCTGCAAGCGATTATGCATGTTTTTGCGCTGGATGGTAAGAACTTCATCCCCAGTTGACTTAGGTTTGTGGAGCGACATTGTAGACAAGCGCACGCTGATCATGCCAATGGACGTACACGTTATTCAAGAAGCTGTTAGACTTGGGCTGATGACTGGCAAAAGCGTAAGCATGAAGTTTGCTCAGAAACTTACAAGTCTCATGCTTGATATTTTCCCAGAAGATCCATTGAAAGGCGACTTCGCACTATTCGGATATGGAGTAAACCATTAAATGGCTTACCCCGATATATATTAATAAACCTTTAGAGAATCCCCCACTCTGATTTGATAATCAGGCGTAAGATCATTTTTCTTGTATAGACTCTTTAACTTCATGCCATAGAACTGAGCTATGCTATACATACTTTCTCCAGGTCTAACAATATGCGGACGTCTCTTATATGCCTTATCAGCTTTAGAGCGTTTCTTCTTCAGATAAATAACCTCTCCTTCCTGAAGTATGTCACGCTTATTTCGTTCATTGTATCTAGCAATCTTTCTGTATGAGATATCAATCTCATCACCAATACTCTTGAAGGTATCACCCTTGCGTGCCTTTATATAATAGTTCTTGTTGTAGATATAGATAGGATGAAGAATCATACCGCTGCGACCAGTTGATCTTTCTATACCATGCTTTGCCATAAACTTATCGTAAGAATTGGCTGTATCATATTGATATAGCTTATAAAGCTCTATTATACCTATAAGTTTTGGGGCATATTGCGGATTTGTTGCATAGCCGCATGCCTTTAATCCATAAGCCCATCCACGATAATCAGTCCTATCTAGTGAGAACAGACGACTATATCTAACATTATTTTTAAGAAATTTGCTATGATCCTCATAACTCTGCAAAGCATTGTCATAAGCACGGAAACACTCATTAACAGCATCATCATCTGTATAAACCGAAGCCCCTAACCAATCATGACATTTAATACCAAAATGATTGTTACCATTTATCGTTAAGGAACTTCTTCCAGCAGAACTTTCAAATACACCCTGCGCCAAAGTTATGCTTGCCGGAATATTATATTTCAGCATTTCCTCAATCGCAAGATCTTTATATTGGTTTATATATGACTGATATGCTGAATTCCACTTCATCTGCGCCACACCATTTATGGAATAGATAAAAAGAATGAGCAACAAAACGTTTAATTTCCTCATAATAATATGTATATTCTACAAAATTACGAAATATCATAAAAAATACAAAAAAAAACGGTAGCTTTAATAATTATTAGTAATTTTGCTTTATGTTTGACAAGACAAAACTAATAATCGCTTTTGGGTCTAACTTTGAGCCACAGATAAATATTGAAAAAGCAAAACAACAGCTTTCGTCTGTTTTTGAGACGACTAAATTTTCATCTGAAATATGGACGGATCCAATTAATATAAAGTCTGAAAAATTCATAAACTGCATCGCCATTGCCGAAACATCACTTGATCTAAATTCTGTATTATCCACTCTTAAGGATATTGAAGATCTATGTGGTAACACGATTGAAAAGCGCAAATGCGGTAAAGTGATTATGGATGTCGACATATTAAAGTATGGTGACACTATCATGCACAACGATGATTGGAAAAGACCATATATAATACAATTACTTAAAGAACTTAATATCAACATAAAATGAAAAAAAACATATTACTGCTTTTTGCATTTTCTTTTTGTATTCATTCGTATTCACAGAAATTTGATGAATACTTCAATGATAGTACATTGCGTATAGACTACATGTTCTCTGGAGACGCAAAACAACAGCACATTAGCATTGATAAACTAAATTGTTCTCCACGTTGGTATGGAAAACGAAACAAACTTTCTGAAATTCCTGTAGAAGGTAACGGGCAGATTACTGTTCGTGATCATAAATCACATAAAACGATATACAAGAACTCTTTCTCAACCTTATTTCAGGAATGGCTTTCTTACGATGAAGCAAAGACTACAAGTAAGAGTTTTCAAAATGTATTTATCGTGCCAATGCCAAAAGATACTGTTGACATAACTGTTGATTTAAGAAACAACAGACGCGAGATCATGTCAACCTTCACGCATCAGGTAGTTCCTACAGATATTTTGATAAGAAAAATAGGATTCAAGGATCGCACAAAATATATTAATATTCTGCAACCAGAAGATACGTCAAACTGTATTCACATAGCTTATGTAGCTGAAGGTTACAAAGATAGCGAAATGAATACATTTGTAGATGACGTGAATAAAGCTGTTGAATCATTGTTCTTTTATGAACCATTTAAAAGTCTGAAGTCAAAATTCAGCATCGTTGCTGTTGAATCTCCTTCTATAGAAAGCGGTACTAGTGAACCGGGTAAAGGAATATGGAAGAAGACCGCACTTAGCAGTCATTTTGATACGTTTTACAGTGAAAGGTATCTGACTACACTAAATCTTGAAGACCTACATGATTGGCTCGCAGGAATTCCTTACGAGCACATTATTGTACTAGTTAACTCTCCACGTTATGGTGGTGGCGGCGTTCTTAATTCATATAATCTTACTACCGCTCACAATCCACGTACCAAACCAGTTGTAGTACATGAATTCGGACATAGCTTTGCAGGACTTGGTGATGAATATGGATATGATTTTGAGCTTATTCCTATGTACCCTAAGGATGTAGAGCCATGGGAACCTAACCTCACTACCCTAGCTGATTTTCATGGAAAATGGGAAGACATGATTTCAAATAAAACAATGATTCCTACACCTGTAAACGAAAAGACTAAAAAGCAGGTAGGAGTATTTGAAGGTGGTGGATATGCGGTGAAAGGTGCGTATCGTCCTATGTTCGACTGTAGAATGAGAACAAACGAATATCCTGAATTCTGCCCTGTTTGTCGCCGTGCTATTAGCAGAATTATTAATTTCTATACAGGAAAATAAATATAAAACAAGAAAGTCTGCCGTAANANATNNTACGGCAGACTTTTTTATTGTTATTTCTTATTAGCGACCATGTTTATGAAATACTCATGAACAAATGTCGATTCATTTAGTTCTGGATGAAAAGACGTAACCAATTGGTTTTTCTCTCTGGC
>JGI20225J20221_1000806_pt2 | contig 19011 bp, 16 predicted proteins | sample BioMet4_FD_20221 | JGI IMG/M metagenome (IMG submission 20221) | reverse complement strand
ANNGNNTNNNGNNNNGNNGANACTGGTTCAAACCTTCGTTTACGTCACCCACGATCNNNNANNNNANGCCCATGACCTTGGCCACCAAGGTTTGCCTCATCAATAACNGNCGTGATCCAGCAATACGAACCGCCGCTTGATGTCTATCACAACCCCGCCAACCTCTTCGTTGCCGATTTCATCGGCTCACCCAGCATCAACTTCGTTGAAGTCTTAGCCGAGCAAAAAGGCGATGACCTCAATCTCACGATGTTTGACGATGTCAAAGCAACCTTTAAGCCCAACACCTATCTCAATCTGAAAGNCTTTGGCGAAGAACGGGATAAGGAATTGGTTATCGAGAACAAAGAAAAGGAAACGGAAGGTCATCAGAAGGGCTTCGTTGAGAAGGAAAATAGCGATCGTGCCTTCAATTACCACATCAACAAAGTCGCCGGAGTCATCTCGGCGGAAGAAGAACACGAAGTTCAGGAGAACCAATATATCTTGGGTATCCGTCCGGAATTCGTCCGTATCGGTGATGAAGGGCCCTTAGCGACTGAAATCTATAGCGCCCTCCCAACCGGTATGGAGACGACCGTTAAACTCCGGGTTGGCGAATTCATCCTGACTGGCGTCGTGTTCGGCGGCGTCGATTACAAGATCGGTGCAAAAGCTCAGCTTGATGTCGCCGGGAACGAGATCCTCTTATTTGACCGCAAGAGCGGCAAACTGATGGCCTCGGGCTCCTTGGTGATTAAGCCAAACGCCGAAGATAAGGCGAAATAAGATTAGCCCAGAATAAGCAGGAGGTTCCTCCTTCCTGCTTTTTCTTTTTCGCCAACTTTTCTTTTCTTCTTCACGCCTAATGCTAAAATGAAAATTAATCAGGGGCGTCGAGAAGGGGGCAGGGGGCAATGACAATTGTCGTGGTCGATGACGAGGTTTCAGCCTTAACAACGTTTTTGGTGAACGTCGTTAATGAAACCCGTTTGGACTACAAATTCTTTCAGGAAAACCCGAAAGAATGTTTAAGCTATTGCGAGAAGAACGAAGTGGTCGCCGCTTTCCTTGATATCAATATGCCCGTGATGAACGGAATCGATCTTGCTGAAGCTCTTATTCGACTCAACCCTGCCATTAAGATTGTCTTTATTACCGGTTACGCTTTTGATGTTGAGGCCATTCAAAAACGGCTTGGAGATCATCTTTTAGGCTTCGCTTATAAGCCTTTCGACTCGGATGTCCTTAATCGCTATATCGATTTGATTTATACCGCCTCGTTTAAACCGAAGATCGCCTTTCACTGCTTTGGCCATTTTGATCTTTTTCTCAATGGTCGGCCTCTCGATTTCTATTCGAGCAAATCCAAAGAATTGTTGGCCTTGTTGGTCGTTTATCAAGGCGCGAACGTTTCGATGGATGATGCCATCTGCCATCTTTGGCCCGACAAAAGCGTCGATTTGGCCAAGCGACTTTATCGTGATGCCGTGTGGAAACTCAGGAAACTCCTCAGCGAAAACGGCCTCCTTTTTCTCGTGAATTTCCGTCGGGCGCAGTTGGCGTTAGTTCCCGAGTACGCCGAATGCGATTATTGGGATTATTTAGCGAAAAAGAATAACGATTACCATGGCGAATTTTTGCTCAACTATGATTGGTCGTTCGATTATCAAAACCGCTTGGACACCATGGAGGTCCATTAGCAGAACTACGGCACGAGGAAGCGCACACTAAACGCGATGAAACCCACAGGGGCAAAAGGAAAACAAGGGTTGACGATTCTTCTTTTCCTTGCCGCCTTGATTTTGGTTCTTTTGGGTCCGATCGCCTATTTATTGACCTCCTACTATCCTCACGTCCTTTTTACTTATCAAGAAGCAGTGGATGGGGTTAAGGATTGCACAAATTACTCCTTAATCACCAACACTTGGGAACGTTTAAATGGCAAATGGTCCTTTTATTACGATCGCTGGATTGTCAGCGATCATGATGGCGAGCCGCGTGATGGCGTGATTGATCCGATGGATTCGTGGGCGGGTTATACCGTTTCCGATGGCCGCGTTTTAGCTCGCGAAGGTTACGCTTCTTACGCGCTTGAAGTCAAAGGCGCTCCCGAAGGGATGCCACTTGTTTTCGATTATTTGGCTTTTGATGGGGCGTATTCGCTTTATGTTGATGGCGAGTTGATGGCTCGATCGGGTGTGTCTAGCAAAGAATTGAGTCAAGTTAAAAAAGCGTCCTTTTTCACCTTTAAAAAAGACGGCGTTGTTCCCAAAGGCGGCAGTTTTCGAATTGTCGCCGAGCTCGCAATGAACGATCATGGCGGCGCCTTTTCCCCGCCTTGCTTGGTGCCGAATTATCAGCCAGGGACCCCTGAAGATTCGCTTACTAAAATGCTGCCTTTTGTTTCGGGTGGTTTGATTTTCGCGATGGCGGTTGGCTCTTTGACTTTGTTTCTTTCTCAAGGCAAAAAGAATCGGGACTGGACCTTGCCCGCTCTTCTGTTCGGCATCGCCTTTTATTTTGCGTTCTCGCTCGACATGCTCAATGCCTTCCGCTATTTTCGTTTCCCGACTTCCTGGCGGGTATTTCAAGCGATGACGGTGGTGGGCCAAGTTCTTTTGACGGCGATTCTCTTCCTTTCGCTCCACCGACGTGGCTATTGGAGCTTAGGAAGCCGGAAGAAGGACCGAATTTCCATGATGGTTATTTTCTCCTTGACCGCTTTGTTGGGGCTAGGGGCTTTGCTTTCTTATGGTTATGATTGGGCTCGGTTTTTCTTTTATGGACTGACTTTCTTGCTGGCGCCGTTACTTTATTTCGCGTGCCATTCGATTTCAGAAAAGAAGAAACAGTCCTTCCTCTTTGCTTCGGTTTTGACTTTACTGATGGATATTTTCGTTTCTGAAGGACTTCCTTATTGCAACTATCGGACGGCGGTGACCTATTTGATTTCGTCCTTCTTTTGTCTTTTTATCGCAGTTTTAGCCTTCTTGATTTTCTGGCAAGAAAGCGCAGCGATTCGGGCTCGTCAAGAAGAGGGCCAGCGGCTAAAGGAAGCATACTCTCAGGCTAAAGAAGAAGCCTTACGAGAGCAGATCAAGCCCCATTTTGTTTTCAACTGTTTGACTGCGATTGAAAACTCTTATCACCAAAATCTGAAGAAAGGCGATAAGACGATGACGATGTTTGCCAAACATCTGCGGAACGACGTAGATTCGATGGATAACGACCTCGTGCCTTTTAACCAAGAGCTCGACATGATTTTCAACTATGTTAATTTGGAAAATCTTCGTCTCGAAAAGAGCTTCCCGGTCTATTTCGATATCGACTATCAGGACTTCTTAATTCCACCATTATCCCTGCAGCCCTTGGTCGAAAATGCAATTCGTTACTCGAAAGTGAACGAAAAAGAAGATGGCTATATTCAAATTCGTTCTTTCTTAAGGGATGATGGCCGGATCGAAGTGGACGTCGAGGATAACGGCGTGGGCTTCGATCCCTTGAGTGTTACCTCCTCTTCGAAGGGTCTCGCCAACGTCAAAGAACGGCTTAAACTCCTCTTAAACGCTGAGATTCTTATCGAAAGTGCCCCAGGGAAGGGCTGCTTGTGTCGGCTGGTTTTCGTGCCTCAAAAAGAAATCCCCCAAAATTGACATAAAACAATCGATTGGCCTTTCCACCTCGATTGCCTTGTTTTTGATGGAGGTCTCGAAAAAACAAAATAGAGGGGTTTTGCCGGCGATTTTGTCAATACAGGAGAAAGTCTTTTGCTGGTCGAAGAGACTTTTCCTTAACAATGACGTCTTTTGATGTCTTTTTGAACGGACTCACGCTATAGTAATCGCGCTTAAAGGGCAAATCATGCGATTTTTCCGCCAAATTGACTTAAGTAAAGGCACCCCGTGGAAGGTGATTTTACTTTTTTCTCTTCCAATCATCTTTGGTAACTTCTTAGCTCAGATTTATAGCATCGCCGATGGCTACATGGTCGGGCGCTACGTCTCCGAGGACGCTTTCGCTGCGATTAGTTTATCCGGAAACGTCATGTATCTTGGCACAGCTTCTTTGACGGGATTAGCCGCCGGCATGAGCGGGTTTACCGCCCAACTCTTCGGAGCGAAGGATTACCAGGGTTTACGCAAAAGCTATGCCACTTCGCTTTTCCTTGGTGTCATCATCACGTTGGTGTTGTCTTTGCTGCTTTTAGGATTGCTTGATCCGATTCTTCTTTTGGCAAAAGTCGAGGTCGGGAGCAACGTCTATCAACTGAGCAAACTCTACTTGATGGTTATCTTTGCCGGACTAATCGGCACCTTCTTATTTAACCTTTATCTGAACTTCTTACGGGCAATCGGCGATTCTTTCGTTCCGTTATTCCTTTTGATCATTTATTCGTTTTTGAATATGGGCCTTGATTACCTGTTTATCGTTGTCCTTCATATGGGTGTTTTAGGAGCAGGGCTTTCATATGATATCGCCCTTCTCCTCTCAGGCTTAACCGGTACCGTTTGGGTCTACATCAAATACCCGAGGCTCCATCTCCAGTGGAAGGACTTCTCGTTTGAAAAGAGTTTCTTCCTTTCCCACTTAAAAATGGGTTTGCCAATGGCGGGATTATTCTTGTTGATTGGCTTTAGTGTTTTGATTATGCAAGGCGGTATCGATCAATTTGGCAGCGAAGCCATCAATGGTTATTCTTCGGCCTCCCGCCTTGAAAACCTGCTCTGTGTCTTTATTTCCTCTTTGGGCTCGGCTCTCGAGGCCTATTGTGGAGTGAACTATGGGGCTAAGCAATATCATCGTCTTAAAATCGGCTTGACCCAATCTGTGATTATCATGGGGATCGATCTGTTGCTTAAAATCGGCATCAGCCTTTTGGTGATGGATAGAGCGGCGGACTTCTTCTTAAGCGCCCCAAGCGAAACCACCAAGGCTTATTGCCGGATGTATATCTATTGGGATATTGCGACTTATCTCTTCTTGGGTATGATCTATGTTTTCCGTAACGCCCTATTGGGTCTAGGAAAAAGCTGGCCGCCTTTCTTCTCAGGCATGGCGGAATTCGTGGGCCGGAGCGTCATGTCTTTAGCGATCGTTATTCCTTTGGGCGCGGTCGCCGCCTTTGGTTCGCCGGGCATCGCCTGGGTTCTCTCGGGTACCTTATTGATGGTTTGGGGCATCGTCACGGTCTACCGCAATCCGAAATTTAATCATGACGAAATCTTGCCCGAAACCTCGAGAGAAGAGAAACATCGCAGTCTTCAATAGAAAAGATATGACGTCATGGAGATCGAACCGAGAGTCTCGCTGTCATTGAATATTTTGACGTGGTCCTTTTCGTCTCGCGCACCCAATAAATAAAGTAGAGGCGCGTAATGTTCAACGCTCGTAAAAGCCTTGGAGGCATCGGGGTCTCTGTCAAAATGAACGAGGGCATTAACATCGTTGTTTAGCACGCGTTCATTAATCCGTTTTTGATAGTCCTCGGCCCAAGGGTAGCCCCCTTGATTATCCCAATCGACGAGATAAAGATTGTGAACGATGCTACCGGTGCCGAATAAAAGGATTCCTTGTTCACGCAGGACTTTCAGTTTCTTTCCTAGCTCGACCATTTCTTGAGGGGAAAGTTGATGATTCACCGACATCGCAATCACCGGGATGTTGGCTTCCGGATAGCTGCGGCGCAGGACCGACCAGATGCCATGGTCAATCCCAAAGCTGGCGTTCGTCTTCCCTCCGACGAGGTTTGCGATACTTTTCGCTAAGACAGGATTGCCTTGCGGATGGTAAGTGATGCGATAAAGCGCATCAGGGAAACCATACATATCGTAGATTTGCTTAGGATTTTGAGCATCATTGAGAAAAGTCCCATCGGCGTAGTAGTGGGCCGAGATGGCCAAGATGGCTTTCGGGGTTGGGATTTCTTTGCTGATCGCCTTCCATCCTTCGGAGTAACGGGTATCTTCTAAAGCATTAAGCGGGGAGCCGTGTCCCACAAACAGCATCGGCATTAAGGGAGTGTTCATCGTCATTTTCTCCTCCTTCGCGTTAACCCTAGCCCGCTTTGGAAAAGAGCGGTAGCGATATGCAACAATTGTGGAAAACTTTCGTGGAAGATTGCTTTCGCCTTCAATCTTAACAAGCGAAATCCCTGCAAAATCTCGATCGTTTTTGCAAAAGCCCAACTCATATTTAAAACAGTGTGATGCCGGTGTCGCTTTCGACTCAAAGAGTCGGATATCTTCTCTTCGTAAAGAGAAGGGTTACACGATTCTTTCGATTTTTACTGATTTCCCGTATATCGGNAATTAATTTAATTCCGATTAAAATCTATTTTTTTCTTTGGGGAAACGTGGGCATAATAGTCAAGGAAAAACCCTGATTGGGTGATGGATATGGAAAAAACTGTTATTGTCGCCCTCGCCGGAAAAGGCGGGGTAGGTAAGACGTCTTTAGCTGCTGTCATCGTGAAAAGCCTGGTCGAACAACATCCTGGAAAAAAGATTTTAGCAATTGACGCCGATCCTGCGGTCGGCCTTTCGGTAGCCTTGGGAATCACCGTCAATACAACCATCGATGATGTCCGCAAGGAAGCGGTCAAGGCGGCTGGCGAAGGCAAGAACGCCGTGGTTGAAGTCTTGGGCAATGCCGAGTATTCAATTGAAGAAGCCATTGTAGAAGGCCCTGGCTTTTCCTTTATTGCGATTGGCCGCCCTGAAGCGGCAGGCTGCTATTGCCGCATTAACGATTATCTTAAGGATGTCATTGCAGCGATTGCTTCTTATTACGATTTCATTGTGATCGATGGCGAGGCAGGGGTCGAACAGATTAACCGCCGCGTCATGGAGAAAGTGACGCATTTGATTTTGGTAAGCGATCAAAGCAAGAAAGGGCGCCAGGTTGTTGAAACCATCAAATCGGTCGCCGATGAACTGGTGATGTATGAAAAGATTGGCGTTATTGCCAATCGGCTATCGCCTGAAGCGATGGATGCTCCTTTGGATTTTGGATCCGTGCCCCTTTTGGCAAAGATCCCGATGGACAATCAATTGGCCGATTACGATCTCAAAGGCGAAAACGTTTTTTATCTGCCAGATTCCTCGCCGATCTGCGTTGGAGCTAAAGAAGCCTTGGCGAAATTAGGCATTTAAAACGAAAGGGGAGTTACCTTGAAAGACCTTAAGCATCTTTATTATTTTGAAAAGCTTCTTGAGAATTCGAATAACGAATTAATCGAGAAAGCCCAAAAGGACGGACGCTTGGCGATCGGCCACGTTTGTTATCAGATTCCCGAGCCGCTATTGAACTTGCCGGGCTGCTTCTCCGTTCGGCTTCGCTCTCCCCGTACCACCTCGATGGAAATGGGCGGTTATTATCTTACCGCTTTGTTTTGCGAAGCCTGCCGGGCCTTGCTCGAACGGGCTTTAGAGGGTGGCTTTAATTTTCTTGATGCCGTTATCGCGCCCGAAGCTTGCGCGATGATGAACCGCTGCGTTGAAAACATCGAACATTTGAATTGTTGCACGAAGCCGAAGTTCTTTGCCTCCTATTGTGATGTGCCGATGAAATCGGATGAGGTGACGCTAAAACACTACGTTTTACAGATGCAAGAGCACGTTTTAAAGCCCCTTCATGAGCATTACGGGATCGACATTTCGGATCAAGCGATTCGTCAGGCGGTTGAGGACCAAAACAAAATCTCCCGGCTTATCACGGAAATTGGGGATTATCGGAAACTTGAGCAACCGCGCATCACTGGCTATGAGTTCGCTGTCTTTTGCTTAGCGAGTTATTGTTGTCCGAAAGACCTCCTAATTCCGATGTTGGAAGAAACGGCGGAAGAACTAAAAACAAGAAAACCAGAACCCTTGGGTACCTACCGTGCTAGGGTGGCTTTGGTCGGATCGGAAGTCGATGATCCGATGCTTTTAAAACTTGCCGAAGAAAGTGGGGTTATCGTCGTCGCCGACCGTTATTGTTTTGGCTCGCTTCCTGGCCGACAAGAAATCGTTCTGCAACCGGACGAAGACGCTTTAACCCAAGTGTGCCGTTATTATATGACCTCGGGTCAATGCCCGCGGTTCTTAACCACCGAAAAAGTTGATGAACGACATGCCTATGTCGATAAAATCGCCAAGGAATACCATGCGGATGGTCTGATTATCGAACAAATTAAGTTCTGCGATTACTGGGATTATGGTCGCGCCCTAATGAATGCGACGATGCAACACGAATATGGTTACCCCACCTTGTCAATTGACCGGCCGTATAACGTCGGGGAATCCTCGGGCCAAATTCGCACCCGAATCCAAGCCTTCGTCGAATCCTTGGAAATCAAAACGATTGAGCGCAAAGAAAGGGAGGCCAAGTAAATGGGAAAGGAACTGAATTCCGTTGAACTGGGGAAACTCAATAAGCCTGGTAAACGGACCTATACCCACCGGGAATGGCGGGGATGGAAAGACACCTTCTATGACTTTTCGCGCTGGCTCCACAACCTCAAAGTCATGTCGAAATTTATTCTCAAACCCACCAGCCTCAAGGCCCTTTTCACCTATCGCTGGTTTGGCAATTACTTGGCGGCTTTCGATTACATTGATCGTCACATGGAAGGCGTGAGAGGCCCGCAGTTAAGAATCGGTCACATCGAATATGATTCGATCGTCGAGCACTTAACCCAAACGATGGACACTCTCTTTAAATGCGATAAGCGGATTGGCAACAAGCATGGCAAGTACGACGCTCTGAATAAGAAGCTTGTCATCATGGACGAAAACGGGATGATGGTCATTGCAACGGGTTTCCCTAATCTCAAATTCCTCTCGAAAGAGGTTCCTTCGGTTTATACCGGATCGACGATTGCTCAAGATGGAGTTTTGCATTACATCGATGTTTCGGAAGAGTTCCAAATCCCTTCCGATGTTTGTCCGATGCCTTGCGCTGAACTTGGCGTGGCAATCGATGAGGATTATCCGATTTGCGGCGTTTGCTCAGTGCACTGCAACACCACTTGTGATGGTTCTTTGATGGGCAATCAGATTGAGGATCGGCATGATGATTTGCCCTCTTTCACGATGGCTGCTCCCATGCGGCACCAGCAACAATCTGTTTTAGCTTATTCTCGCGACCAAGTCGTCGCGGCCATTCACTTTATTGAAGAACATACCGGCGAAAAATGGAATTGGGATGCCTTCGCGAAAAACATGAAGGTTTATAACGCCCAGAACAAAGTCTTCGATGAGTGGCTTGAAATCAATAAGACCGACTTCCCACAGGTGTGCGGGAACAACCTCATGCTTTATCGTGACGCCGAATACATGGTCATCTCGGGCCGCGACGCCACGTTCCTTAAACAAGATGAAGAGATTCTCCGTTTGGCCAAAGAAGGTTATCAACACAAAGTCAAAGTGGCAAAAGAAATGCGCCATCGGGCTCTTGTTTGGGGCGTACACGCGCAATACTACACCGCCTTCAACCAGTGGTTGGCCAATTGCTGGGGCATTGTTGTGCTTTGCGATATGCTCTCTTTTACGTTAACCAAGCCGATTCATTACGAAGACCACGAACAAGCGATGCTCGATTTAGGCGAATACAACATGAATATGATTATGCGGAATCACTCCAACGGCGGTTATGAAGTCGGGGTCGAGCAACTTTGGCAATATTGTGAGGAATATCGTGCCGATACGGTCATCATGTACGAACACATCGGTTGTAAGTCGATGGCGGGATACCATGGGCTAATTGAGGAAGAAGGCCGGAAGCGGGGGCTCCATATCATCTGGGTCTATCACGCGCTTATGAATCCGACTAAAGCCTCGCGAAAAGATATGCGCGAAGACGTCAATCGCTATATGAAGACGGTCATGCGGGAAACGCCTTTAGATCCGACTTTGGTCGATATGGACGATACGACGCGTTGGTAAAACGAAGGAGAAAACAAACATGAAATACTATGGTGGTTGCGATGCAGGTTCGACTTACACGAAGGTCGTGATTCTTGATGAAACGGGCAAAATCGTTTCTTCGATTACCCTGAAGTCGAAAATCAATCCGGTTGAGAGTGCTCGCCTTTCGTTGGAAGAAGCGATAAAAGCGGTCCCCGAGCTTCATAAAATTGAGGATTTATCCTATCTTGTCGGCACGGGTTATGGCCGAAATAAAGTCCCTTTTGCCGATGAAAACATTTCAGAAATCTCTTGTCACGCGATGGGCGTTCATATCGCGGATCCCAGCGTGACTTCCATTATCGATATCGGTGGGCAGGATGTTAAAGGCATTGCCATCGATCCGAAAGATGGCACCGTCCTCAATTTCGCGATGAACGATAAGTGTTCGGCGGGGACCGGCCGTTTCTTTGAGGCGATGGCTCGGTCGTTTGAAATGGATCTTGATACGTTCTGCTCTTTATCCTTAAAAGCGAAAAACATTATTCCAATCACCTCGCAATGCACGGTCTTCTGCGAGTCTGAAGTCATTTCGCTCGTTGGCGAAGGCAAGCCGATGGAAGATATCGCGGCTGGCATTGAAACCTCGGTGGCCAAGCGCTGCTTCGTCATGGCNAAAAAAGCCGGAGCGACCGATTCAATCACGTTGACGGGTGGCTGCGCGAAAAACGCTGGACTCAAACAAGCTATNGAAAAAGTGCTTCACATCAAAGTGAANGATTTGCCGATTGATCCGCAACTGATGGGCGCCTTGGGCGCCGCGGAATTCGCGAGAGTGAAGGGGAGCGCACAATAACTATGAATTGGTGGATAATTCTTCTCATTGTCCTCGGCTCGATCGTGGGTTTTGTCTTGCTCGTTTTCGTTCTTCTTTTCGTGGTCTATATAACGAATTTTGATTCGAAGATCTTGGCTTTTGTCCAACGCAAGATGGCCAAAGTCTATGACAAGCGGAAACGGAACCGTCATCTCGAGTAATCATGCGTATCTACGATCCGCTTATTTTTAAAATCGAAGAGCTTTTTGCAGGGATAACGCCGCGAAAGTTGTCTTTGACTTCCTCCTGGAAAGAAGAAAGGGGAAAGGTTTTCGTTTTCCCCGAAGATGCCGCCCTTGAACTCGGCGGGGATGAGCCTTCTTCTTACGTCATTGCCTATACGTCAAATCCGGATTTGGTCAAAGAAGACGAAGCCGAATTGATCGGAGAAGATGCGAACACCTTACGTGGAAATGCTCCTTTTGCCCATCTTGTCTTTATTCGTCTCAAAGCCAATACGCCCGAAAGCGAGCAAGAGTGTTACCGGATTCTTCGGGACATCGAATATCAGCGTTATCAAGTGAAGCCCCAAGGCTATATGGTTCGGGTGAACACCAACGAAATCAAGGAAGGCGGTCGTCTCAGCAAAGATGCGACAAATCGTGGCTTTTCTTTTTGCGACTTGGCGGCCTCTTACGCTCAACATTATCATTCGAATCCTTATGTCGAAGCGGTGCGCCAAATTTTCATTACCGACCCCCGATTCCCATGGGCCCAACTCAAGGAATTTGCTTCGCTAAATGAAGGCATAACGTTGACGTTGGATCACATTCTAAAAACACTGAAGATGGATTGCCGGGTTTGCTCGTTCAAATCGATTTGCGATACCGTTGAAGGAATGCGAGAAATCCATCAGCAAGAAAAAGATAACGATAAAGCGAACAAATAGGTCGTTTTTGCAAAAATAAATTCGGTTTTGCAGGGATAATTAAAAAATGATACTGGATTTCTTTTGCATGAGATCCAAATACTGTTTTTTGGTTTCGCCCGCTTTGCGGCGCGACAACGGGACGATGCTGCCATCGCTCAAGACGATAGTGTCTTCTTTGATCAATGAGATATAACGGAAATTCACCAAGATGCCTTTGAAGCAGGTGATAAAACCATACTCCTCTAGGCTTTCGGTCAATTTTTCCATGGTCGAAGAAAGGCGTTTCGCTTCTTTGTCACCTGAGANATGAATCAATTGGTTATGGCGGGAGCCTTCAATATAGGTGATTTTCTCGAAAGGGATGGTTTCCTGCCCTGCGGGAGAATTGATGACTAACCGCTTCGGCTCGTAACGTTCGCGGTAAGCGAGATACGACGTGAGGATTCGGGTAATGTCTTTCTCAAAATTGCTCTTTCTCACAAAGCCATAAGGGTGAGATTCAAAGGCCTCAAAGACTTTGTCTTCCCGGTTCGAAACATAAATAATAGCGGTCTCGTCGCCTTGTTGACGGAGTTTCTTGCCGAAACTAATGCCATCGATCTCCGGCATTTCGATATCCAAAAATAGAAGGTCAAAAGCCTGGAGCGACATATCGTGCTCTAGCGTCGGAAGGAGGGTGTAGGTATAAAGATCGAGCAAAATTCCTTGGGCTAAAAAGTGGCTTTTGATTTGTTCCGAAAGAATTTTTAAGGTCTCGCGGTCATCATCGGCGACCGCTACGGTCAACTTATCGCTTTGCATGCTTTTATTGTAACGCAAAGAAGGGACAAAAAACTATTTCTCAGGGGATTTGCACGGATTTTCAAGCATAACTGAGGCTTTGAAGGTGGTGTTCTGGACACTATAGGTTACATAGCCATGATTTTTCTCTGCCAACGCTTTGACGATTTTTGTGCCGTAGCCGTGGTTCGAGCGATTCGCTTTGCTGGTGTGCAAAGCCAAAACATCCGTTTCATGGTTGGCGGGGGTGAAGGCGTTTTCAACGTAGATGAAGAGGTAATTTGCTTCTTGCTTGATCTCGACTTCAATGTCCTTCGAAGGCGTTTCATCACGGATCTCAGCCTCAATGGCGTTGTCGATGAGGTTTGAAAGAACCGACGTGAGGTCGCTCGCTTCGATGCTGAGCTCTTTGGGAACGGAAATCTTATATTGAATTTCTAAGCCTTGTTCCTTGGCCTTGGTGAGTTCCATGTTGCAGATAGCGCTCAGTAAGTCGTTCCCGCAATCGACGAAATCCATTTGGACGTGGACCTTTTCGTTAATATCGGCAAAGTAATGTTGCATCTCATCGTACTTTTTCTCGCGCATGAGCTCGTTTAATAAAGCGAATTGGTCCTTGATATCATGTCGGATTTTGTGGAGTTCTTCGTATTTGCTATTCGAGATCTCGAGTTGCTGTTTCTCACTTTCGAGTTTTAGGGCATAAGCCTGAGACTTAATGACTTCGTTGTAGTTCTTGGCGTTGATGTAGAAGATAACGTAAGTCAAGGCATCCGCCACGAGGACGCCCGCGTAAAGAATCGGCTTGTAGACATTGTTTTGAGGATTGAGCCAATCATAGGCAAAAATCATGGAATAGCCGACAAAGAAGAAGACGTTCAGCAAGACAATCGGTGTAGTTTTGATGTAACGAAATTGACTGAGGTCGAGCGATTTGAACAGCATGACAATTCCAATGATGAGAATGAGGACGATGTAGGCAGTGAAATCCGAGAAGAAATTGTTGGGATAACCATAAGCGTCGGTGATGAGGCTTCCGACGCTTCCGGAAATATTGATGCCGACCAAGATGAAAGAAGAAACCAATAACGCCAAGGTAATCCTCAGCCAATATTTTGAGATATTATTGGGGTAGATGGTGTGCAAAAGGGCAGTGAAAAACCAAACGGTGAACCGGCAAAGCAATCCGAGATAGAACGGATCGCTAACCTGGGCTTGGATCACATAGAAAATCGAATTATAGATGAGGGAAATCAACCACACGCAAAGGGAATCGATAAATAGACGCAAGGCGCAACGCCAGGACAATTCGACCTTATTGAAAATCAAAGCGATGGCAACCGCACAAACCACATTGGTCACGATATAGGTCGGGCCAAAGGCTTGATGGACATAGTAATCGGAGAAATATCCGAAAAACATATGCCCATAGTATAGAGGTCTTTTCGCTTTTTGGGGATTTTCTTCGTCCTTTCGTTAAGCTAAAAAATCCTTAAATAATGTAATTATTTAGGCATTTTTGCCAAAAAATCCGATAAAGTCGAAACAAAAACCGCTTGTGATTCTTTTTGTGCCACTCGGGCGAGGTTACCCAAAATGTAACCCCTTTCTTTTTTAATTAAGCCACAAAAACTTCTGGCCCTTTTTGTGGAATGGGGACAAAAAGCGGCTGGAGCAAGGAGGGAAAATCAGAAAGGAATGCGAGTAATACGACGTCGAGACGTTGCCGACCATCAAGGAGAAAAACATGGATTATAAAAGAAAAGTGATTCATGGCGTAAGAACCGTTTGCATTCTTGGAATTGCGATGGCTTGCGCTAATGTGCTCTTCAGCAAATTCGGTGATACGCTATCCAACTACTTAGGCACTTCTGGCGGATCCATTTCGTCGACCGGCACAAGCGGACAAACCTATGATTTGAAAACGATTATCGCCGAAGGCCGTGATATGGACACCCAGCTCGAAAAAGAAGGCTCGGTCCTTTTACGGAACGAAAACAACACTCTGCCGTTAGCGGTAGGAACGAAGGTGACCCTTTTGGGCGCTCAGTCTTATAACTACGTCAATGGTGGAACCGGTTCAGCCGGCGGTCGTTACGATGATCATACCTATATGATGAAAGAAGCCTTCGATGGCTCAAAGAGCGATGGCGAATATGCCACCAGCACCAAGAAATATCTGGATGTGAACTCTAAGGCCTGGACTTGGTTACGGACCGCTTGCGGTGGAACCCGGAACGCTTCGACGACTGGCGAATACGTCGGTCATACCGGCACCGGAGATGAAACAAACTTCACCGGAACGGGCATCGAAAACAAAGATGGCGTCGGCAATGGCGATTGGGGTGGGTATAAACGGGTTTGCGAATTCTCGCGCAAGGTTTATGACAATCACTACACCAACGATATTGCCTCCGATGGCTATAACGACGTGGCGATCGTGACCTTTGCTCGGAGCGGCGCTGAAGGCGCTTCCCCGGTGATGGATTACGATGGTGATGGCAAGCCTTCGACGGGTACGACTTACCTTCAACTTTCGACCGACGAGAAGGATTTGCTCAAGTTCTGCCACGAACACTACAGCAAGACCATCGTTTTGATCAACTCTTCGGCCGCGATCGAACTCGGCGAAGTCGAACAAGAAGCGTATGGCGTCGGTGCCGTCCTTTGGATCGGTCACCCTGGCGAAGCGGGCCTTATTGGCGTCGCTCAGGTTTTGACTGGCGAAGATGCCGATGGCAATAAGATCTCGCCGTCCGGCCGCTTGGTCGACACTTATTCCTATGACATGTCAACGATGCCGGCCTTCTATAACAACGATGACAACAAATACGCTAACGTCACTGACTCCCTCGTCGGAGGTTATGGTAAAGGTTCCGCTTTTGGCTATTACCAATACGAAGAAGGCATTTATGTCGGCTACCGTTTCTACGAAACCGCTGACAAAGCTGGCTTATTTGATACCACATTTTGGAAAACGCACAGTTGGAAGAACGGAACGCAAACCGGAGGTTATTCTTCGGTTGTTCAATATCCTTTCGGCTATGGGTTAAGTTACACGAGTTTCAGCGAATCCATTGCGAAGAGCAACGTGCCGCTGGCGGTGCACGGCGAAGATAACTCCGTTACCGTGAACGTCACGAATACCGGAACCATTCCGGGCAAACAAGTGGTGGAGCTTTATATAGAAGCTCCTTATGCCACCGATACGACTTGTGGTATCTCAGGAGTTGGCTTACAGAAATCCGCAAAAGTGTTGATGGGCTTTGAAAAAACTAAGCTTCTTGCTGCGGGTGAATCGCAGCAGGTTACCATCACCTTCAAGACGGATGAACTGGCCTCATTTGATACCTATGGACATGGTTGCTACGTCTTAGAGAAAGGCGATTACAAATTCCACGTGGGCAAGAATGCTCATGAGGATGCTTGCGATGCTCTGCAGGTGAATTTGCCCTCCTCTTATTATTATGACGACGCGCATGTCGGTGCTCGCTCGGTCGATAAGCAGGTCGCTAAAGTCAGCATGGGCGATGTCGATGCTGGCGATGGCAATATGCTCGATGGTTATCTCTCTCGAAGTGCATTTGAGACGGGATTTGCGCAGATAATGACCCACGAGTCTTCTTGCAAAACCGAAAATCTTTCCGATGCTGGTATCAGCGCGTTGACCTGCCCGGCCTTAGGATCGATTGATTATCCTTATACGACTTACGAAAACGGCGTCAAGGTGAATAAGACCGTCAAGAAATATGTTGGCGGCGCTTCTTACCTTGCCTATTCTTCTGATGCGAACTGGGAAGGCAAAACCCAGGATGACGATCGTTACATCTTTGATGATGCCAATGCCGAACACCTCATTGATTATTCGCAAAAATACTATGTTGAGGTTGACGGAGATGGCAAAGCGAAGAAAGACGAATATGGGCAATACATGGTTACCACTACGGAAACCACGATGCCGCTTGACGTCAATTGCTCCGTTTTGAAGACCGCCAGTTACGACGATGAAATTTGGGCTTACTTCCTTGATCNGCTTTCCTTATCGGAAGAGATCAGCGTCGCTGGTTCGATGGGTTGGCAAACTCCGGCCGTCTCTAGCGTCGGTAAAGCACGCATCGCCGTGGTCGATGGTCCGGGCGAGTCGGGCAATGGTCAGAGTAACTATCCGGGTTGCACCTGGTTCTCCTCGGCCGTTGTTAACGCTTCGACATGGAATCCGTATTTGTTGGAGAAGTTGGGTCATACTTACGCCCATCAATCCATCCACAATGGCTTAGGTGGCGCTTACGCTCCGGCCATGAATACCCACCGGACGCCGTTTGGTGGTCGTAACTTCGAGTACTTCTCGGAGGATGGCTTCATCGGCGGCAAGATGGGTGCAGCTGAAGTTACAGGACTTCAGGCGGAAGGCATTGTCGTTTACGTCAAACATATGGCGATGAACGATAACGATACCAACCGTGATGGCAACATCACTTGGTTCAGCGAGCAAGCCGCTCGTGAAATCATGCTGAAAGATTACGAAATCTCCTGCCACGAGATCTTCGTGAGCGATAAGACGAATGAAAATGGCAAGTTTGTTCAGGGTGAAGGAACCCTCGGCATCATGGCTTCGCTTAACCGTGATGGCATCTCGCAATTCCATCAAGGCCTTTATAAAAACATCCTTCGGGGTGAATGGGGCTTCAATGGCATGATCATCACCGATGGTATTGGTCCTTCGCCTTGGCTTATGACGCCAGGGGTTGGTCTCTTCGGTGGCGTTGAAGGTCAACTTGGCGGTAGCGATATTACGACTTACGAAGCTTACGAAGGCAATGCGACGACAACATTCTATGGTCGTTATCTCTTAAGACAAACGGCGAAGCACATGCTTTACCAGACTTGCCACGCTGCTCAGATCGCTTCGACTCCAAATACGTCATGGAAGGCCTACTGGGTCGCCACGAACGTTGTGTTTGGGCTCGGAATGGGCGCGGCTGCTGCCTTCTTAATCGTGATTCCGTTAGTGAAGCATTCTCATGCGACTCGGCGAAAGGAGGACAAATAATCCTTTGCTCAAGCAAAGGAGAAAATCATTATGGCAAATCCAGAAATGACCGCCGAAACAACTGTTAAAGCGAAGCGGGTTAATCCTGTCGCCAAAGCGATTGATTCGTTCTTCCACATCTCAGAGAGGGGCACAACGATTCGCAGCGAAGTTGGGGCGGGAGCCGCCACCTTCTTCGTTGCGGTCGCGGCGTTACTTCTCAACACCCAGGTTATCGGCGCTTCGTATGGGAGCTATGCCGGCGCTTATTTAGCGGCGACGTTAATTAGCTTCTTGGGCACCCTCCTATTGGGTCTCTTATTCAACCGACCCTTAATGCAGATTTCGAATATGGCAATATCGAGCGTGATCATTTCGATGCTCGGGGTCTATGAAGGCTTAACTTATGCTAACGTGATGATGATTACCTTCATCGCAGCGATCCTTTATTTGGTGATTGTCGTTTCGCCTTTGGGCACGAAGATCGTCAGCGTTCTTCCGCTTGGGGTTCGTAAAGCCCTTCCGGTGGGCGTTGGTCTCTTCACCATTTTGATGGGGTTAAAGAATTCGGGACTCATCACTTCCTCGAATACCCTNGCAAATCCCGCCTCGTTTACGGGTTTGAAGAAATATATTTTCTTCTTGCTCCTCATCGGGATTGTGCTCTATATCGTCTTGAAAGCGTTTAAAGAACGCAAAGCGGGCTTCCGCGTTTGGGCTTGCTTACTCGGACTCATGCTTAGGTGCCGTAGCGAATTCGTGAGTCGCCGGGTGGCGGTAGCGTATTAACCGTCGACTTCGATTGCAACTAGTCTCAGCGGTTCTTCCCCTACTGAAGTAGCGGAAAGACCGATTAGGTGGCGGAATTTTTAGGAAAGTCGGTAGCTTCGGGGGTGGTTAGTGGTACACTCTAGCCTCTTCTACTTCCCGCAGTAACTGCATTCGCGGCGGTCGAACCGAAGAGCGATAACGAGCTAGGTGTTAAACGGTTGCGGGTAAAGCGCATGACCACCGGCCATTCTCGGTTTCTGCCGGGTTCACTTTGTTAGCTCTAGTCTTCAGTGCTAAACTCAATTTTACTGCGCTTGAATTAGGGCAAAACGGAAGCAATCAGCGCATTGAAGCTTGCCGCGGAAAGCCGCGGTTAGCTGCAGCCTCGCCGTGGGGTATTAAGCCGCGGTGCTGTAACCTCGCGCAGGTCGGCAACGTAACTCGTATCGCGAAAGGCGAGTAAGAGTTGCGAGACCAGAAGCCCTCGGTTCTTGGCGGGCTTCGCCGGCAGCGTACTTCTAAGCGCCGGTAAAACGGTGATCTACGGATTCCGATTCTTCCAAGTTCGTAGGGAGCGTTAGTGCACTCTGGCCCTAAGGGCGGACGCCGTCAGTGGCGCCTCTTTAGCTTCGGCCTTCGCTTCTCGGAAACGGGGTGAGTTAGCTTCTCTTTGGATTCCCGCTAACAATATGCCGCTCCGAGGTAGCCACCGGGTTACTACTGCGAATTTTCGGCAAGTATTCTGTTAGTGCCGGGCGCCAGACGGGCGGCTGCTTCGCAATAAAGTATATCTTCTCCTTAAGGTGGAACGGGT